>LFFM01000108.1_pt1 | contig 48804 bp, 45 predicted proteins | sample 643131 | NCBI WGS metagenome assembly LFFM01 (sample SAMN03777445, study PRJNA286221) | soda lake metagenome | biome: soda lake; feature: Kulunda steppe; material: water; isolation source: sample Tc-Br brine of Tanatar trona crystallizer | place: Russia: Kulunda steppe | collected 2011-07 | reverse complement strand
GCACGCTCGAACGCTCCGAAGTACAGCCGCTCGCCGGACTGATCGGCCGTACAGAGCGTCCCATCGAGGTCGAACAACACCGCGTCGACGTCCATCGTCCGAGCTAGGGTCGCACGTCGCAAAAACACACCGCCCCGTTCGGAAACACACACCCTCCCCGTCCGGAAATATACAAGGCTCCGGCCGGAAACACACACCTCTCCGTCCGGGAATACACGGCGTGAAGAGCGGGAACAGTACCATGTGGACTCCCGCCGTACGGTGAGCCATGGACGAGCCGGACGACCGTCGATGGCTCGCGGCCCTCGCGGTCGGCGTCGGGACGCTATCGGCGATCGTCGTGCTCCCATACCTGCAGTTCCTGCTGGCCGCGGTCGTGCTCGCGTACGTTCTCTACCCGCTGCAACGACGGCTCGAGCCCCGGGCCGGACGGACGGCGGCGGCGGCTGCCCTCCTGGTCGTGGCGACGGTCGCGATCCTCGCCCCGCTGGCGGTCGTCTTGCTCGTCGCGGCCGACCAGGCCGTCGAGCTCGCGATGGCGATCGACGCCGGCGACCTCGAGATCGACGTGTTCGAGCAGCGCCTCGCCGAACTCGGTCTCGAGATCGACGTCGTGGCGCTGTACGGCGAGCTACAGGGGCCGATCGAGACCGCCGCCCGCGGGCTGGCCGACCAGGCGCTCGTGATCGTCGGCGGCCTCCCCGGCTTTCTCATCGGCCTCACCGTGTTGCTCTTTGCCCTCTACTCGCTGCTCAGGGACGGCGACCGGCTCGTCCGCTGGATCGGGGCGGTACTGCCCCTGAGTCGGGCCACACGGACCGAGCTTTTCAGTCGGGTCGATCGGCTGTTGTACGTCGCGATCGTCGCGAACGTCGCCGTCGCCGGCGTCCAGGCGCTGCTGACGACGATCGGGCTGGCGGTCGTGGGGATTCCGAGTCTGGTCTTCTTTTTCATCGTCACTTTCGTCCTCTCGTTGCTGCCGCTGATCGGAGCCTCGCTCGTCTGGGCGCCGGTCTCGATCTACCTCGTCGGCGTCGGTCGGCCGGTAGCCGGCGTGGCACTTTTCGCTTACGGCGCCGTGATCGTGAGCCTCTCGGACAACGCCCTCCGGCCGATCGCGGTGGGGCGTGGAGCCAGCATGAGCGTCGCCACCGTCATCGTCGGCATCTTCGGCGGCGTCGCCGTCGCCGGCGTCATGGGGCTGTTCTTCGGCCCCGTCGTCCTCGGGACGTTCAAGACCGTCGCCGAGCTGTACGGCCGCGAATCGGGACCCCTGGCCGAGGCGCGTGAGGCGGACGACCCCTCTGGTCCAAGCACCGACGACGGGACCGGTGGGTCGTCGGAAGGGATCGACGACGGGACCGGTGGGTCGTCGGGAGGAACCGACGACGGGACCGGTGGGTCGTCGGGAGGAACCGACGACGAGTCGGCCGACGAAGAGGGGCCGGCCGATGGAGCCGGAAAACCAGCCGCCGCCGGCGAAGGTGACTCGAGCGACGAGACCGGATGAGAGCGCCCCACGCCGGGTCCGACCCGTCGCGGGCCCCCGTTCGGCCGTCTCGCCGCCGCGGGGAAACCTGTTTCCGTCGTCGCGTCCTCCCGGAGTACGTATGCGACCGTTCGACGCGCGGGCCGTGACGCTCCCCGGGTGGCCGGTCGCCGGGGTGGTCGGCCCGTGACCGGCTCGAGCGCGTGTCGGCTCTGTGGGGAGGCCGTGGACGGCTCCGAGCGGTTCTGTTCGTCGGGCTGTCGGGCCGTCCACGGGGAGCTCGGATCGCCGGCGGAAGGCGACGGCCCGAGCGCCGGCGGCCCCAGTCCGATCCCCGAGGGGCACGTCCGCACGTTCCTGCGGGTCGACGGCATGCACTCCCGGAGCTGTGAGGCGTACCTCGAGGCGCTCGCGACCGCCGAGGACGGCGTCGCGGACGCGGAGGCCAGCTACGTCACAGAGACCGTCCGGGTCGACCACGTCCCGGACCGGATCGGAAAGGACGACCTCCGGCGGGCGTTGAGCCGAACGGGCTACGAGGCGTACCTCCGGGAGGACGCCGCCACGGCCGACGGCGACGGGCGGACCCGCCGCTCCCGGGAGGTGACCGGGCTGCGCAGCCGACGCTCACGTGACATGCTCCAGGGGCGGTACATCGCCGGCGTCATGTTCGGGCTGTTCGTGATGGTCCACTACCTGACGATCCTCTACCCCGCACACCTGCGATTTCTGTACGACGACGTCGTCCTCTCGGTGTTCGATCGGGCGCTCGCGAGCCCCGCCGCGATGATCTTCTTTCTCGTCCTCTCGACGCTCACGGGACTCGTGTTCTGGTTCACCGGCGCGCCGCTCATACGCGGGAGCTACGTCGGCGTCCGGATGCGCCGGGCGAACACCGAGTCGCTGGTCGCGCTGGCGGCGGCGGGCGCGTTCGTCTACGGGCTGATCGCCATCGGCCTGGGCCGGACGGACGTCTACCACGACCTGACGATCGCGATCGTCGTCGTCACGGTCGCCGCGATCTACTACGAGTCGCTGGTGAAACGGCTGGCCGTCGACGAGCTCTCGGCGCTCACCGTCTCGGAGGTCGGGGAGGCACGGCTCGAGGGAAGCGGCGACCGCGTCCCCGTCGAGGAGGTCGAGCCAGGCGATCGGGTGCTCGTCCGGGCCGGCGAGCGGATCCCCGTCGACGGCGTCCTCGCGGAGGGGGAGTGTGCGGTCGACGAGGCCGTCATCACGGGCGAGAACCTCCCGGTGGCGAAACGAGCCGGCGACGAGCTCGTCGGCGGCTCGGCCGTCCTCGACGGGGCGGCCGTCTGTGAGGCCGGCTCGGGCTCCGAGCGGGGGATCGACCGGCTGACGGCGACCGTCTGGAACCTACAAAGCGCCGACCACGGCGTCGGGCGTCGGGCCGACGAGCTGGCCGGGCGGGCGGTGCCGGCGGTCCTCGGGCTCGCGGTCCTCGTCGGGATCGGGACGGCCGTTCTCGGGGCGAGCCCGATCGAGGCCACGCTGGCCTCGCTCGCGACGCTTTTCGTCTGTACGCCGTGGGTCGTCGGCTTCGCGACGCCGCTTTCGGTCGCCGCGAGCGTCCGTGAGGCCACCCGACGCGGGATCGTCGTCTTCGACGAGAGCGTCCTCGAGCGCTTACGCGGGGTCGACGTCGTCGTCTTCGACAAGACGGGGACGCTCACGACCGGCTCGATGGCCGTCCTCGACGTCGAGCTCCAGGCGGACGCCCTCGAGATGGCCGCCGCCCTCGAACGACGGTCGGCTCACCCGGCCGCGAGGGCAGTAGTCGCCGCCGCGGAGGCCGACCGGGGGGAGACCGACGGCGGGGTCGAGCGCGGGGACGTCTCGGCGTTTCGGACCCACGCGACGGGTGTCGGCGGTCGGGTCGACGGACGGACGGTCCTCGTCGGCCATCCGGAGCTCTTCGAGGAGCGGGGGTGGTCGATCCCCGAGACGATCCGCGGGCGGCTCGCCGCCGTCCGGGCCGACGGCCGGCTTCCCGTCGTCGTCGGTCGCGACGGACACGCCGAGGGAGTCGTGGTCCTCGGCGACGAGCCCCGCGAGGGATGGGCCGAGACGATGACGGCGCTACACGACCGCGGAATCGAGACGGTGGTCCTCACCGGCGACCACGGCGAGGCCGCGGCGTTCGCCCGCGAGCATCCGGGGGTCGACCACGTCTTCGCCGACGTTCCGCCGGCGGGCAAGGCCGCGGCGATCCGCCGGCTACGCGAAAGAGGAACCGTCGCGATGGTCGGCGACGGGACGAACGACGCCCCCGCGCTGGCGGCGGCCGACCTCGGCATCGCGCTCGGCTCCGGCACCGCCCTGGCCTCGGACGCCGCCGATCTCGCGGTCGTCGGCGAGGGGCTGGCGGCGGTCGAGACGGCTTTTGACCTCGCGAGCGCCGCGGGCCGGCGTCTCCGGGAGAACGTGGCGCTCGCCCTCTCGTACAACGCGGTCGTGATCCCCGCGGCCCTCCTCGGGGTCCTGAGCCCGCCGGCGGCGTTCGGGGCGACGGTGCTCGCGGCCTCGCTGGTGGCGGCAAACGCCGAACGGTCGCTGGTCGGCGGAGACCGGTGACTGGACGGGCAAAACAGCCTCGTACGGGGTCGGAGCCGCTAGACGATGCTCTCGAAGTCCTCGAGCGCGTACGCCGGCTCGGCGCCACGACGGTCGAGGGTCTCGTTGGCGAGCAGCCAGTAGACGACCGACAGCGCCTTCCGTCCCTTGTTGTTCGTCGGGACGACGAGGTCGACGTTGCCGGTCTGGTTGTTCGAGTCACACATCGCGATCACGGGGATGCCGACCGTGATCGCCTCCTTTACCGCCTGGGCGTCGCCGATCGGGTCGGTGACGACGACGACGTCGGGTTCGATGTAGCCGTCGTACTTCGGGTTCGTCAGCGTCCCCGGAATGAATCGGCCCGTCCGGGCGCGGGCGCCGACGGCCTCGGCGAACTTCTCGGCCGGGAACCGGCCGTACTGGCGACTCGAGGTGACCAGGATCTGTTCGGGCGCGTAGTTCGCGAGGAAGTTCGCGGCCGTCCGGATCCGGCCGTCGGTCTTCGAGACGTCGAGCACGTAGAGGCCGTCGGTCCGGACGCGGTGGATAAACCGCTCCATGTCCTTGGTCTTCTGCTGGGTGCCGATGTGGACACCGGCGCCGAGGTAGTCCTCGACGGGAATCAGCAGGTCGGCCTCCTCGTCGCCCATCACGTCGTCGTCGAGTGTCGGCCCTGTCTCGGCCTCGGCGGCTGCCTCGGCGTCCTGTTCGTCTGCGGGTTCGACGTCCTCGCCGGCCCCGTCGGCCGACTCTTCTACCTCCTCGGCGGCGTCGAGCCCCTCCTGTTGTGCGTCGTTTTCTGTCATGTCGCGTCGTCTGCGATCCGAACGAGTTCGTTGAGCTTTGCGGTTCGCTCGCCGCCGACGGCCCCCGTCTTGATGTACGGGGCGTCGGTCGCCACGGCGAGGTGTGCGATCGTCGTGTCCTCGGTCTCCCCCGATCGGTGGGAGACGACCGGCTCGTAGCCGTTTCGGGCTGCGAGCTCGATGGCGTCGACGGCGTCGGTGAGCGTGCCGATCTGGTTGGGTTTGATCAGGATGCTGTTTCCAGCCCCCGTCTCGATCCCCTCGGCGAGCCGGTCGACGTTCGTCACGAACAGGTCGTCCCCACAGATCAGCGTCCGGTCGCCGACGTCGGCAGTGAGCTCGGCGAACCCCTCGTAGTCCTCTTCCTCGAGTGGGTCCTCGACGTAGACGAGGTCGTACTCCGCTACCAGCTCGGCGACGTACGCGATCTGCTCGTCCGGCTCCCGGCTCCCGTCTTCGTACTCGTAGACGCCGGCGTCGGGATCGTACAGCTCCGTGGCTGCAACGTCGAGCCCGAGACGGATCTCGAAGCCGACGTCGGCCTCGACGGTCGCGGCCGCCTCCGCGACGATCTCGAACGCCTCGCTGTCCTCGATCGAGGGCGCCCAGGCGCCCTCGTCGCCCTTGCCGGCCGGGAGGTTCCGTTCGGCGAGCAGCTCCCCGACCTCGGCGTGGACGGCCGCGTTGGCGAAGACGGCGTCGGCGATTCCCGGCGCGCCGACGGGCGCGACGAGAAACTCCTGGATGTCCGTCGCGTCGGCGGCGTGCTCCCCGCCGCCGACGACGTTGCCAAGCGGCGTCGGGAGGCTCTCACCGCGGAACGTCCCCCCGAGGTGCTGGTAGAGGGGGGCACCGAGGACGTCCGCGCCGGCTTTCGCGGCGGCCATCGAGACCGCGACCGCGCTGTTCGCGCCGATCTCCGAGAAGTCCTCGGTGCCGTCGGCGGCGTGTAAGGCGGCGTCGACCTCCCGCTGGTTGCCGGCGTAGGCCTCCCCGACGAGCCGGGGTATCGCGTGCTCGCGGGCGGCAGCGATCGCCTCGCCGGGTGGCCGTTCGACCGCCTCGTGGGCGCCCGTACTCGCTCCGGAGGGTGCCGCCGCCCGGCCGAAGCCGCCGCTCTCGGTGAGCACGTCGGCCTCGACGGTCGGATTCCCCCGGGAGTCGAGCACCGTCCGGAGGCGGACGCCGGCGATCAGCGTCATCGGTCCCCCCGCTTGACCGTAAACGGGAGCACGTTCGCGTCGTACTCCTCGGCGGCGATGAGGATCGGCTCGGCCTGGTCGGTCTCGATCAACACCGGCGCGCCGTGGGAGATCTGCAACGCCCGGGCTCCGAGGATGCGGGCTTTCTCGTAGCGGTTGTACTGTTCCCCTCTCATCACTGATACGGCGAGACGACGTCGACGAGGTCGACGTGTGAGACGAGCATCCGGCGACAGCAGTACCGCTCGACGCCGAGCTCGTCGAGGACCGCCTGTGGGTCCTCGTCGCCCTCGCGTGTGCGCTCTCTGAACTCGTCCCAGTGTTCGCCGACGACCGAACCGCACGTGAAACACCGGACCGGTACCATCATATCCCCATCACCTCAGCGGTAGGATTTCTGGTAACGGGCCCGTGCGCCGGGGCCGCCCCACTTTTTCGGTTCGGACTGGCGGACGTCGTTGACCAGCAGCGAGCGGTCGAACTCCATGTACGCGTCCCGGAGCTCGGCGTCGTTCGTGTGCTGGACGATACCCCTGGCGATGGCGGTGCGGACCGCGTCGGCCTGGCCGCTTATGCCCCCGCCCTCGACGCGGACGTCGACGTCGAGCTCCTCGCGGAGCTCGTCGCCGGCGATGCGGAACGGTTCGAGCATCTTCAGCCTGGACATCTCCGGTTCGACCAGCTCGACGGGCTGGGAGTTGACGCGGACTCGTCCCCCGCCGTCGCGGACGGTCGCGCGGGCGACCGCCGTCTTCTTCTTGCCGCTCGTGTTCGTTACCATGTTTTGGTCGCACCCAGTTGTTCGCTCACTTCCCGCAGCTGCAGAAAGCGGATGTTCGAGAGCCGATCCAGCGACGTATCGGGGAGCGGTTCGGCCTCCTCGTAGGGGTTGCCGACGTACACCCGGACGTTCTCTAGGGCCTCCCGGCCGCGCCGTTTCTTGTACGGGAGCATCCCGCGGACCGACCGTTTGAAGATCGTATCGGGTCGTCGGGGGTAGTGTGGCCCGCGGTCCGAGCCGAGCCCCGCTCGCGTCCGGTAGGTCTCCAAGATGTCGTTTCTGTCGCCGGTGATCACGGCGTCTTCGGCGTTGACGACGGCGATCCGCTCGCCATCGAGGGCGCGTTCGGCGACCTGGCTGGCGACGCGACCGAGGATGCAGTCGGCGGCGTCGACGACGAGGTCGGCGTCGAACTCGGCGGCGCTCATGCGATCACCCGCACGCCCGAACCGTCGGGATTCTCTTCGAGCAGTTGCTCGAGCTGTACAGTCTCGCCGACCTGATCGATCTTCGTCGCGGCCGACGACGAGAAGTCGACGGCGGCGACGGTGACCGGCTTGCGCAACGCGCCGGATCCCAGCACCTTGCCGGGAACGACGACGGTCTCCTCCTCGCGTGCGTATCGCTCGATCCGCCCCAGGTTCACTTCGGCGTGACTCGACCGGGGTTTCTCGAGGCGAGCCGCGACGTCACGCCAGACGTCGGCGTCCGTCCGTCTGGACGTCGACTTCAGTTCGGCGATGAGGTCGGTGAGCCTCGGATTGGTCTTGCTACTCATTGGTATCGTTGGTTTCTGGTTCGAGAAGCGGATGCAGGGAGCAGGATTTGAACCTGCGGACTCCTACGAGACAGCGCCCTGAACGCTGCGCCGTTGGCCAGACTTGGCTATCCCTGCTCGCACTCCCGAGTATCCGTCGCCCCGTAAAACCCCTTTCGGTTGCCGAGGGGGCGGCCGCGTCGCTCGCGGCCGCCGGCGTCGGTCGAAAGGCGGGGCGACGGCTCATCTTACAGCTGTACTGCCTCCTCGAGTTCGGCGGCTCGGGTCTCGATCGTCGCCGCCGCACGGTCTACGAGCTCCTCGACGGTAAACGAGCCGTCGGTCTCGACGTGGAAGACGAACGCTCCGGGGACGTCCTCGACGCGGAGCTCCTTGCCGGGGTATCGCTCCGTGAGGTCGTGGCCGAACGCCTCGGTCGAGACGAGTTCGCCTTCCCGTGGCTCGTCGCCGTTCGACGGCTCGGCGGCCTCCGGTGCGCCCTCTTCGATCACGCCACGGACGATCCGGGACTCCTCGTCCTCGAACGCCGGCAGATCGCCGACGACCTCCACCCGCTGGAGGTGTCGGTAGCCGACGGCGACCCCGCCCTGGTGTTTGGCGTGGTCCCTGCCACGGCCCATGACGGCGTCGGCCTCGGCTTCGAGGCGCTGGCCCTCCTTGAGATCGATGATCGGGACGTTCTCCGCCGTCGGCCGGACGAGTTCGTCACTCGAGACGAGATCGCCCGAGTAGGCCGTCGCCGGCCCCTCGACGTCGATCGAGAGCGTGACGACGTCTCCCTCGACGAACTCGCCTTCGGGCGGCGTCGAGAGCGGGACGAGCCCGAGCCGGAGGGCGAGCTGTTCGTCGAACATGACCGACGAGTTCTCGATGAACCGGACGGTGTCGATCGCGAACGTCGGCACGTCCGCGATCATCGCCCGGCGGATCCCGTTGGCGAACGCGGGTGTGATCCCGCGAACCAGGAATCGTGCCTCCCGGTCGCCGCGTTCGACGAACTCGACGTCGTACTCCTCTGTCATGTCAGTAGCCGCCCTTGCCTTTCGGGGCGCGCGATCCGTCGTGTGGGATCGGCGTGACGTCCTCGATGCGCCCGATCTCGATGCCCGAGCGGGCGAGCGCGCGGATCGTCGCCTGCGCGCCGGGACCGGGGGATTTCTGGAGGTTGCCGCCGGGGCCGCGAACGCGGACGTGCAGGCCCGTGATGCCGGCAGCTTTGACCTCCTCGGCGACCGACTCGGCCATCTGCATGGCCGCGTACGGCGACGCCTCGTCGCGGTTCTGTTTGACCGCCGTCCCGCCGGAGGACTTGGCGATCGTCTCCGCGCCCGTGAGGTCGGTGACGGTCATGACGGTGTTGTTGAACGACGCGTGCACGTGGGCGATGCCCCACTTGTCGTCGTCTGCCATGTTACTGTCCCTCCGCTCGTTCCGGGTGGAGTTCGTCCGCCAGCGGACTGGTCTCGTCGAACGCGACCAGCTCCTCCTCGTCGACGTCGACGACGTAGGAGGGAATCCGGCGGCGGCGGTCGTCGACGACCACGTGGCCGTGGACGATGAACTGCCGTGCCTGTCGGGGCGTGTTCGCCAGCCCCTTCCGGTAGACGACGGTCTGGAGGCGGCGTTCGAGGACGTCCTCGACCTCGAGGCCGAGCACGTCGCCCAGCCCGTCTTCTTCCCCGAGGATCCCGACCCGCTTGAGTCGGCCGAGAAACTCCCCGCGCCGTCGGGCGACGACCGCGTCGTCCTGTGGCTGGGCGAGCAGCTCCCGGGACTCCCGTCGGTAGGAGCGAAGCTCCGACTGTGCACGCCAGAGCTCCTCTTTGTTCTTCAGGCCGTAGCGGTCGACCAGCGAGTGTTCACTGGAGATACGCTCGCCCTGGAACGGGTGATTCGGCGTCTCGTACTGTTTGGTTTTCGTTCCAAGCGGCATCTTACTCGTCGTCCTCCGCTGCCTCCTCGGCAGCCTCCTCTCGGATCTCCTCTACGTTGACGCCGATGGTGCCCTCGGTCCGGCCCGTGGACTTCGTCCGCTGGCCGCGGACCTTCTGGCCGCGCTTGTGACGGACGCCCTTGTAGGAGTCGATCATTTTCATCCGGTTTATGTCGTGCTGGCGTGTCAACTGGAGGTCGTTGCCGATCTCGTGATCCGTCTCGCCGGTGTAGAAGTCCCGCTGGCGGTTCGTCAGCCAGTCGGGGGTCTCCTCGGCGTAGTTCTCTACGATCTCGACGACCTCGTCTATGACCTCGTCGTCCAGGCCGCCGAACGTCGCCGTTCGGTCGACGCCGGCCCGCTCGGCGATGATCCGGGCGGTCCGTCGACCGATCCCGTTCATCTCCGAGAGCGACCGCTCGACGGACTTCGTGCCGTCGAGGTCGGTCCGACCGATCCGGACGAAGTATCGGAGGTCGTCGTCCTGTTGGGTATCTTCCTCGCTCATGTGTTGGGTGCGTCTGTGCGTCGAGGACCGTCGGTCGACGCTCGCCGACGATCCCGTGCCGACGTCGTGGCGGGGATTCGAACCCCGGAGGCTTGACGCCACATGGTTAGCAACCATGCGCCTTGGGCCGCTTGGCTACCACGACACCGTGTCTGTATCGTCGCCCTTCCGGACTCGGGGGCGGACCCCCTACACGTATCGCACCGGAATCTACCCCCGAGAACTACTTAAGCCCAACGAAAGCCGGAGGAACCTCACACGGTTTCGCCGTCGCCGTCATCACCCACGCTGCCTCTCAGTTCTCGCTTCCCTCACCCTCGTCCCCCACTCCGTCGTCCCCGTCGCGAACGTCGACGTCGAAACCGGCCGGCAATCCGGCGTGTCTGAATCCAGATCGCGTCTCGATCTCGAAGGCGTAGACCGCGACCTCGAGGGAGTCGGCCGCGCGGGCGAAAAGCTCCGGTCGCCAGGCGCCCTCGAGGACCTCCGCGAGCTCGTCCCACCGGCTCTCGGGGACGGCTCGAAGCGTCCCGGTCAGGTGGGCGCTCTCCCAGGTGAACGACGTCTCGGCGCCGTAGACGAGTACGCTCGCGGCCTCGGCCCGGTCGCTCAGCCGTCGCTTCCGGCCGTCGGTCCCCACGTAGGTGAAATACAGCTCGGAGTCCCCGTCGAAGCCGAACGACAGCGCAACCGGGTACGGCGCCCCCTCGTCGGGCAGCGCCAGCACGGCGACACGCCGGTTCTCGAGGAGCCGGTCGATCGCCGCGTCCTCGAGCTCGACGACGCCGAGTCCCTCGAGTTGGTCGATAGTCATCGTGTCAACGCTTCCACGGATCGGCACTTAAGCCGTTCGCCGGCGGTCACCCCCGACCCGCGAGGTCCCGGAGACACTCCTCCCAGAGACACGTCCGGAGGAGGACGTCGTACCCCGTGGTGTCCCGGACGTTGCCGAGTCCGGTCCGGAGCCGCTCCCACTCCCCGGGGGTGAGATCGACGACGTCGGCCGTCCCCATCACCCCGTCGTTTTCGGGGTCGTCGTCGTGACAGAGCGCGTAGTGTGCGATCTCGTGGAGACAGAGCCGTGCCTCGTCGGCCGGCCGTCCCCGCTCGGCGACGACCGCGCGGTTGCCGACGCTGAAGCCGTTGACGTAGCCCTCGATTCCGGCGTCGAGGGCGTCCATCGTCGGACTGTAGATCCGTCCCTCGGACCAGCGGCCGGCGACTCCGGGAACGACGAACAGCTGGAGGGCCAGGTCCCGCAGCCAGGGCTCGACCGTCTCCCGGTAGAGGCTCTCCCTGCCCCACAGGAAGGCATCCGTCGACCAGCCGTACTGGTCTCGCAGCCGCGAGCGATCGTACGTCTGCGGGTGATCGAGCCACTGGGCGTAGATCCCGTTTCGCCGGAACAGCTCGACGATCCGCGTTTTCGTCTCCGGGGAGACGGCCGTCCCCTCGACGTACCGCACGTCGAGCAGGAGGTCGGGTCGGCCGGGTTCGAGCCCCTCGAAGGCGTCCCCGAAGACCCCCTCGAGCCGCCGGTGGAGCTCCGCCGAGCGTTGCTTTCGAACCGGGATCCCGTCGCCGGCGGCGTCGGTCGCGGCCCGTTCGGTCGCGATCCGCACCCCACCGAGAACCGGGAGCGCGAGCGACCAGCCGGCGGCGCCGAGAAGCGACCGGCGGCTCGTCGCGCGGTCGTCCCTGCGAGTCCGATCCATGGCCCACCCTGGAACCGGACCTCCCTGAACCTCCGACTGCACTGTTCCACCAGTTAAATCCGGCCGACGCGAAGCCCACGAACGGCCGGCGTCGTGGCTCAGTGGAACCGGGGGTTACGGCTGTTGGGGCCCAGCGGAGCCGGTGGCTACAGCTGTCGCGGTTTGGGGCAGGGAACCCGGTGGCTACAGAATCACGGCTCGGGGGGCCGGAGGTCACAGCGTTCCTCGACCTCCCAGCCGATCCGTTCGATCTCCGTCGGCCGGTTGGGATCACACAGCGGCGCGGGGTCGACGACCTCGCCGGCGCGCATCCCCGGGACCGTCCCCTGGAGGCCGGCTACCGCGTCGAGCGCCGGCGCCCGGGCGAGCGCGGGCGTCCCGTCGAGCTCGTGGAGCCGGCCGTCGACGGCGTGGGTCGGCGAGTACGGGCGGTCGAGCACCGCACCGTCGCGATCGTCGATCGCGCCGGTGGAGTCGCCGATCGCGCCGTCCCAGTGGTTGCCGACGCCGTCGTGGCTCCAGATCCGCAGCGGCGTGAACGGGCCGCTGGTGACGTGTCGGCGGTTGTCGACGAAGTCGTTGCCGACGATCCGGTTCGAGGGGAGCATCGTCCGGGCCTGGAACCCCTCTAAGTTGCCGACGACGACGTTGCCCTCGTAGATCGAGTTGCTCGCCTCCGCGCGCAGGCCGAGCTCGTTGCCGGCGACGACGTTGTCGGCGACGTAGGAGTCGGTCCCTTCGGGGCGGATCCCGATCGGGTTCTCGAAGACGTCGTTGCCGACGACGGCGTTCCGGGTCGGCCCCGTCATGATGTAGATCCCCGTACTCCCCTGGTCGCGGACGTAGTTGTCGGCGATCAGCGCGTCCGAGGTGTGCATGAAGTGGACGCCCATCCGGTTCCCGCGCATCGTGTTCTCCCGGACAACGAGCCCGTCGGCGCGGTGGGTGTAGACGGCGTCCCGGCCGTCGTAAAACGTCGAGCCCTCGATCACACCGTCGCCGTTGGCCACGACGACGCCCATGTAGCCGTCCCGCCAGGAGTCCGCGCCGTACACCGTCAGGTTCCGGACGACGAGCCCCGGGCTCCCCCTGGCGATGACCCCGTTCGCGGGCGTCTCGACGGTGACGTTCTCGACGAGGAGGCCGTCGGCCCCGTCGGCCTCGATCCCCGCGTCGCCCCGGGCGTACGCCGCCAGCAGGTCCGCTTCCCACTCTTCCTCGTCGACCTCGTCGGGGTCGACGTGGTGATCGAGATCGAGGGGGTCGACGTCGCCGGACTCGTTGCCGACGCCGACGATCCGGAGCTCGGTCACCGCGGCCCCGGGCGCGCTCACCGCGATCGGCGAGCCGTTTCCGCCGCCGTCGACGGTCGCGCCGTCGTCGCCGGCGAGGGTTATCGGTCGATCGATCTCGATCCGCTCGTCGTGGTGGCCCCCGGCGACGACGACGGTCGTGTTCGCCGGCGCCGTCGCGACCGCCTCGGCGATCGTGTCGACGCGTTCGACCGGTGGGTCGTCCCCGCCGGCGTGGTCGTCTCCCTCGGCGCGGCCGTCCCCGTCGGCGTCGCTGTCCGCGTAATCGCCCTCGTCCGCGTCCACGGGGTCGGCCGCCTCGGCGTCCCCGACGACGACCGAGACGGGACGATCGAGGGCCGCCTGCGAATCAGCCACGAAGGCGTCGGCCGCCGCGTGCTGGTCGCCGACCCGGTCCCGGACGACGTCGGCGTCGTCGACCTCGAACCGCTCCGCGAGCAGCGCCTCCCACCCGAGGACCGTCCCGCCGTACTCGGCGGCGAAGGCGTCGGCGTCGGACCGTTCGGAGAAGGGGACGACGGTCTCGCCGGCCGGCGTCCGGGCGTCGCTGCCGACGACGTACGCCGCCTCGGTCGCGTCGGTCCACCCCGGCTCGGCGTCGACCCGGGTGTGACCCGCCTCGGTGAGCGTCGGCTCGGCACCGCTGAAGTCGGTGACGTAGATCGCGAGCGGGTAGCCAAAGCGCTGTTCGTGGCCCTCCCCGCGACGGTCCTCGAGGAACGTCTCGACGCCGTAGTAGCCGACGACGTAGCGGTACTGGGAGTAGTAAACCTGCGTCCGGGGGAGGACGACGTCGTCGTCGAGGCCGAACTCCTGGTCGTAGGTGAGCCCCATCGAGACGGTCCGGTCGAAGTCCGCGGGCTCCTCGGGGGCCGAGCCGGCGTCGACGACGAACAGACCGGCGACGCCGAGGACGAGGACGGCGACGGCCACGACGGTGAGCGCTCGCACACGCCCCCTTGGGGGCACGCGGAAAAAACCGCGTTGGTTCGGGAGTCGGCAACGTGTGTCGGTTCGGGGGGTTCTTCGGACGGCTCACCGCGGTCCGGGGGCTCCGGACTCTCCGGACGCCCGTCCGACCCCAGGACGGGAATATTAAGTGAGAAGCCCCCCTCGTGTCGACCGACCGACGCGGCCGCCCCACGTGGGTGCCCACCGGCGACGGAGCCGGAAGTCGGAGTATCAGAGATGAGCGACGGACGACGACGGACGAAAGTCGAGCGCGTCATCGAGGAGTACGATCTGGAAGGGTGGGGTGAGCGTCTGGAGGCCGAGTGGCTCGGCGAGGGTGCCGAGCGGACCAGTCTGCGGGATCTCGCCCGGAAGTTCAACCGCGCCGTGCTCCGGTCGGCGCTCGCCGAGGCCGGCGAGTCGACGGTCGCCTCCGACGTCGAGAGCAGCCACCGAACGCTGACCGACGACGACGTCTCGCGGGCCGACCGGGTGCGGAAGCGACGCGAACTCGAACGAGCCGGCGTCGACGTCGAACGGGTGCTCGGGGACTTCGTGACCCACCAGGCGATCCACACCTACCTCACGAACGTCCGGGAGGCGAAACTCGAGCGCGACGACGGCGACCGCACCCAGCGCAAAAAGGAGACCGTCCAGCGGCTGGTGAGCCGGACCCAGATCGTCACCGAGTCGACCATCGGCGAGCTGGTCAACTCCGGCGAGCTCACCGGTCGGGAGTACGAGACGCTCGTGAGCGTCCGCGTGGTCTGTGAGGACTGCGGGCGCGATTACGCCGTCGACGAACTGATCGACGCCGGCGGCTGTGACTGTGAGGTAGAAGACGGGTCGCTCTAGGAGCCCCCGCCCTCGTGGACGTTCTCGCGCATCTCCACGGACATGTTAGAGAGCACCCGGCCGTCGGTCTTGTACTCGTCCATCACGAACGTCGAGGACGTCTCCGTGACGCCGTCGATGGCGATCATCTCGTCGATCAGGTCGTTCATCTGTTCGCGGTTCTGGGTCCGTGAGATGACGACGAAGTCGACGTCGCCCATCGTGTAGTAGACCTGGTTGACGCCGCCGACTTCCGAGAGGCGCTCGCCGATCTCCTCGGCGTACCCCCGTTCGTGGGTGACGGTGACCTCCGTGATGACCATCATCTCGAGGCCGAACGCGAGCGGATCGAGCCGCGCGGACATCCCCTGGACGACGCCGTCGTCTTTGAGTTTGTTCAGCCGGTAGTGGATCGCCGACTTCGAGAGGCCGGTCTCCTCGGAGAGCTCCGAGAGGTTGACCTCGCGGTCCGACTCCAGCTGTTGGAGAATGTGCAGATCGGTGTCGTCGAACGCTTCGAGATTCGGACTCAGTCCCATAACACCGTATCGCGTCGGACTCCGTTTAACTATTGCCGTTGGTTCCTCCCCCGATGGGGAAGCCGCGATCGGCGGTGTCCGCTCCGGCGCCCCGTCGAGTGCCGTCCGCTTCGATGAGACCGGCAGCTACTCGCTTCGACGATCACCGACTGACGTCCGTTTCGGCGATCGGCAACGATCGAACCCGGAGGTCGAACTCCGTTCGCCCTCAGCGCTGCGGATTCGAACGCTCACCAACAGTTAAGACGACGCCACCGTATCCAGCAGGTATGGAACTCTGGGACGAGATCGAGGCGACCTACCGCGAGCGGACGCCGACCAGCGAGCAGCGCTATCACCACATCCGCGAGCACGTCCCCGCGGGCGTGGCGAGCACCTACCGGGCGTTCGAGCCGTACCCGATGGTGATCGATCGCGCCGACGGCCCGTACCTCTACGACGTAGACGACAACCGGTATCTCGACTACGACCTCAACAACGGGGCCGGCATGGTCGGCCACAACCACCCCGCGGTCACCGAGGCGGTCCGCGATCAGCTGGAGCGTGGCACCCTCTACACCCACCCCCACGAGCTGCTGGCGGAGGCCGCCGCCGCGATCGCCCGGCGGTGGGAGCCGGTCGACCTCGTCCGATTCACCAACAGCGGCACCGAGAGCACCATGCACGCGATCCGGATCGCCAGGGCGTACAGCGGCCGCGATAAGCTGCTGAAAATCGAGGGTGCCTACCACGGCTGTCACGACTACGTGCTCGCGAGCAAGGCCGCCCCGGCACACGAGCTCGGCCACCCCGAACGCCCGAGGACGGTCATCGAGAGCGACGGCGTCCCCGAGGCGATCGCCGACACCGTCGAGGTCGCCCCGTGGAACGACCTCGAGGCCGTCGAGGCCATCTTCCGCGAGAACCGCAACGAGATCGGCGCGTTGATCGTCGAACCGATCGTGATGAACGTCGGAATGACCGAACCGACCGGCGAGTTCCTCCAGGGACTCCGGGAGCTGTGTGACGAGTACCAGGTCTCCTACATCTTCGACGAGGTCAAAACGGGCGTAAAACTCGCCCCCGGCGGCGCAGCCGAGTACTACGGCGTCGAGCCCGACCTCGTGACGATGGCAAAGAGCATCGGGGGCAACTACCCCGTCGGCGCCTTCGGCGGCCGCGAGGAGATCATGCGCGGGATCGAAGGCGACGCCGCCCACTTCGGGACGTACAACGGGAACCCACTCGTGTTGCGGGCGGTCTCGACCGTACTCGAGGAGGTGCTCACCGAGTCGGCCTACGACCACGTCGACGCCCTCGGCGAGCGGCTGGCCACCGGCTACGAGGAGATCATGGAGGACACCGGCGTCGTCGGTCACGTCGCGAACGTCCGCTCTCAGGGGATCGTCCACTTCACCGACGAGCCGATCCGGAACTACCGCGACTTCGACGAACACGTCGACGTCGAGTTCCACGAGAACTACTGGTTCGCGATGCTCGAACGCGGCGTCATCCCGCATCCACACCACGCCTCCCAGCAGTGGACGATCAGCGTCCAACACGAGCGCGAACACGTCGAGGAACACCTCGCGGCGTTCGCGGAGGTCGCCCCGATGCTGGCCGACCGACAGACGTAACGGGTCCCCGGCTCGACGGTACCGTATGAACGTCTTGGTTCCGTTCGAGGTGCAGCCAGTCAGCGAGCGAGCGGTGCGTGCGACCCTCGAGTTGTTCGGCAGCGACCGAGACGTCCACGTCATCGCGGTCCACGTAAGCGACAGGGAGGAGGATCCGAGCCGGATCGCCGCCAGGGAGATCGAGGCGATGGGCGAACGGCGCGGGATCTCCGTCGAGGCCGAGATCCGGATCCTCGACGGCAGTCCACCGTCGAAAGACACGGTTCGTGAGTCGATCGTCGAGATCGTCGACTCCCGCGAGATCGACCTCGTCGTGCTCGGATACGAGCCGAAGTCGCTCGTCGACCGGGCGCTTCGCAGCGACACGACCGAACGCGTCCTCGAGGGTCACGACGTTCCCGTCCTCCTCGTGCCCTGATCGCCGGGCCGTCGGTCCCCTGTGGCATCGATCGAATAGTTACTTACCCCCGGCGGGAGTACCGTGTCGGCATGTCACAGTCGATCACCGACAGACCCGAGGAGGTCACACAGCTCTCGAAACTGCTCCGGGTGAACCTCACCGAGCGGACCGTCGAAACCGAGGAGGTGTCCTCGGCGCTTCGCGATCGGTTCGTCTCCGGGAAGGGACTCGGCGCGGCCCTGCTCTTAGAGGAGCTCGAACCCGGCGTCGACCCGCTCTCCCCGGAGAACCAGCTGTACTTCCTGTTCGGTCCGCTGACGGGGTACGCGCCGGGAACGTCCCGGTACGCTGCGGTCACGAAGTCGCCGCTGACGGGCACGTTCGTCGATTCGTACTCCGGCGGACACTTCCCCGCGATGGTCCGGTACGCCCTCCCGGAGTATCTGGGGATCGCCGTCGAGGGGCGAGCCGACGAGCCGGTCACCCTCCGGATCACGGACGAGGAGGTCACGATCGATGACGCGAGCGACCTCTGGGGGCTCGACACCAAAGCGACCGCCGAACGGTTCTCCGGACGGAAGACGAAGACCGCCTGCATCGGGCCGGCTGGCGAGAACGAGGTGAAGTTCGCGACGATCACGAGCGACGAGGGCACCCACCACGCCGGCCGGGGCGGCGTCGGCGCGGTGATGGGCTCGAAACGGCTGAAGGCGGTCGTCGCGACGGGGACCTCGCCGCCGACGGCACCCGACGTCGGCGAGCTGAAAGTCGAACACACCCAGCGGCTCGGCACCTCCGATGAGGTCTCCTGGGCCAGAAACGGCGGCACCCAGCTCATCGTCGACTGGGCCCAGGAGGTCGGCACGCTCCCCTCCCACAACTGGTCGAAAGGGACGATCCCCGACGTCGACGAGCTGAACATCGACGCCTTCTCGGCGGGCCACGTCGGCACCGACTCCTGTTTCGGCTGTCCGGTCGCCTGTGGCCACGTCGTCGACTTCGAGGACAGCGGGACCGAGGGTGCGTTCGCCGGCGCGAGCGTCGACTGGGGGCCGGAGTACGAGACGATCGGGATGATGGGCGCGAACACCGACATCACCGACGTCACGGCGGTGACCGAGCTCGCGAACCTCGCGGACACGCTCGGGATGGACACCATCTCGCTCGGGAACGTCCTCTCGTGGCTGATGGAGGTCACCGAGGCCGGCCTCGTCGACTCCGGGCTCGAGTGGGGCGACGCCGACTCCGCCGCGCGGGTGATAGAGAGGATCGCCCACCGCGAGGGGATCGGCGACGGGCTGGCCGAGGGGGCCGCCGGTGCGGCCGAACGCCTCTGTGACGGCCATCCCGACGCCCGCGAGGCCGCCGTCGAGGTGAAAGGGATGGAGCTGCCGGCGTACGAACCCCGGGCCTCCTACGGGATGGCGCTGGCGTACGCGACGGCCGACCGCGGGGGCTGTCACCAGCGGGCCTGGCCGATCGGTACCGACGCCTTCGGGGGCGAGCGCGACCCGTTCGACGTCGAGGGCCACGCCGCGGTCGTCGTCGACGAGCAAGACGAGAACGCCCTGACGTTCAGCATGGTCGCCTGTGATTTCACCGCGTACGACTACGACCGCGTACACGAGTGGTTGACGGCGTTGGGCTACGACCTCGAGCGCGAGACCCTCGAGACGATCGGCGAACGTGCCTGGAACGCCACGCGGCTTTTCAATCTGCGGGAGGGCTTTGGCCGCGAGGACGACGCCATGCCCGAGCGGTTCACCCGTCCCCTCGAGGCGGGTGGTCCCGCCGACGGCAACGCCATCTCCGAGGCCCAGTTCGAGACGATGCTCGATGAGTACTACGAGCTCCGGGGCTGGACCGAAGACGGCGTTCCGACCGACGAGACCCTCGAACGACTCGACCTCGAGGAGCTCGCTCCCGACGGCGTCGGAGCGTAGCGGGCGCCCGTCGCTGGTATCCGGACCGGAGACGGGGTGGGCTCCCGAATCGACGGCGAGCCGAGGTGGCTCCCGAATCGACGGCGATCCCGAGTGAACTACCGGACCGAGTCGAGCAACAGCTTCTGTTCGACCCGTTTTACCTCGTGTTGGACGTCGCGGACGGCGTCGATGTTCGCGGAGATCGAACTGACGCCGGTCTCGACCAGAAACCGGACCATCTCGGGTTTCGAACCGGCCTGCCCACAGATACTCGTCTCGACGCCGTGCTCGCGACAGCGCTCGATCACGTCGCCGATCAGCGTCAACACCGCCGGGTGGAGCTCGTCGAACCGGTCGGCGACGTGCTCGTTGTTCCGGTCGACGGCCAGCGTGTACTGGGTGAGATCGTTGGTGCCGAAGGAGGCGAAGTCGATGCCGGCCTCGGCCATCCCGTCGATCGAGAGCGCGGATGCCGGCGTCTCGATCATCACGCCCCACCGGCGTTTCTCCGTGTCGATGCCCGCCTCGCGCATCAACGCTCGCGCCGCGAGGACGTCCTCGCTGTCGTTGACCAGCGGGAGCATGATCTCGACGTTGTCGTAGCCCATCTCGTACAGCCGCCGGAACGCCTCCAGCTCGTGGGCGAACACGTCCGGCCGGTCGAGGCTGCGTCGGATCCCCCGGTAGCCGAGCATCGGGTTGTGCTCTCTGGGCTCGTCGTCGCCGCCCTCGAGCTGGCGGAACTCGTCGGTCGGCGCGTCGAGGGTCCGCACGCGGACCGGACGTGGGTAGAACTCGTCTGCGACCTCCCGGACGCCGTCGACGAGCTCCTCGACGTAGGCGTCCTCGCCGTGCTCCTCGATGTAGCTTCCGGGGGTCTGTCCGAGCGAGAGGATCATGTGCTCGGTCCGGAGCAGGCCGACGCCGTCGGCACCGGTCGCCGCGGCACGCCTCGCGGCCTCGGGGATCGAGACGTTGACTTTGACTTTCGTGGCGGTCATCGGCTTCACCGGCGACTGTGGTCGGACCTCCTCGACGGGGTCGTACTCCTCTTCGACGTCCGCCTCGCCGGCGGTGATCGTCCCCTTGTCGCCGTCGAGGGTGACGAGCTGGCCGTCGGCGAGGGTGCTCGTGGCGTCGCCGGCGCCGACGACGGCGGGGACGCCGAGCTCGCGGGAGACGATCGCGGCGTGGCTCGTCATCCCGCCCTCGTCGGTGACGATCGCCGCCGCCCGCTTCATCGCCGGCACCATGTCTGGTGTGGTCATCGCGGTGACGATGATGTCACCCTCGGCGACCTTGTCGAGCTCGTCGAGCTTGCCGATGATCCGGGCGGGGCCGGTGACCGTCCCCGGGCTCGAGCCCAGGCCGTCGACGAGGAGCTCGCCCTCCGCCGCCGTCGCGGCCCCGCTCCCGTCGGTCGCCCCGCCCGCGGCCTCGGCTCGGCTCTCGTCGATCGTCGTGATCGGCCGGGACTGGAGCATGTACACCTCGCCGGACTGCGTCGAGGGCTCCTGCTCGTCGCCGCCGACGATTGCCCACTCGACGTCCTGGGGGGTGCCGTAGTGGTCCTCGACCTGTTCGCCGAGCTCGACGAGCCGCTCGACCTCCGGAGCCGAGAGCACCTGCCTGTCGCGGTCCTCCTCGGGGACCTCCCGTTCGACCGTCTCGCCGGTCTCCTCGTCTTTCACGTGCATCACCTTCTTCTCGGCGACGGTAACGTCGACCTCGCCGTTCTCGCGGTCGACGACGTAGTTGTCCGGCGAGACTGCCCCGGAGACGACCGCCTCGCCTAACCCCCAGGCCGCCTCGAGGATCATCGTCGACTCGCCCGTCGAGGGGTGGCTGGTGAACATCACGCCGGATTTATCGGCGTCGACCATCCGCTGGACGACGACGGCGATGTTGACGTCGGCGTGGGAGAACCCCTGCTCCTGTCGGTAGTAGATCGCCCGCTGGGTGAAAAGCGACGCCCAGCACTGACGGACGCGATCGAGCAGCTTCTCGCCGGTGACGTTGAGGTAGGTGTCCTGCTGGCCCGCAAACGAAGCGGTGTTGTGGGTGATGACACTCCCCCGTCCCGCAGCGAAGTTCTCCGCCTCCGGGACACAGAAGTCATACACCGGGCCGTCGTACTCGATCGGCTCGATCCGTTCGATACCTTCCCAGCCGACCGTCTCGTCGAACGCCAGCGAGTCGACGCCACGTTCCGCCAGGAGTTCGTTGAACCGAGACTGGCTGTACGTTCCCGTAATCCGTGCCTTGTTCCACGGCGCGTTGCCGGATTCGAACCGGCCACGTTCGTCGCGTCGGTCGTTCCGGTCCTCCGAGACGAACGTGACCTCCTCTGCGTAGTAGGCTCCGCTGCAGTCCGGACAGTACCACCGATCCCGTCCATCGTACGGGCTCGACTTGTTTATTACCCCGTCGCAGTCGGGACACCGGGCGACGGTAACTCGTTCGGTCCGGAGGGTGTCCTCGAACCGGTCCCCGATCCGTTCTGAAAGCGCCTCGGAGACGGTGATCGTCCTGGAAAACTGCGGATGATAGGCCTTTTTTTCGTGTCGGTCGATCAGATCGTCGAGCCGGTCGGACTTCGCCGTGGACTCGAACCCGACCCGTTCGCGAAACGCCGCCGCCTCCCGGGCCGGGAGGAAAAGACGGTAGGAGTCACTCCACTCCCCCTGGCCGCTCCGTTCGCGGATCCGATAGTCGAGTCCCACCAGTTCGAGCAGGCGGGCCAGCCCCTCGACCAGCCGTTCGGAGGTCGTAGCGTACGCAATCTCGTCGCCGACGGTTCCGTCGCCGTCGAAACAGCCCCGGAGGAACTGTCCGATGCGGGATCGATCCCAGCCGAAAACGAACTCGGGGACGCGCTTGTTCTCGGCGAGCCGACCTTTCCCCTCGGTGTCGCCCGGGCGTCCGGCGACCGCATGGAGGAACCTGACCAACGATTTGCAGTAAAACCGGTAGGAGTCCTTGTTTTTCGCCTGGCCGTTCCAGAGCCCGAGTCGGTCCATGAACTCACGGGCCCGCTCGAGGAGCTCGTCGTTGGTGTTCGTGATCGTGATCTCGTGGCCCCCGTACGTGCTTCCCTCCGCGACGTAGAGTCCGAGAAAGTACGCGAACTCCTCGTCGGCCCGGATCGTCTCCGAGAGCGCGTGCTGAATCGTCTCGTTTTGCGAATCGTTGTCGATCATGACGCCACCGTCGCCGACGAGGACGTCGCCGCCACGGACGTACTCCGTCACGTCGATCTCGTCCGGCCCGGCGTTCATCGGTGCCAGCTCCCGGACGACGGGCAGCTTCTCCTCGCCGTCGAGCTCGTCGACCGTCGCGGTCGTTGGCTCGAGGGTGTCCTCGTCCAGCACGACGAGGGAGTGATCCGGCGTGACCGTTATCCGCCGACCGGTGGTCGTGGTCACGCGGTGGAGCGTCTCGTCTTCGGCCGGATGTTCGTACAGTGTCTCCACTTCTCGCCACTCGATGCCGTCGTCGGTCAGCGAGGGGACTTCGACCGTCCGACGGCTGCAGTCGAGCGGCGCGAGCTCGTCCATCCGGCCGAACGCGGGTTCGCCGTCGATCCGCAAGAGTGCGGTCTCATCGGCGGCGATGCTGGGCAGGTCCTCCGCCGTGGCCGACGACCTGACGGCGACGAACGGCTCGTCCCCGAGCGCGTCGTAGGCCTCGAGGATCTCCTCGCGGAGCGCGTCGGGAAACGGCGTCTCGCGGATGAGCTCCCGTGCCCGCTCGGCCGCGGTCGCGAGCGCGCCGGAGTCGTCGACGTCGACGTCGACGGTCTCGAACAGCTCCTCGTCGATCCCCGCGTCCTCGATGAAGCGCCGATAGGTTCCGGCCGTGACCACGAACCCCGGTGGAACCGGCAGCCCCGCTCCCGTGAGCTCGCCCAGGGAGGCACCCTTGCCGCCGACCAGCTCTACGTCGTCGGCGTCGATCTCGTCCAGCCAGAGTACTGCCATCTGTACGTATAGGCTCAGTCGATCCGATAAAAAGGGTTGCGAACCCGTCAGGGTCGGCCGCGGTCGATAGTCCATCAGCGTTTGTACAGGACGGGGTCGATCGTCCATCAGCGTTTGTACAGGACGGGGTCGATCGTCCATCAGCGTTTGTACAGGACGGGGTCGATCGTCCATCGCGGTTGCACGGGACGGGGTCGATCGCCCATAGCGGTTATACAGGTCGGCTGTGACCCCCCACGCATGGACGGTCGTGACGCGTTCAGGTGGACGCTGATGTACCGTGGGATCTGGCTGCTTTCGGTCGTCGTCGGCGCCGGGCTCGTCGGGCTCGGTCTCGTCGTCGGATTCGACCTCTCGGCGTTTCTCGCCGATCCGACGGATCCGGCCGCCGCCGCGAACCCGGCGGTAACCGGAGCGCTGGCACTCGCCGGACTGGTCGTCTGGCTGCTCGGCCGGAGCTTCGCGCTCTACGTGACCCTCCCTCGGGCCGCCGGCGAGGCCGCCGCCGACGCCTTCGACACCGAGCGCGTCAGAAGCGAGGTGCTCGAGGTGCTCGACGACCGGCTGGCGGCGATCGAAGACGAGATCGAGACGACTCGACGGGGCGTCCAGGAGCTCAAACGGACCGAACACGCCGAGACGTTCGACGAGGAGGCCCTCGATCCCGACCGGGAGTCGACGCAACCGGCGATCGAAGCTGGCGGGGGCGAGCCGACACCGATCGATGGGGAGGATCCGACGCCGATCGAAGGCGAAGAGCCGACGCCGCTGGAAGCCGGCGGATCGACGCCGCCGAGTCCGGGGAACGACGATCGAGCCGGCGGATCGAACGACGCGTTCGACTGGAACGAGAACGACGGGGACGCCGAGCCGACGGAGTCCGACGACCGGTCGGCGTAGGCGCCCATCGCGACGGCTCCCGACCCGGTTCGGGAGCCGTCACTTCTCGACGATGCTCTCCTCGACGGCCTCGCCGAAGTGACGGGCGGTGTCCTCGTAGTAGAGGGCGAGCTCGTCGCCGACGGCCAAGTCGGTCACCGCCGTCCGCCCCTCGCGGGTGGCCACTTTGATCGTCTCGGCGTTCTGGAGGAGGGTCTCGACGCGGTCGCCGCCGACGTCGATGGCGAGGCGGAACATCGGCCGTTTCTCGATTTTCACCCGGCCGACGATCGCCTCGCGGGTCTTCCCGTCGAGGTCCACGACCTGGACTTCGTCGCCGCTTCGCAGCTCCGAGAGGTACTTCGTGCCGCCGTCGGGGGTGCGGACGTAGGCGTGGACGGCGCCGGCGTTGACCCGGAACGGTCGGGACGCGACGTACGGGGAGTCGGCGGTCTCGGCGTGGACGAAAAGCAGCCCGCGGGACATCGAGCCCACGAGCATCCCCTCGTCGTCCTCGAGGAGGTTCCCGGTGTCGACACACACCCGATCGGCGGAGCCGACCCGTTCGATCTCGACCAGCTCCCCCCACTCCAGGTCGAGCCGTTCGCGGTCGGCCTCGTCGCGGACCGCGACCGTCCGACGGATCTCGTCCGGATCGTCGGAGTCGAGCAACACGGCGTCCGCACCGATCTCGAGGGTCTCGAAGGCGGTGCGAGCCTCCTCGGCGGTCGTCACGCCCGCGACGAGTTCGGTCTCCTCGCCGATGCGAGCGATCAGGTTCTCGAGCGGGATGATCGTCCAGTCCTCGCCGACGACGATCGTGTACGCGGCGTCGGCGGCCGCGGCCTCGGCGAACTCCTCGTAGGCCTCATCGAGGATCCGGACGTAGGCACCGCCGGCGAGGTCGCTCGAGCGCCTGAGCGCCGAGAGATCGGCCGAGCCGGAGAAGTCCCCGGGGAGGTCGATCGTCCCGTCTCCCTCGCCGTCCTTGCCGACGATCAGGGCGTCCGGGATCGGCCGTCCCTCACCGTCCTCGGCGTCGTCGATCACGGTCACGTCGGCGTCGGTGCGAAACGCCGCGACGCCGATCTCCCCGAGCTCGCGGACCCGTGGGACGTCGACCTCGTCGACCAGCACCCAGTCGGCACCCGCCTCGAGCGCGGCGGTGATCCGCGCCCGTCTGTCCTCCCAGTCGCCGACGCTGTCGTCGGCTTTCACCCAGACTGCTCTGCTCATGACTCCCCCCTCGCAGGCGGTCGGCTTGAACGTGGCGGATCTGGAGAGTATCGTTGACCCCGCCGACTTTCCGGGTCTCGGCGCCGACCCCCGGAGATGCCGGCGCCGACTTTCGGGATCCCGGCTCCGACTCCAGAGGCTGTCGACGCCGCCTTTCGGGATCTCCTCGGCCGTCTCCGACCGTCCACCTTGCCGGTTCCCCGACGGCTTACGCCCGTCCGCTCGACGGCGAGGGTATGACCGAGACGGTTCCCGAGCCCGGTTTCGGCACCGCACGACACGAGGGCGAGAGCTGTGTGGAGAGCGTCCGACGGGCGCTCGAGGCCGGCTACCGCCACGTCGACACCGCACAGATGTACGGAAACGAACGCGAGGTCGGCGAGGCGATCGCGAGCGCCGACCTCGACCGCGAGGAGGTGTTCGTCGCGACGAAGGTCGATTCGCCGAACCTCGCGCCCGCGGACGTGATCGAGTCCACCGAGGCGAGCCTCGACCGGCTGGGGCTCGATCGGGTCGATCTGCTGTACGTCCACTGGCCGTTCGACGCCTACGATCCGGCGGAGACGCTGCCGGCGATAGACGAGACGTGCGAACGTGGGCTCACCCGCAACGTCGGCGTCAGCAACTTCACTCCGGAGCTGCTCGAGGAGGCCGTCGAGATCCTCGAGTCGCCGATCCTCGCCCACCAGATCGAGCTTCACCCAAGACTCCCCCAACACGAGCTGGTCGAGCTGGGCCGCGAACACGGGATCACCACGGTCGCGTACTGCCCGCTGATCAGAGGGGAGGTTACCGAAATCGACACGTTCGTCGAACTCGCCGAACGCCACGACGCGACGCCGGCACAGATCGCTATGGCCTGGTTCGCCGCCAAAGACGACGTCGTCCCGATCCCGAAAGCGACCGGCGATCACGTCGAGGAGAACCTCGCGGGGTACGGCATCGAGCTCTCCTCCGAGGAGCTCGAACGGATCGACGCGCTAGAGGGGGGCGACCGGCTGATCGATCCGGAGAAGGCGGCCTGGAACCGGTGATCCGGCCCCCTCCGGCCTGCCCTCGGCCGGTCGTGGACCGTCGAATCGGTCGGCGATAACGGTCACGAATTGAGAAGGCTTACTTTACCTCATCTCCACGTGCCGGCTAATGGGCCGATTCGCCGTACCGGAGTTCGAATACTCGCGGTACACCAACCGCCAGCTTCTGGTGGTGCCACTCGCGGTGCTCGCGATGGCACTCGCGATACTCGGAGGCTGGTATCTCGTCACTGGCTCGCCGGTCGCCGTCGGCGTCGAGCTCGGCGGCGGAACGGAGATGACCGTGGAGACGACCTCGAGCGAGGACGAAGTCGCGGCGGCGTTCGATCCGGCACCGTCGTCGGTTCAGGCCGTCCAGGCTCAGGAGAACCAGTACATCGTCCAGTTTACCTCCGACGACGAGGACGCGCTGACCGACCAGGCCGAGGCGAACCTCGAACCGGTCGACGACGGTAGCGTCGTCCAGCAGATTTCGAGCGTCTCACCGGCGTTCGCCCAGCAGGCCCAGCGGACCGCGCTGTTCGGCCTCGCGGTCGCGTTCGTCGGAATGAGCGTGCTCGCGTTCTTGCTGTTCCGGACGTTCGTCCCCTCGATCGCGATCGTCGCCTCGGCGTTCTCCGACCTGGTGATTCCCCTCGCCTTCATGAACGTCATCGGCATCGAACTCACCCTGGGGACGGTCGCGGCGTTGCTCCTGTTGATCGGGTACTCCGTCGACTCGGACATCCTGCTCAACAACCACGTCCTCAGACGGAGCGGGAGCTTCTACGAGAGCGTCCACCGGGCGACCCGGACGGGCGTGACGATGACGGTCACCTCGATGGTGGCGATGCTCGTGATGGCGATCTCGGCGTACGCACTCGGCATCGAGCTGCTGGCATCGGTCGGCATCATCCTCTTCGTCGGGCTCGCGGCGGACCTGATGAACACGTACCTGATGAACTTCACCCTCCTTCGCTGGTACAAGTTCGAGGGGGTGGCACGATGAGCGCGATCGCCTTTCTCAAGGAGAACTGGCGGATCATCACCCTCGTCGTCTTCGTGTCGGCGGCGCTCGTCGCGCTGTTCATCCCGGGTGGGATCATCGCCCAACAGGAGCTTCCCGCCGAGGAAGGCGAGCGCGCAGAGCAGGGACTGACGAACATCGAGTACGGCCTCGGACTCGACGGCGGCACGCGCGTCGCGGCGCCGGTCGTCGGGATGCACGTCGACGGCCTGCAGGCCGACCCGGAGCAACAGGGGGAGATACAGTCGACGCTGTACGACGAACTCGAGTTAGAGACGGCAGACGCCATCGTCCGCTTCGACGAGGACTCCCGGACGCTCAGCGCGGAGGTGTTCGACGACTCGGTCACGCCCGCGGAGTTCGCCGCGGCCCTGCAGGCTGCCGGTCTGGACGTCGACGAGGGGGACGTGAGCGAGGGCGTCACCGCCGAAACCCGCGACGAGATCGTAGAGACGATCCAGATCAAGATCAACGAGGCCGGCCTCTCGGGCGGGCAGGTCACACAGCGGCTGTCGGGTGACACCTGGTTCATCGTCGTCGAGGTGCCCGACATGTCCCCCGAGGAGCTGCGCGCGCTGCTCCAGGAGCGTGGCGTCGTCGAGATCGTCGGCCACTACCCCGACGAGGACGGCGAGCAGGTAAACGAGACCCTCCTCACCCGCGACGACCTCACCAACATCGGCTCGGCCTCCTACAACGAGGAGCGAGGGTACCACTACGTGCCCGTCACGGTCACCGACGTCGACGACCGGGCCTTCGAGTACCAAGAGCGGCTGAACGAGCTCGGCTTCACCACCGGGGAGGGGCTCCAGAACTGCGACATCAGGGATCGAGAAACCGGCACGGTCGACTACGACAGGGGCCAGCCCAACTACTGTCTGAAGACCGTCGTCGACGGCGAGGTCGTCGACGCCCACAGCATGGGCAGTACACTCGGCGCGAACATGCACGACGGCGAGTGGGCGGCGAGCCCGAGCTTCGAGATGATCACGCCGACCCAGCAGGACGCGTTCGCGCTCGCGGTGAACCTCCAGGCCGGCGAGTTGCGCGCGCCACTCGACTTCGAGCGCGATCAGACGTTCATGATCTCGCCGGCGCTGGCCGACCAGTTCAAGGAGTTCTCGCTGCTGATCGCCGTCCTCTCGGTGCTGACGGTAAGCGGGATGGTCTACCTGCGATACCGGGACGTCCGGGTCGCGGCGCCGATGGTGCTCACCGCGCTCGCGGAGGTGGTGATCCTGCTCGGGCTGGCAGCGGCGATCCGGATGCCACTCGACCTCTCTCACATCGCCGGCTTCATCGCCGTCATCGGCACCGGCGTCGACGACCTCATCATCATCGCCGACGAGGTGATGTCCGAAGGCGACGTCAGCCAGCGCCGGATCTTCGACTCGCGGTTCCGGAAGGCGTTCTGGGTGATCGGCGCGGCCGCCGCGACGACGATCGTCGCGCTCTCGCCGCTGGCCGTGTTGAGCCTCGGGGACCTGCGTGGGTTCGCCATCATCACCATCCTCGGGGTGTTGATCGGCGTGCTCGTCACCCGGCCGGCGTACGGCGACATCCTCCGATACCTGCTCACCGATCGCTGATCGCCGCGGGGCTTTTGACGCCGTCGGTCGAAGGGACCGACATGAGCGATCTGCGCCTCGATCCGACCCAGCTCGATCGATACTCCAGACACGTGATCATGGACGAGGTCGGCCCCGAGGGACAGAAACGGCTGCTCGACGGGCGCGCCCTCGTGGTTGGTGCCGGCGGGCTGGGCTCGCCCGCGATCCAGTATCTCGCGGCGGCGGGGGTCGGCCGTCTGGGAATCGTCGACGACGACATCGTCGAGCGATCGAACCTCCAGCGCCAGATCGTCCACGGCGACGACGACGTCGGCCGGCCGAAAGTCGAGAGCGCAGGGGAGTACGTCCGCGGGCTGAACCCCGACGTCGACGTCCGGACCTTCGAGAGCCGGCTAACTCCCGACTCCGTCGCCGATATCGTCGACGACTACGACCTCGTTCTCGACGCCAGCGACAACTTCGCCACCCGGTACCTGCTCAACGACTACTGTGCCCTCGAGGGGATCCCCCTCTGTCACGGCGCGATCTATCGCTTCGAGGGACAGGTGACGACGTTCACGAACGACGGGGAGGGGCCGTGTTATCGCTGTCTGTTCCCCGAGGCCCCCGAGCCGGGCACCGTCCCCGACTGTGCGACCACGGGCGTCCTCGGCGTCCTCCCCGGCACCGTCGGCTGCATCCAGGCCACCGAGGCCGTCAAACTCTTACTCGGGAAGGGAGAACCACTGGAGGGACGGCTGTTGATGTACGACGCGATGGAGATGAGCTTCGAGACCGTCGAGTTCGTCCCGTCGCCGGCGTGTCCGGTCTGTGGCGAGGAGCCGGCGATCGACTCGATCGAGGACGGCTCCTACGAGGGAACCTGCACGCTCGCGGACTGACGGACGACGCTCGCGGCCCGGAACTGATGATCGACGCTCGCGGCTGCCGGAGAGACGACGCTTGCGGACTGACAGGGATTCGGCGCCCGTATATCTGACGAGTGGCGGTCCGTCCGGTTCAAAACAGGTTCGCCTGGTGGTAGACGGAGATCCCTTCGTCGGTGATCTCGTACGGTTTCTTATCGCGGGAGTGGTTCGCGTCGCGGATCTTCTGGATCTCGAGGGCCAGCCGGGTCTCCCGGAAGTCGTCGGGCCGGACGTACTGGAGCACGAAGACGGCGTCCGCGAGATACTCGATGATGCCGTGCCGGGAGGCGTAGGGGTTCGACTGTGAGACCTCGCTCGTAAACAGGATCGAGATGCCGGCTTCCTTGAGCTGTCTCGTGAACTCGTAGATCTCCATCCGGCGTTTCGAGCGCTCGTCGTACATCATCTCGAGCAACGAGACCGAGTCCAACACGAGCCGGGAGGCGCCGAACTCCTCGATCAGCCGGGGAAGCTCGCTGCCCATCGACGTCAGGCTGTTTGCCATCTCGATCGCGTCGAGATCGACGACGGCGAGTCGCCCCTCCTCTAGGTACCTCTCGAACGCGTACCCCTTCTCTGTCGCGCTGTTTACGACCCGCTCGTGGCTCTCCTCGAGGCTGAGAAATACCGCGCGCTCGCCGTTTTCGAGTCCGTGGGTGAGAAACTGGAGCCCGAACGTCGTCTTGCCGGTTCCGGCGCCGCCGATGGCGACCATCAGCGACCGCTCGGGGATGCCGCCGTGGATCATCCCGTCGAGCCCCTCGATGCCGAGATCGAATCGGGGCAGCTCGGAGTCTGGCTCGCCGTCGAACTCGGGCTCGCCGGCGGTCTCGAATCCGAGTCCCGGACCGTCGTCGCCGAGGCCGGGGACGTCGGCCTCCGCGAACGCCGCCGCGAAATCCTCCTCGAACAGCGATCCCCCGCCTGCCGAGCCGTCGTCGAACTCGGCGTCGAACCAGTCCCCCGCTCCGACCTCCCTCCGTCCGGAGTCGACGCCGACGGATTCGGCTTCGAACCAGTCCCCGGAGCCGCCGTCCGATCCGTCGAGGCCATCGAACCCGTCGGAGCCGGGTGGTCTCTCGGTCTCGTCGGAGTGGGACGGCTCTTCGGTCTCGTCGGAGTGGCCCGGCTCTTCGGTCTCGTCGGAGTGGCCCGGCTCTTCGGATCTCCCAGAGCCGTCGGGTTCCGCGAGGTCGTCCTCGCTCACGGCACCACCCCACCCGTGTGCCGGAGCTCCGTCCCCGGCCGGTAGCCGGCGCCGCGTGTTCTCTCGGGGTCTGACCGTCCTCTGGCTCCGGACACGGGTATCCTCGTTCGGCCGGAGTACCCCCAGGGGAATGAATGTTGTCACCCACGAACCGGCCGCCCGTGGGAGGGGGCTTTTTGATCGCCGGGGCGTTATCGGGCGACGATGCGCGTCGGCGTCGTCGCCCAGCGGGGAAACCCCAGGGCCGGAGAGCTCGCCACGGCGATCAGGGAACGCTTAGAGGGCATCGGGGTCTCCGTCACGGTCGACGAGACGACCGGCGAGCGCGTCGGCGGCGACTCCGCGCCGGTGTCGGCGATGGGCGACAGCGACCTCGTGGTCAGCATCGGCGGCGACGGCACGTTCCTGTTCGTCGCCCGGGAGGCCACACCCGCGCCGATAGTCGGCGTCAACCTCGGGGAAGTGGGCTTTCTCAACGCCGTCGCCCCGGAAGACGCCGTGGCGGTCCTCGAGGGACTCGCCGAGCGGTTCCGGGACGGTGGCGAGCTCGCTGTCGACCGGCTCGACCGGCTCTCGGCGACCGGGGACGGGTGGAAACTACCGCCCGCGCTCAACGAGGTGCTCGTCCACGGCCCCCGTCGGGGACGCGGCGGCGGCGGGACGATCACGGTCGAGATCGGCGGCGACCGGTACGCCGAGAGCCACGCCGACGGCGTCCTCGTGGCGACGCCGACGGGCTCGACCGCCTACAACCTGAGCGAGGGGGGGCCGCTCGTCTCCCCGTCGGTCGACGCGCTGGTCGTGACCGGGATGGCGCCGTCCGGGCCGGTGGCGCCGCTGGTCGTCGACGCCGACGAGGCGGTCGTCCTCCGGCTCTCGGGGGCCGATCGAGGGTGGGCGATCGCCGACGGCCGGAGCCGCCGGAAGCTGGAGCCACCGGCGACCGTCACCGTCGCCGCCGACGCCGAGCCGGTCCGGATCGCCGGACCGCGGACGACGTTTTTCGACGGACTCGGAAAGCTCGAGTGAGGGTCGGGGAACGCGAAGTTGAGTGACGGCCGTTGAAATGAAACACTCGAGTGCGGGCTGCAGGAACGCCGAGATTTATCCCTCCTCGCCCGCACGGTCGGCCGTGAACGTACTCGTCACCGGCGCGACCGGCGGTATCGGGAGCTGGGTCGTAGAACGGCTCGCAGGAGCCGGCCACGCGGTCGTCGGCGTCGACCTCGACCGACCCCCGGGCGGGCGCGAGGGCGTCCGATTCTACGCGGCCGACCTGACCGACCACGGCCAGGCAAGGGAGCTGATCCAGACCGAATCGCCGGACGCCGTCGTCCACTGTGCGTCGATCCCGCGACTGGGCGAACGTCCCGGCGCGGAGACGTTCCGGACCAACGTCGACTGTACGTACAACACGTTCGTCGCCGCCGGCACCGTCGACGCGGACGTCGTCTGGACCTCGAGCGAGAGCCTCTACGGGATGCCGTTCGCCCGGGAGCCCCGGCTCCCGGAGTATCTGCCGATCGACGAGGGCCACCCGAAGGCCCCGGAGGATCCGTACGGCACCTCCAAGCTGGTCTGTGAGGAGCTCGCGGAGATGGTCGTCCGCCGGTACGGGATCTCGGTCGCCTCCCTGCGGCCGTCGTGGGTGAACTACCCCGGGAGCTACGAGCTGTCGGCCGTCAGGGAGTCGTTCGATCCGGCGACCGCCGAGCCGTCGGGGAACTTCTGGTCGTACGTCGACGTCCGCGACGTCGTCTCGCTGGTCGAGCGGGCCCTCGAGGCGGAGATAGCGGGCCACGAGCCGTATCTGGCCGTCGCCGCCGACAACTACCTCGGCCGGGAGACGGCGGCGACGATCGAGGCCGTCTTCGGCGACGTGCCCGACGACTGTGCGCTCGAGGGCGAGGAGTCGGCGTTCTCGACCGCGAAAGCCCGGCGGGAGCTGGGCTGGGAGCCCGAACACGGCTGGCGGGACGCCGAGAACGAGGAGGTCCCCGGAGCGGAGTTCCGCCGGTGACGGGACGGCCCGACGCGTCGCCCCCGTCATAAGTAATCTCTCGTTGAACGGTCACAGGCTCCGAATTACAACGTGTCTCTGACTGTCACGTTCGTCTAGAGGACGGTGCCGCTCTGACGGGCGGGGGAGACACTCGACGCGCGAAACCGGGTCGGGTCCCCCGGCGCGTCGGCACGGCCGGTCCCGGACGGGGCGACCGTCCGCGCGGCCCTCGGCCGAGCGGGTCCCGGAGATCATGACCACGGACGACGGAAAACCACGGGAGCTCGAACCCGGCTACGACTACGTGACGCTGTACGTCCGCGAGGAGGGCGGGGAGCTCCTCTATGCGGTCTACGAGGCCGACGGGCTCGAGATCCCGGTCTCCGGCGACCGGATTTCGGTGCTGGAGGCGAGTATGGAGGGTGACGTCGACGGGGATGTCGACTACCGCGAGCACGGCTCCGAGCCGACGACGTACGTGGTCGAGCGCCGGGAGATCGAGTATCTCGCCGTCGACTACGACGTCGAGGGGCTCGATCGGAGCCAGGGCGTGGTCTCCGAGATCACCCTCTGGGTCCGCGAGTCGACCGGAGACGGCTGAACCGTCCGCTGGGGGAACGAGGATGGGACTCTCGACGATCACACGGCTTCTCGCCGAACGGGTGGAGACACGCAGCCGGCCAGAGAGCCCGTGGCACGTCGCCCGGACCCCGGCCGACCGGACGCTCTGGATCGCCGTCGCGATCGCCGCGCTGGCCGATCTGGGGACCACCGCTTTCGGCCTGCGGCTCGGGCTAGTCGAGGCGAATCCGGTCGGCGTGGCGGCCCTGGAGCTCGCCGGCTTGCCCGGGATGGTCGTGTTGAAGGGGGCGGCCGTCGGCTGTGGCCTCGCCGTCGTGGCCGCGATCGTCCTGGCGCCGGACTGGATCGTCCCCGACTACGCGACGCTGCTGGTGCCGACCGCCCTGGCGACCGTCTGGCTGCTGGCGGCGACGTGGAACGCCGCCTTGATCGCCGCCGCGCCGGGGACCGGAGAGGTGACAGCCGGGCTGGCCGGTCCCTCCTTCGCGGCCGCCGGGCTGGGGGCGATCCTCGTCGCACAGTACGGGCTGGCGACGTTCGGCGTCGCCTCGGGGCGCGAGGAGTAGCGGCCGGATCGAGCGGGCGTCGAGAGAACCGTTTAAGACGGCGACGGTCCTCGGGGCGCACATGGCCGTCATCGAGACGATCGTCGTCGCCTTCTGGGCGATGTTGCCCGCGTACGTGCCGAACAACGCCGCGGTACTCGCCGGCGGTGGTCGTCCGATCGACGGGGGTCGCTCGTGGGGCGGCCGGCGGCTGCTCGGCGACGGGAAGACCTGGCGCGGGACGGCGGCGGGGATCCTCGCGGGCGTCGCGCTGGCGGCGGTTCTGACGCTGTTCGCGGCGGACGCACGCGCCGCGACGGGGATCGCGGTCCCGGCGTTTACCCCCGCCGCGGCGCTCTCGCTGGCCGCCGGCGCGATGCTCGGTGACGTCCTCGCGTCCTTTCTCAAGCGCCGGACCGGTCGCGAGCGCGGCGCGATGTTCCCCGGGCTCGACCAGCTCGACTTCGTCGTCGTCTCCTTGCCCCTGACCGCGCTCGTGGCGACCGACTGGTTCCGGACGGTGTTCACCCTCGAGGTGATCCTCGTCGTCGTGGTGCTCACCCCGGTCCTCCACGTGGCGACGAACGTCCTCGCGTTCAAACTCGGGCTGAAAAACGAGCCCTGGTGACTCCCTCCGGTGGAAACGCCTTTGACCGTCGCCGATCCAGGTGGGCTCATGACCGGCGACCCGGCGACCCGGTTCCGTGAGAACGTCACGGAGATCACCGCGACGGTCGTCACCGGCGTCTGGCTCGCCCTGCTCTTTCTCCCGTTCGGGGGGAACCTCTGGCTTCCGGCGATGCTCGTCGGCTACATCGTCGTCGTCCCCCTGGTCGCCCTGCTCTACGGCGACGAGGAGGACCGCCGGGAGTGGTGGAACGACGAGGAGACGGAGACCGAATCGACGTCCGAGGATCCCCTCGAGACGCTCCGGGAGCGGTACGCCCGGGGGGAGCTCACCGACGCTGAGTTCGAACGCAGGCTCGAGCGGCTGCTCGGGACCGAGAGCCCGGAAGACGCCGAACGGTGGCGTCGAGACGCCCGCGACGATCGAAACCGGCGGACCCCGAACGACCGAGGTCGGAGCGTTGAGCGTGACGAACGGGGTCGGAACCGTCCGGGGGACGACCGGGATCGGAGCGTCGAGCGTGACGACCGGGACCGGGATCCCGAATACGAGCGGTGAGCGTTCGCTGTCGGCTCGGTCGGCCCTGGTGTCCGTCGCGCTACCGGCCCGGCTCGTTCCAGTGGACCCACGTCGCACACGCGACCGAGACGACGCCGGCGCCGGCGGCGATGGCGAACGCGATCCGGTAGCCGGTGAGTGTGTACACCCGGACGCCGCCGACCATCTCGCCGGTCCAGTACGCGTCGAGCGTCCAGCCCATGATCGACGGGAACGCCGCGGCGCCGAAAAAGGAGGCGCCGTTTATCGTTCCGAGCGAGATGCCGCTGGCCCGGCTCGGGTTTCGCTCTTTGATCATCGGGTACGTGAGCACGAACGAGCCGAGCAGGGCCCCGGCCAGGAAGAACGCGACGCCGACGAACGCGAGTGGGGGTTCCCCCAGGACCGCGATAGCACCGAGCAGCGCCGCGTAGACGACCGTGCCGGCGACGATGAGCTCGCTGCGCCGGTCGAGGCGATCCGAGAGCCGGCCGATCACCGGCGGGCCGACGACGAGTCCCGCACCGCCGAGCAGCGTGATCGTCGAGGCGGCCGTCACCGAAACGTCGTAGATCTGGACGACGAAGGGGATCCCCCACAGCCCGAACAGGGTGAGGTTCACCCCGCCGGTACAGAAAAGCAGGAGGGAGACGATCCACGTCCAGCGATCCCGGAGAATCACCGCCAGCGACGTTCGTACCTCGGCGACCGTCAGGCGGGACTGTTCGGTCGCCCCGTCGATCGGCGCGAACCCCGCCCGTTCGGCCGTATCGCGCACGAAGAGAGCGGTCGCGACCGCAAAGACGAGCCCCACGGCGGCCAGAGCGAGCACCGCCTCCCGCCAGCCGGTCGCCCCGACCAGCAACGCGAACGGCGTCGTCGCGAGGATTCCGCCGACGCCGCCGACGGCGAAACTCAGCCCGTTCAGCGTGGCGAACTCGTCGGCCCGAAACCAGTTCGCGGAGAACCGGAGCATCGAGACGAAGATCACGCTCCCCCCGAGACCGATCAGCAGTCGGCCGACGAGCGCGCCGCCGTACCCCGACGCGAGGGCGAACCAGATCGCTCCGAGGTTCATCACCACCGCTCCGGTGGCCGCCGTCAGCCGGGGGCCGATCCGGTCGACGAGAACCCCCGTCGGGATCTGCATGGCGGCGTAGACGAAAAAGAACGTCGCGTGCAGCGTCCCGAGCTGAGTGCCGGTGGTGCGAAACGCGGTCATCAGATCCTCGGCGATCACCGCCGTCGAGAGCCGGTAAACGTTGACCAGCAGAAACGACGCCGCGAGCACCCCCCACAGGAGCCACCGGCGGCGGTACGGCGAGGACCACAGGGACATACCGGCACGAGACGCGGCCCCGTCCTAAGAGTTGCTGAACGGGATTCGATCGCCTGAATCGAGGGAAAGGTTGAATCGCCGGCGGCGCCATCTCGGGACCGATGACCGATCCGGAGCGCCCGGAGACGGGCCACGACGACGCCGAAATCGCGGGGAACGGCCGGATATCGGCGGACGGCGGGAACGACGACGAGGCCGGCGACGGCTGGGATTCCGAGACCAGGGGCGGCAGTGACGCCGAGGCCGGCAACGTCTGGGACGCCGACGAGTACGACGGTGACCACTCGTTCGTCTACGAGTACGGCGCCGACCTGCTCGGTCTCCTCGAGCCCGCCCCGGAGGAACGGATACTCGATCTGGGCTGTGGAACGGGACACCTCACCGCGCAGGTCGCCGAATCGGGCGCCCACGTCGTCGGCGTCGACCGATCGGCGTCGATGCTCGAGACGGCCAGCGGGAGCCACCCCGAACACCCGTTCGTCGTCGCCGACGCCCGGGCGCTCCCGCTCGCGTCCGGCTTCGACGCGGCGTTCTCGAACGCGGCACTCCACTGGATCGACGCGACCGACCAGGACGCCGTCCTGGCGGGCGTCCACGACTCGCTCGCGCCGGAAGGTCGGTTCGTCGGCGAACTCGGCGGCCTCGGGAACGTCGGGGCGATCGTCGACGCCGTCGGCGCCGAACTCGGTCGCCGGGGGTACGAAACGGGGACTCCCTGGTACTTCCCGAGCATCGGCGAGTACGCGACCCGCCTCGAACGGGCCGGCTTCGAGGTCCGACACGCCAGGCTGTTCGACCGACCCACGCCGCTCGAGGACGGCGAGGACGGGCTCCGGAACTGGCTCGAGATGTTCGGCGACGGGCTGTTCGCGGCGGTGCCGGCCGACGAGCGGGAGGGGGTCTATCGGGCCGTCGAGGACCGCCTCCGGCCGACGCTGTACGGCGACGCGCGGTGGATCGCCGACTACCGGCGGCTCAGGTTCCTCGCCGTCCGCCCCTGAGCCACCGACTGCGAGTTTTCCCGGGGCCGTCCGCCCTTGAACCACCGTCCCTCCCAGACTGTCGCCGAGCCATCGACGCCCCAGCTGGCCGTCCGTCCCTGGACCACTAACTCCTTCGCAGCCCGTCCAGGCGGGCGACGGTTTTTGTACCGATCCGCCGAACGGTCGACCGTGAAGAGCATCAAAGACAGCGTCCACGACCACATCGAGATCGAGGGCGTCGCCCTCGAGTTGCTCGACACGCCCGAGCTACAGCGCCTGCGGGGGATCAGCCAGCTCGGGACGGTCTCGCTGGTCTACCCCTCCGCGAACCACACCCGATTCGAACACAGCCTGGGTGTGTACCACCTCGCCTGTCGAGCCCTCGAGGGGTTCGGGGTCGAGGGGGTCCAGGCCGAGCGGGTTCGCGCGGCGGCGATCCTCCACGACGTCGGCCACGGCCCGTTCAGCCACAACGTCGAGGGGATCATCCACCGTCACACCGGCCGGTACCACGACGACGTCGACGAGCTGCTCGCCGACGGGCGGGTCGGCGAGGTCCTGGAGAATCACGGACTCGATCCGGGGGCGGTCGCGGCACTCGTCGCCGGCGAGGGGCGGTTCGGCCAGCTCGTCTCGGGCGAGCTCGACGTCGATCGGATGGACTACCTCGTACGCGACGCCCACCACACGGGGGTCCCGTACGGGACGATCGACCACGGCCGGCTCGTCCGCGAGCTGACGTTCGTCGACGGCGAGCTCGTCCTCGCGGAGGGGAACGTCCAGTCCGCCGAGAGCCTGCTGATCGCGCGGGCGCTCATGAACCCGACCGTCTACACCCACGGCGTCGCCCGGATCGGGAAGGCGATGTTGCGGGCGGCGACCCGCCGGCTGCTCGCCGTCGGCGCGACCGACCCGGAAACGCTCGCCCGGATGGACGACCACGACCTGATCGCCGCGCTCAGGGGCACCGAGGAGACGGCCGGATTTTTCGGGCGCCTCGACGAGCGAGCGCTGTACAAACGGGCGCTCTGGGCGGAGATCGACGACGTGCCCGACGCGGTCGTCGACGCAGACCACGACGCCCGTCGGAGGCTCGAAGCCGAGATCGCCGAGACCGCCGGCGTCGAGCCCGGGGCGGTGATCCTCGACGTGCCCGAACGGCCCTCGATGGCGGAATCGACGACGCGCGTGGTCGTAAACGGCGAGATCCGCCGGCTCGACCGCCAGTCGCCGCTCGTGGGCGCGCTGCGGGCGGCGGGACACGCACAGTGGCGTCTCGGGGTGTACTCTCCCGCGGACGTCCGCGAGCGGGTGGGATCGGCCGCAGCCGACGTCCTCGAACTCGAGATCGACGGGCCGCTGGTCAGCGAGGTCCGTGACGGGCTGTACGCGACGCTCGATCAGTTCGTCGACGGTCCGTGACGAACCGTTCAAGGGCCTGCCGACGAAAGGCTACCGGCATGGAACGTGCGGGGACGATCCTCCGCGGCCGGGAACTCGAGCCCGTCGAGGGACGGATCGTGATCGACGACGACGGGCTGATCGACCGAATCGAGGAGGAAGACGTCGACTCCGAGGCGATCCTCCTCCCGGGATTCGTCAACGCCCACACCCACCTCGGGGACTCGATCGCCAAAGGCGCAGGCGAGGGGCTCAGCCTGGAGGCGCTCGTCGCACCCCCGGACGGACTGAAACACCGGCTGCTCGAGGAGGCCGACCGGGCGGAGCTGGTCCGGGGAATGCGTCGCTCGCTCCGGTATATGACCGCCGGCGGGACCGCCGCCTGTCTCGACTTCAGGGAGGGTGGGGTCTACGGCGTCAGGGCGCTCCAGGAGGCCGCCCGGGGGCTCGACATCGACGTCCTCGCACTCGGCAGGGGGTCGATCGAAGCCATGGAGGAAAGCGACGGATTCGGCGCGAGCGGGGCCAACGACGGCGTCTTCGACCGCGAGCGGACGGCGACCCGCGAGGCGGGGAAGCTGTTTGGGATCCACGCCGGTGAGGTCGACGCGAGCGACGTCAACCCGGCGATCGACCTCGATCCGGACTTTCTGGTCCACGCGGTACACCTCGAGGAGCTCCACCTGGATCGAATCGAAGACCGTGGGCTCCCGGTCGTCGTCTGCCCCCGGTCGAACCAGGCCACCGGCGTCGGCTTCCCGCCGGTCGAGGCGCTCGCCGAGCGGACGACCGTCGCGCTCGGGACGGACAACGTGATGACGAACTCGCCGTCGATGTTCCGCGAGATGGCCACCCTCGAGCGGCTGACCGACCTCGGCTCCCGTGAGGTGCTCCGGATGGCGACGGTAAACGGCGCCGAGGTCGCCGGCCTCGAGTACGGGCTGATCGCGGAGGGCGAGCCCGCCCGGATCGCCGTCGTCGACGGCGGCTCGGACAACCTCGCCGGTGCGCTCGATCCGGTCCGGGCGATCGTTCGGCGGGCGGGCGTCGCCGACGTCGAGGAGCTCCTCGTCCCGTGAGTCAGGGTCGCGAACTTCTATTCGAAAAGGGGAGTGTCGAACCCGTGGGTACGTCCCGATCCTCCCCGTTCGGAACCGGATCGCTCCGGAGCGACCACCCCCTCACACTGCCGACGGAGGAGCCCGCCTCTCGCCGTGTCGGTTCCCGTTACCGAGATGTTCGGTGGCAGCTCCGCCGAGCCCCCGGTTCCACCCCGCCCGGACCGACAGGCGATTCGTGCCAACGTTTATTACCTCGTGGACCGTCATGAAAAACGGTAACAAATGTACGACCGCATCCTCGTGCCTACCGACGGATCGACGGAGGTCGAGGCAGCCGTCGAGTACGCCGCCGAGCTGGCCCGTCGCCACGACGCGAGGCTGCGTTCGATCTACGTGATCAACACCGCGAGCTACGGGGGGCTGCCGATGGAGACCGCCTGGGAGGGAATCAGCGACGCGCTCAAAGAGGAGGGACAGGCGGCCGTCGAGCGGGTCGAGGAGCTCGTCGGCGACGTCCCCGTCGAGACGGCCGTCCTCGAGGGCTCGCCCAGCCGTACCATCGTCGAGGAGGCGACCCCGGACCGGTGTGACCTCGTGGTGATGGGCACCCACGGGAGGGGTGGGATCGACCGGCTGTTGCTCGGCAGCGTCGCCGAACGGGTCGTCCGCTGTGCGCAGGTTCCCGTGTTGACGATCAACGTCGGCCAGGAGCACCCGGAATCCGCCGACGCCCGGGCTACGGCCGAGTGAGTCGGCCGTCGTCGACCGCGACGACCCCGGCTCCGGCGAGTCAGCCCCCGGAGTCGCCCGCCGGATCACATCCCACCGAACCGAGATACCTCTTCTTAATAATATCGTCAGATTCATTAGTAAGACGGCCCTCGGCTAGCCCGAACAATGACTGTCGATCCAGACGCGGAGACACGCCGTCGACTGCTCGTCGCCTCGGGCTCGCTGGCCGCCCTCGGGCTCGCCGGCTGTCTCGGCGACGACGCCGAGGAGGAAGACCCCGGTGACGACGAAGACGACGAGGACGAGGACGACCACGACGAGGACGACCACGACGAGGACGACCACGACCACGACCACGACGAGGAGGTCGCCGAGGAGGCGTTCGACGAGCTCGGCGTGGCCGACGAGGGCTTCGTCGTCCTCGACCGGGCTCACGACCCCCACGAGGAGGTCGCGTACGTCCACGGCGACCACTGGCACGGGAGTCTGCCACACATCGAAGTCGGGGACAACGTCTCGCTCGGTGCGGAGATCGAACCCGAGGACGGCGACAGCCTCGAGCTCGGCGACGAGTACGAGCTCCGGGTCGCGGAGGCCCACGACGCCCCCGAGGGGATCGTCGGCATCGACGAGGGCGACTACCACGGCGATCACGTCCACATCAACGGCGAGAGCGAGGGGATCACCGAGGTCGTCTTCCTGATCTGGCACGACGACCACGCCGACTACCAGAGCCCGCCGATCGACGCCCAGGTCGTCGAGGAGGACGACCACGAACACGAACACGAACACGAGTTCGACGCCCACCACGTGGCGGACGTCCGCATCTTCGATCGCGCTCCCGACCCCCACGAGGAGGTCGCCCACTACCACGACGACCACTGGGACGGCGAGTTGCCGACCGTTCCCGTGGGCGAGCACGTCTCCCTGGGCGCCGAGTTCGAGGACGACGAGGGTAACCTCGCCGACCTCGACCACGAGTTCGAGCTCCGGGTCCGGCTCGCGGATGACGCCGACGACATCGTCGAGTTCGACTACCACGGCGACCACGTCCACGTCATCGGCGAGGAGGAAGGCACCACCGAGGTCGTCTTCCAGCTGTGGCACGACGACCACGCCGACTTCGAGACCGAGCCGATCGCGGTCGACGTCGAGGACGACGGCTACTGACGCCGTCCCGTCGGCTACCCACCGCTGCAGCGGTGGGCTTCCGCGCTGTGCCGCTGTGACGAACCGCCGTCCGGTTCGGACGACCGGAAGTCCCGGCCCGTTCCGACGGGTTCTCCCCACGCCGGCCGGGGGCACCGGTAGCCGGTTCGGATCGGTCACAAACACCTCGACCACCGGTCCTCGCTGACGTTTCGACATTTCGGCAAAAACCGCCGTATCCGACCGACCGAGGCCAAAAAATTGTAATAGGAGAGCTGATAAGGCTCGCCCGAATGGCGACGTCGCTGCTCGGTCTCGTCCGACTCGGGTTCGACGCGGTGTTTCGGCCGTCGTCGCTCGTCGGCGCCCGCGGCGGCCGGGAGGTCGGATCGCTGTACCGACGCGCCAAGAGCGGGTTCGTTCTGACGTGGTTTTACCTGGTCAGCCTCTTTCTGTACGCCGCGCCGTTGACCTACGCAGGTTTCGGCGCAGACGACGCCCCCGAAACCGTCCCGCCGGCGATCGTCGAACTCGCCACGATACTCGGCACCGATCCCGCGACGACGTGGCTGTACACCATCTCGCTCGCGGAGAACTGTATCTACCTGTTCGTCGCCTCGGTGCTCACCTTCGGGGCGTTCCACGTCGCCGTCGTCCTGACCCGCAGCTCCCGGGGCGTGTTGCAGTCGATGCGGACCATCGCCTACAGCACCGGCATCTACCTCGCGGTCATCTTCAGCCTCGCGTGGTATCTCTCGATCGCCGACCGGATCGTCGTCGCCGACGAGTGGCTCATCGCGCTCCAGGTCGAGTTCGTCTACCTGATCATGGACGCCGCCGGCGTGAGCTACGAGATCCCGGCACCCCGGCTAGCCGACGTCGACACCGCGCGGATGGAGACGACCGGGAGGCTGGTCATCGCCGGGCTGTTCGTCTCGGGGATCTACTACCTGTACTCGCTGTATCTCGGCGCCCGCATCAACCACCGATCGGGCCGCTTCTCGAGTCTCATCACGATCGCGTTCGTCGCGAGCACCCCGGTGTTCTACGCGCTCGGGTTCGTGTTCGCGCTCGCACTGATCGAAGGGGAGTTGATCATCGCATGACAGAACTCGACGACGCATCCGACGAGCCGACGCGAGAGGTATCGACCGATCCCACCGACGAGCCGACGCGAGAGGTATCGACCGATCCCACCGAAGACGAGATCCTCGAGTACGACGGGGAGGCCGCGACCGCGGATTCCGGAGCCGAGGAGGCGTACCGGACCCGGCCGACGATCAAACCCGTCCTGATCTGGATCGGAATCGCGGTCGTCCTCGGCGGGGGGCTCGCCGCGCTGTTGAACGCCGTCCCGGAGCTACTCGGCGACCCGCAACTGGCAGCGGTCGCCGTCTGGGTCGTCGTCCTCGTCACGGCACTCGTCGTCGTCCGGCTGCTGGCCCGGACGTACGTGCTCCTCCGGACACGGTACGTGATCGACGACTCGACGATCCGTTCGGAGTTTCACCTCCTGTATAAGTCCCGGACCCGACAGCTCCCGTTCGACCGCGTCCGTGGCTTCGACGTCGAACAGGACCGTCTCCAGTCCGCCCTCGGGATCGGCACCGTCTCGACGCTCAGCGGTGGGACGAACCACAGCCTCGGGTTCGTCGAGTTCGAACACGTCCCGAAGCCCGAATCCGTCGGCGAGCGAATTCGCGAGGGCATCGATGAAACGTAGATGACTCCGGGCCCACGGCGGTTCTCGCGTCGGTCCTGGCTCCGGGGAACCGGCGTCGCCGGCGTCGTCGGCCTGGCCGGCTGCATGCGGACGGTTCTGGAGGGTGACCTCGAGGACGAGGAGGAGGCCGTCGACGGCGGTGAGTCCGAGTCAGGAGACGAGGAGTCGGAAGGTAGAGAGGATCAGGATGGAAACGAGGAAGACGAATCGGAGGAAGAAGGCGAATCGGCGGCCGGGGAAGATGACGACGAGGACGGAGTCGAGAACGACGAACCCGAGGATGACGGGGGAGACGAGGACGAATCGGAGGAAGAAGACGAATCGGAAGACGGAGGCGACCGGCTCTCCGACGTCACGGTCGAGGACCGGTCGGTTTCGATGGAGGCTCGCGACGGCGAGTTCGTCGAAAGCGTCACCCTAGAGCGTACCGAGTCGGTGACCGTCGCCGGCGAAACGAACCAGGAGAGCGTCCACGCCTCGCTGGCCGTGGAAGGGGAGGAGCCCTCCACGGCGAGAGCCTCCGGAGACGGGGAGTTCTCGATGACACTCGAGACGGTCGAGGGGAGCGAGAACGGTGAGCTGACGGTCGATGATGTCGATGACGGCGAGTTGACGGTCGCGGTGGGCCCGGAGCCCGAAACCGAGCCGGCAGTCTCCAGGACGACCACGCTCGCGTTCACCGACGACGTCACCGACGTCGGCGGCGGCGAGGTGCGGTTTTTCGGCGCCGACCGCCGGAACACCGGCGAGTACACGTCGGCGATTCGGATCCGCGAGGAGCCCACGCTGGCCTGGACGTTCGACGTCGGCGAGCACATCACCTCGCGTCCCGCAATCGTCGAGGGGACGGTCTACTTCTCGACGGACAGCGAACGGCTCTACGCCCTCGACGGCGCCACGGGGACACTCGAGTGGTCGTTCGACGCGGGGTTCGAGCGGGAGGAAAAGCACGTCAGCGGCAGTCCGACGGTGCTCGACGGCGTCGTCTACGTCGCGTACGGCCACTGGATGCACGACGACGACGAGCACGATTCGGCCGGGCTGGTGACCGCGCTCGACGCCGAGACGGGCGAGCAACGCTGGGAGAACGCGGAGTTCGACGACCGGTTCAGTACCTCGCCGATGCCCTCGCCCGACGGCGACACGCTCTACACCGGGACGTGGAGCGAGGGACCGTACGCACTAGATGCGGCGACGGGCGAGATCCGCTGGAGCTACGAGGGAGACGACGGGGGTTCGACCGGTGGCCTCGATCGGACGGTTCCCGCCGTCACCGACGATGGCGTGTTCGTCGCCGGCTCGGGGATCTCCCGGCTGGAGCCGGAGACGGGCGAGCTCGTCTGGAACGTAAACGTCGGCACGGCACGGAGCTCCCCGGCGGTCGTCGACGGCACCGTCTACGCCGGCACGACGGACGACGGCGGCGGCGTGTTGTACGCCGTCGACGCCGACACCGGCGAGACGGCCTGGACGTACGAGACCGACGGCTGGATGACCTGTAGCCCGTCGGTCGCCGACGGAACGGTCTACGTCGGAACGCGGGACAACAGGCTCCACGCCGTCGACGCCGACACCGGCACTCCCGAGTGGACGTTCGAGGTAAGCCCCCCCGAGGAAACCGACTGGATCACCGGCAAACCCGCGGTGGTCGAGGACACCGTCTACGTCAGCCCGTGGGACGGTGCCGTCCACGGGCTCGACGCCGAGACGGGCGAACAGCTGTGGACGTTCGACGCGGGCGGTTCGGCACGCGCCGGTCCGGTCGCCACCGTCGATGCGGTGTACGCCGGCGCCGGGGACGAACTGTACGCGCTGGTTCCCGACCGGGCGTGATCGATCGGCGACCGGCAAGGGGAGCCACCGGAACCGACCACGAGCCAGAAGCGTTATTCGAACGTGATCGAACGTTCGCGTACGATGAACGAAGACGGAACGTCGCGCCGGAGCTGGCTGGTCGCGTGTGGCTCCGCCGGCGTCGTCGGCCTCGCCGGCTGCATGCGGACGATCTTAGAGGAGGATCTCGGCGACGAAGGCGGGGACGGCGGGTTGGCGGGCGCCGAGGCCGGCGATGGCGAGAACGGTGATAACGGGTCGGCCGACGGCGACACTGATGGCGAGGAACCCGAGGACGTCGACGACCGGTCGATTCGGTACGGAATCCTGTGGCCCGAGAGCGGGCCGACCGCCGAGTTTTTCTCCCCGATCGCCGACGCCGCGGCGCTCCCGACGGTCCAGTTCGACGCCGCCGGGACGCCGCTTTCGGTCGAGACGACGCGAGCTGACACGGGGGGATCGCCGGAACGGGCCGCCGGCATCGCCGAGGAACTCGTCGCCGACGGTGTCCCCTCGCTCACCGGCGTCGTCGAACCCGACGTCGCGGTCGCCGTCGCCGAGAGCGTCGCGGTCTCGGAGTCGGTTCCGTTCCTTTCGACGGCGGGAGCGACCGCCGAGCTGACCGATCTCGGCGGCGAGTACGCGTTGCGCACCGATCCGGGTCTCGGGCCTCAGGGAACCGTGATGGCCGACCTCGCGGACGAACGCGGCTGGGAGACGGCGTCGATCTTACATCCCACCGGCGACTCTCTCCGGGAACTCGCCTCGGGGTTCCGGCGACGGCTCGAAACGCTAGGCGGGGAGGTTCTGACCGAGACGGCGGTCGAAGGCGGACGCCCGTCTCCGGAGATATTAGAGATAGTACACGAAAACGAGCCGGACGTCCTGCTCGCGGCGGTGTTCCCTCCACCGGAGGCCGTCGAGTTTCTGACCACCATCTACGAGAGCCTCGGGGAGCTGCCGACGATCGTTCCGGAGTGGCTGGTCGGGGAGCTCCCGGAGGAGTTCGGCCGCTCCGTCGACTCCCTCGTCGGCGTCGCCCCGGCGACGGGTTCGGGCTTCGATTCGTTCGCGGAGCTACACGCGACGGAGTACGGCACCGACCGCGAAGACCTCGACGTCTGGCACGCGCGGGCGTACGACGCCAGCGCCGTCCAAGTGCTCGCGAACGCCCGCGCTGGCGAGGACGACGGGTCGGCGGTCGCCGGACGGATCCGGGAGGTCACCGAGCCCGGCGGGGAGACCGTCGACCCGTCGTCGCTCGTCGAGGGCGCGGAGCTGGCGGCCGCGGGCGAGGACGTCGAGTACCGGGGCGCTTCGGGCCCCGTCGAGTTCGACGCGGACGGGGACCTTTCCGTGGCGAGCTACGACGTCCACGAGTTCGTGGCGTCCGGGACGGAGGTCGTAGACAGCGTCGAGTACGAGGCCTGAGCACGGTCGGACGGACCCCTCACGGACGTGTCCGATCTGCGTACTCGTCACGGGAGTCGACGGTCAGCCCTGTTCGTCGCGAACGTGTCCGATCGGACGTGCTCGTCGCGAACGCTGACGGTCAGACGTGTTCGTCGAGGAAGTCGGCGATCGCCGAGTAGGCCTCGATCCGGTTCTCGAGTTTCGAGAAGCCGTGGCCCTCGTCCTCGAAGATCAGCTTCCGGACGGGGACGCCGGCCTCGCGGGCCCGTTCGACGACCTGTTCGGCCTCGCCGACCGGCACCCGCGGGTCGTTCGCGCCGTGGAGGACGAAAAGCGGTGCCTCGATCCGATCGACGTCGTCGATCGGCGATATCGATTCGAGTAGCTCCCGGTCTTCCTCGAGGCTGCCGTACTCGGCCTCCCGGAGCTCGCGGCGCCAGTCGCCGGTGTTCTCGAGGAAGGTGACGAAGTTCGCGATTCCGACGACGTCGACGCCCGCAGCCCAGCGGTCGGGATACTCGGTCATCGCGGCGAGTACCATGAACCCGCCGTAGGAGCCACCCATACAGGCGATCCGGTCGGGATCGATCCCCTCGCGGTCGCGGAGCCAGTTGACGCAGGCCGCGACGTCCGCGACCGAGTCCATCCGCTTTTCGACGTCGTCGAGGCTCGCGTACTCGGCGCCGTACCCCGACGAGCCCCGGACGTTCGGCTCGAAGTAGGCGTACCCGCGCCCGAGGAAGTACTGTTTCACACTCGAGAACGACGGCCGACGCTGGCTCTCGGGGCCGCCGTGGATGTCGACGATGACGGGATAGTCGTCCACGTTGCCTTCCCCGGAAGCTCCCCCGTCCTCCGGCAGCGAGAGAAAGCCCGGCACCTCGAGCCCGTCGAAGCTCTCGACAGCGACCAGCTCCGACTCCCGGAACGTCTCCGGGGGGATGCCCGCGGTCGGTGCCGCTGTCCACCGCTCGCTCTCGCCGCTCTCGACGTCGACGACGAAGACGTTCGTGTTCACCGTATCCCCGGTGGTCGAGCAGGCAAAGCGGTCGGCGTCGGGGCCGAAGCTCACACCCCCCGAGACGCCGCCGGGGAGGTCGGGGTCGGGGAACCGTTCGAACGACGTCGGATCGTCGCCGTCGAACGCGCCGACCGCGAGCTCGGTGTAGCCCTCGACGTTCCGGGAGTAGACGAACCGGCCCGTCCCGTCGTCGAGCGCGAGGCCGTCGACGTTCCAGCCGTCCCCGTCGACGACCGTCTCGAGCTCCAGCTCCTCGAGGTCGAGATAGGCGAGATAGAGGGTGTCCGAACCCTCGTCGGTCACGAGGTAGATCCCCTCGCCGTCGGGAGCCCAGCTGGCGCTCCGAAACCGGACGTCGCCCTCGTGGGGGGTGAGATGCCGACACTCGCCGGAGGCGAGTTCGAGCTCGTAGAGGTCCTGATCGAAGTTCGAGTACGCCTGTGAGAGAAGCAGCCGGGAGTCGTCGGGGCTCCAGCCCGCGAGGGTGAGCCAGCCGTCGCCCTCGTAGACGAGCTCAGCCTCGTCGCCGACGGCGTTCCGGTCCTGGACATAAACGTCGAAGACCGACTCCTCGCGACGGTTCGAGGCGAACGCGAACCGCTCGCCGTCGTGGCTCCAGCCACCCCACCGATGTTTCGCGTCGGGAGTCGCCGTGAGGTCGGTGATC
>LFFM01000107.1_pt1 | contig 48904 bp, 39 predicted proteins | sample 643131 | NCBI WGS metagenome assembly LFFM01 (sample SAMN03777445, study PRJNA286221) | soda lake metagenome | biome: soda lake; feature: Kulunda steppe; material: water; isolation source: sample Tc-Br brine of Tanatar trona crystallizer | place: Russia: Kulunda steppe | collected 2011-07 | reverse complement strand
TTCACCAGTCGCCGGTCGGGGTCGCCGACTTCGTCACCGGCTCGACCCACAAGACGATCCGGGCCGGACGGGGCGGCATCATCATGTGCGATGCGGAGTACGCCGACGACATCGATGCGGCGGTGTTTCCGGGCTCACAAGGGGGGCCGGCGATGCACAACGTCGCCGGGAAAGCTGTCGGCTTCGGCGAGGCGCTGGAGCCCGACTTCGAGACGTACGCCGAGCGGACGGTCGCGAACGCGAAGGCGCTCGGTTCACAACTCGAGGCCAACGGCCTCACGCTCGTCTCCGGCGGGACGGACACCCACCTCGTGTTGGCCGACCTCCGCGATTCACACCCCGACACGACCGGCAAGGAGGTCGAAGCAGCCCTCGAGGACGCCGGCATCGTTCTCAACGCCAACACGGTTCCCGGTGAGACCCGATCCGCGTTCAACCCCTCCGGGATCCGTGCCGGCACGCCCGCACTCACGACGCGTGGGTTCGGCGAGGCCGCCTGCCGTGAGGTTGCGGACCTCATCGCCGCCGTTGTCGATGCACCACACGACGAGGACGTGCTCGCGAGCGTGAGCGAACGCGTCGACGAACTCACCGACGAGTACACGCTGTACGATTGATTCGGAGTATCGACGGCCCGCCGACTGTCCTGTCGGCCGGATGACTCGCTCGATGCCGGCTGGTCGCTTTGCTCCCGGGAAACTCGCCGCTGGTGGCCCTTCGAGTTTCGAATAAAGATACGCGATCCGCCCGGGTGTCGATCAGTCGTCGCCGTTTGCTTCCTTCCGCGCGTTGAGTTTCGCCTGCTCCCTGGCGCTCGGGTTGACCGATTCCTTGAACGGCACCTTCGCGACTGTCGCGAACGTCGGTTCACCGGCCTCCTCGGAGTACTCGTCCGGGAGGTGAACATCGAACTCGAGGTCGAGCGACTCCTCGTAGATCTCGTCGTTGAGCGGCGTGTCGGTCACTTCCTGAATCTTCTCGGCCGGGACGAACCCCATCCCGATGTTGGTCTCCAGTTCGGGGTTCCACCACGGCGACGTGAGGTACCCGCACTCCTCACCCGTCTCGGGATCGGAGATGAGCCAAAAGTCCGGCGCGTAATCGCGGATCGGCTCGCCGGCGATCTTGAGGCCGACGAGTTTGTGGGTGAACGGATACTCGCCGTTCTCGATCTGTTCTTTCTGCTCCTCGAGAACCTCCTTTCCGATGTAGTCGGCCTCCTTGTCGTCGGGGATCTGATAGCCCAAATTGACCTGGAACGGCGAGGTCTCGTGATCGAGGTCTTGGCCCCACGACATGATTCCCGCGGCGATCCGGCGGTGGTGTCCGGGCGCGATCTGCATCCCGCCGTGGTCGACGACGCTGTCGTGGACCGGGTCCCAGACCCGCTCGGCGTTCTCGTGTGCGTCCTTGACGTAGATCTCGAAGCCGGCTTCGCCGGAGAAGCCGGTCTGGCTGACCAACACGTCAGCGCCGTTGATTTCGGCCTCCATCAGACCGTAGTACGGGATCTCCGAGACCTCGTCGCCGACGACGTCGACCATGACGTCCTCGGATTTGGGCCCCTGAATCTGCATCGGCGCGACGTCGATCTCGTCGATCTCGACGTCGAAATCGTTGTCGACGTTGACGCCCTGCAACCACTGCATGAGCGTCGAATCCGAGATCGAGAACCAGAACTCGTCTTCCTCGGGTCGCAGGAGTACGGGGTCGTTCAACACGCCGCCGTCCTCGTTACAGAGGATGACGTACTTGCCGTTCATCGGCTCCAGACCCGAGACATCACGCGTGACGACGTAGTTCGTGAGTGCCTCGGCGTCCGGGCCCTTGACCCGGATCTGTCGCTCGACGGCAACGTCCCACAGCGTGACGTCGTTCGTCAGCGCGTCGTATTCGGCCATCGCCCCGCCGTCTTCGGGCTCGACGAGCCCGCGCGGGTGATAGAGCCGATTGTAGACGGTACAGCGCCACGCACCGTTCTCGTTGAACGACTTATGAAAGAACGGGGACTTGCGGACGCGGGTCGAGACAAGCATCTCGATGTCGGGATCGCCCGTCTGGCGAAGGTTACGCGGGACGGTTCTGTCGGACTGATCGACGCTGGGGTAATTTGGATGTTCCTGGTTTCCACTCATCCTCTAATCCATTACGAGAGTCGGTAATAAAACGTCGCGCTGATAACGTCAGGTGTTTATAAACTCACACTCGGCCTCGCGGATCGATGCGCGCCGATCCCACCGCAGTCGTGCGATCAAGCGCGTCTCGGCTCCCGGAAGCGATCGGAGTCGGGCGAATCTTCCGAGAGACGGAGAAACCACTGTTTGGACTGTTTTTCGGGACGGTAGCGAATATTCAGATACTTATCGCCCGTTCCAGCGGGGGTATATATACTCACGTAGTAAGAAAGGCTAGTGTTTTCCAATCCGTCCGGTGTGTATTCCGGTGTATGACTGAGTGGCGCGAGTCGGGGACGCAAACGGTGAGTGAAGATCTCACCGACGAGGCAAACGCGCTCCCTGCGGAGTACTTTACGGATCCCGGCGTACTGGAGATGGAAAACGACAAAGTGTTCGGACAGTACTGGGTGTATGCCGGCCACGCGAACTGTATCGAAACGCCCGGGGAACTGTTTACGCGAACTGTCGGCGACCGGCAACTGATCATCCTTCGCGATCACGACGGCGAAATCAGGGCCTTCGACAACGTCTGCGCCCACCGGGGGTCGAAGATCGTCGAGGATACCCCGATGACCGATCCGGCGAGTGCGAAGCGACTGCGGTGTCCGTACCACCTCTGGACGTTCGACCTCGACGGGGAGCTGAAAAGCACGCCGGAGAGTTTCGAGGACGCCCGGATGAACCCGGATCTCCACGACGAGTCGGTGACGGGGTTCGACGCCGAGGCGAACGCACTGAATTCGGTCCACGTCGATCGGATCGGGCCGCTCATCTTCGTCAATCTGAGCGACGACCCGATGCCGCTTGCCGAGCAGGCCGGCGTGATGAAAGACCGGCTGGAAGCGCTCCCACTCGGCGAGTACCAGCACGCGACCCGGATCGTCTCCGAGGTCGAATGCAACTGGAAGGTGTTTTCGAGCAACTACTCGGAGTGTGACCACTGCCAGGCGAACCATCAAGACTGGATCAAGGGGATCTCACTCAACGAGTCGGAGCTCGAGGTCAACGACTACCATTGGGTGCTTCATTACACGCATGCCCAAGACGTCGACGACGAGATGCGGATCCACGACGAACACGAGGCGCAGTTCCATTACCTTTGGCCGAACATGACCGTCAACATGTACGGCACCGCCGACGGCTACGGCACCTACATCGTCGATCCGATCGACGTGGATCGGTTCCAGCTGATCGCCGACTACTACTTCAGAGGATCGAAGCTCTCCGACGAGGAGCGGGAGTTCATCAGAACGAGCCGGCAGCTCCAGGAGGAAGATTTCGAGCTTGTCGAACGCCAGTGGGACGGACTCAAAACCGGAGCGCTCGCACAGGCACAGCTCGGCCCGAACGAGCACACCGTCCACCGGTTTCACCAACTCGCACAGGAAGCGTACAACTCGTAGTTACGAAATGATACGGATAAAAGGACATATCATAAAAACAATAGTTCGGAGAGACCATGTCGACACGGAGTGATACGACTTACAGTGCCGTCTGCTCGGTGTGTGAGACGGGCGTTCGGTCGGACGATGCCAACGAAACGATAGCGTTCTTCCGCCGACACCGGCGTGTGACTGATCACGACATCGAACTGGACCACGACGGGGTCGGTGTCGACGTAGAAATCACGGACGCAGACGTCCTCCGGGTCGTTCGAAAACTCCAGTCGACGTACGATTCGGGGGTCCCGGTCGGCGTCGTCGCAGCGGTCATGGACGACCACGACTGTTCCATCGACGAAACGATAGCGCAAATACACGCGAGGCGGATGGACGGCAAACTGTACGAGCCGGTCGACGATCATCTCCGTGCGTTCTAACCCCTAAATATCCGTTTGGAGTGTATTATCGTACGCTGAAATTAATCCGCGAGTCACGTGGATGACTCGCCGACAGGGGGCCTCCACCCGATCACTCCTCGGCGATCGTCGTCGAAATCAGGTTCCGCATTCCACGTCGGAGCCGCCCGCTCATCGCCGTCGACGAGAGGCCGATCTTCCCCGCCGCCTCGTCGAGCGAGATCTCCCGTGGTTCGCTGAAATATCCGTTCCGGTACAGGGTTATGAGCGCGACACGCTGCTCGTCAGTAAGCCCGTACGATATCTCATCGCCCGTGTCGCTGTTGCCGTAAATCTCGATGATGTCCATCGAGATGTCGTTGGCGTTGGCGTACTCCCAGATCTCGTTTAACGCCTCTCGGTCAGGGAGCAACAGGCGAACGACCCATCCGTCACCCCTCGTCTCGGTGTGGATGAGAAACCCGTTGACGTCGGTTACGATCGTGCTGATCAGCTTCGTCTCCTCGGTGTTTTTGATGTAGTAGATCCCCGTCCGTCCCATCCAATCGATGAGTTCGAACGAGTCGACCGTCGGATCGTCCCCCAGTGCCCGTTCGAGTTCCTCGCGGTCGTCGTACTCGATGAAGAACGGGAACACCGCCGACCCGGGATCGGTGGTTCCCTGTGTTACCACTCGCATGTTGATCTCGCCTAACGCCCGCAACGTCGGGGCGAGCGCGAGTAGCTCGTGTTCGATGTGGAGCTTAGCTGTGATTGACATGCGATCCGTTCGTGTGTCCTGTCGAGTGATTCATGCTGAGTAGATCGGCGCAGCGTCGGTTCGGTTTCTGTTCGGTCGGCGAGTTACCGTTCAGTTGGCTCGGGTGTGTCTTAACTCTTGTAGGCTTCCTGTCGGCGATGGATGGATCGAATACCCGGGAGGGGACGGCCAAGCGGCGGCGATCATCGAACGCAGTTCCGGGACGAGTACGAAACTGGTTTTGCGTCCTCCGGCCTGTGTTCAACCCTCCCACGTCGGTAGATCGCGCTCGATGAACTCGCCGTGACCGGGGTCGGCGACGATCTCACCCTCGTCCGCCACCGACTCGCCACGGACGAACGTCTTCTCGACGCGTCCGGTGATCTCTCTGCCCTCGTAGATCGAGAAGTCGGCGTTCGAGGCGTTGTTCTCCGGATCGATCGTCCACGTCGCCTCGGGATCGAACACGACGATGTCAGCGTCGGTTCCGGGCGTGAGCGTCCCTTTCCCCGGTAGGCCGAACGTCCGGGCCGGGTTCCGACACTTGAGTTTGACGACGTCCGAGGGCGAGAGGCCGCGCTCGTTGACTGCGATGTCGTAGAACACCTCGAGGCTCGTCTGCAATCCGTTCGCCCCGAAACTGCTGTCCCACCAGTTTTCGACCTGCTTGCTCTCGCGGGTGTACGCGCAGTGATCAGTCGAGACGACGCTCACGGTCCCGTTCCGGATGTGTTCGAACATCGCTTCCACGTCGTCGGGTTTCCGGATCGGCGGCGCGATCATCGGCAGGTTGCCGAGCTCCGCGTAGACGCTGTCGTCGTACACCGTGTAGTGGGTACACGTCTCCGTTCGGACGCGGCTGCCGTCCTCCTGGAAGGATGCGAGCACCTCGGCGGCCTTCCGACAGGAGGTGTGAACGCCGTAATACTTCGCGCCGGCTTCGGTTGCGAGCCGCACCGCGTCCTCGGCCGCCATCGCCTCCGCGTGATCCGGGCGCGACGTCGGATACCACTCCGCGCCGCCTTTGCCCTCCGATTTGAGCTGTTCGGTTCGGGTGTCACAGACGGAGCCGTCCTCGGTGTGGACCAGCCCGACGGCGTCGAGGTCGGCGAGTCGCTCCAGAACGCGCTCGATGTAGCCGTTCGGGAGTCCGACCTCGTAGGCGGTGAACATCTTGAACGACGTGACGCCCAGTTCGACGGCTTCCTCGAGCAACTCGAGCGTTCCGGGGTCGCCGGCCGCGAGGGTCCCGTGGACGCCGTAATCGACGACCGCTTCCGCCTCACCGTCCTTGCAGTATTCGATCCCTTCGAGAAGCGAGGTGTCGGCCGAGTGGTAGCTGTCCTCGCCGTCGAACCCTTCCCACGCGAAGTTGATGAACGTGGTCGTCCCACCCAACGCGGCGGCTTTCGTTGCGGTCTCGTAGGTGTCGATCGTGAACGGATCGAGGGCGTGGACGTGGGGATCGACGACCCCCGGAAGGAGATACATCCCGGAGACGTCGATCGTCTCCCGGGCCTCCGGGAGCGTCCGTTCGTCCCCGACGGCGGCGATTTCCTCGCCGTCGATCGCGATTCCCCCCTCGAAGCTGTCGGTCGCGGTGACGACCGTGCCGCCGGTCAGTACTGTGTCGACTGTTCTTTTCGGTTCGTCCGCTGTCGTGTCTTCGGCTGTCATGGTGTGGGCTTTTTCAGTGCCGGTGTGGGATCCGATGTCATCCTCTCGATCCGATGCGTAATTGATGTTTCGTTACTCGCGACCTATAGGGGGGTTGTCAGTCGTACAGATGACACGCAACGCAGTGGTCGGCATCCGTTTCGCGGAACTCCGGCGCCACATCGCACTCGTCCATCCGTTCCGGACGCTGGTGTTTGAATCGCTGCTCAGAGGAAGACCGTCCGATCCGGCGTATCGCCGGCTACTTTCATCAGCGCTCTTCCATGCGGATCACTTGGATCTTGGTCAGTCTTGAGAGGCGGGAATAATAGATGATTCGACAGGGTTGTCGTAAATACGCTGAAAGTTATGCTTGCTAAGGAATAAAAAATTTCATACACTAAAGCCATGGGTGGTTGCTGAAAACATATTACGGATTGAGGGTTATATCAAAACACTCAAAAGTGAAATAAACTCGTAAGCGAATCACACCGTCTGAGGTACTGAAAGGCCGAAAACGGAGCTAATAGCCTTTTGAATCGGTAGGATAGCCGGAACTGTTTATACAAATTTGATTGGTTCCAGTTCATCGCGGTTTCTCTTGGCCGATTCCACATGTAAAACTGTACTCGATACATTTCACTAAATATTATATTATATACAAATGACTGTTCCGAACACAGGTCCCGGTATTCTGTCGATCAACCTCGAAAAGTCTACCCGTCCCCTCACCAGAGTCCGACGGCCGCTTCGCTGTCGTCCAGACCGACCGCCGTTTTCTCCTCGCTCCGGGCGATCACCTGTCCGTGACTGAAAACGAGTCGTCCGGGGTCGCGCTTTCGCAGCGCTTCGAACGGCGTTTCCGAATCGAAGACGACGAACGAGGCTTCGGCCCCGTCCTTGATGCCGTAGTCGGCCTCCTCGACGCCGAAAATATCGGCGTTCGCCTCGGTGAGCATCCGCCACAGCGTCCCGACGTCTCCGTACCCGCTCATGTGTGCGAAATGAACCAACACGTAGGCCGCATCCAGCGGGTCGGCACAGCCGTAGTGATACACCGGATCCATCACCGAGTCGTGGCCGATCCCGACGGTGACGCCGGCCTCGTGCAACTCGTCGATACGGGTGTGGCCCCGCCGCCGCGGATACCCGTCGTGACGCCCCTGCAAGACGGCGTTATCGAGGGGGTTCGTGATTACAGAGACGCCGCTCTCGGCGAGCATCTCGACGAGCCGGCTGGCGTAGGCGTTCGGATACGAATGCATCGCCGTCGCGTGACTCGCCGTCACGTTTCCGTCGAACCCCCGTTTGATCGCTTCGCTCGCGAGGACTTCGGTGAACCGGGAGCCGGGATCGTCGATCTCGTCGATGTGAAGATCGATCCCGCAACTGTACCGCTCCGCGATGTCGAACGCGGTTTTGACTGCCTGTGTACCGTCTTCGGACGTGTACTCGAAGTGTGGGATACCGCCGACGAGGTCCGCCCCCATCTCCATTGCCTCCCCCAACAGCGTCTCGTGTTCGGGATCGGTCAACAGGCCGTCCTGGGGGAACGCGACGATCTGGACGTCGATGCTGTCGGCGACGTCACGCTTCAGCTCCAACAGCGCGTCGAGGCCCCCGAGAGTCTGCTCGGTCGTATCCGCATGTGTCCGCACTCGTGTGACGCCGTTCGCAGCGAACTGTTCGAGCACTCGCTTCGCTCGATCGCGAACGTCGTCCCGTTCGAGCGTCGATTTGTACTCCTGCCAGAGCTCGATCCCCTCCCGAAGCGTCCCGCTCGCGTTCCAGCGGGGGTCGCCCGCCGTCAGCGCCATGTCGAGATGGGTGTGGGGCTCCGTGAACGCCGGCGTGAGGAGGGTTCCGGCCGCGTCGTACTCGTCGTCGACAGTTCCCTCAAGCGCTCCCGCCTCCGAGACCGACTCGATGCGGCCGTCGGCCAACAGGACGTCGACGGCGTCGCCCTCGAGGGTCCGGGCGTTCGAAACGAGACGTTCACTCATCGGCGACTCCCCGATCGAATCACTCCTCTAACTCGACGTCTTCGACGACGAACGCGATCTCGTCTTCGAAATCGATCACGTCGTGGAGGCCCTCCTCGGCCTCTTCGGAGTGCTCCGTCGAGTGTGCCTCGAGTAGCTCTTCCATGGTGTCGAACTCGTGGATCTCGAGGGTATCGTACCGGGTGTCCGCCGGATCGACCGGGATCGTATCGCTCGAGTCGTAGTACTCCATGTCGTCGGAGATCGCGTCCTCGTCCTCGGGGTCGACCTGTACGGAGAGGGTGTAGTCGACGCCCGGGAGCTGTGAGTTGTGCGGCCCATGGACCGTTTCGAGGTAGTCGATGAGTTCCTCTCTGCTGACGCCGGGCTTCGGTTTCTTGAGTAGCACCAGTTTTACCATCGTATCTAGTTGAACGTGCAACTCGTATAATCCTTGCTACGGTCGCGTACATCGCGTCCGGATCGACGACCCGTTTCCCCCGGATTCCCGTTTCGAGGGGATGTTCCGGCGCAGGCGAATCAACCGTTCCGGATGTACTGGCTGTACGCGGCGTTCGCCACCGGGAGCACGATCGATCCGACGATCAACACCACGAGTACGATCCGGAGCGGTGCATCGAGGAAGATCGTCGCATCTCCCAACTGGAACGATCTGAGGACGTTTTCCTCGATGATCGGCCCCAGTATCAGCCCCAGAATGAACGCCACCGTCGAGTACTTGAACTTGATCATCAGGTACCCGATCAGCCCGAACGCGACGAGGATCGCCACGTCGACGAAGCTCAACGCGAGTGCGTACGTGCCGACGACACAGAGGATGATGACCGGCGGGACGAGGGTCGTCATCTCGATGTGTGCGACCCGGGCGATCTGTGTCGCGGTCGCCAACCCGACGAAAAGTAACGCGACGCCGGCGATGGCCACCGAAACGAACGTCGCGTAGGACAGATGAACCGAGTCACCGAACAGTCCGGGGCCGGGGTTGAGCCCGTGCATCAACATCCCGCCGAGTATCACCGCCGCCGTCGGGCTCCCGGGGATGGCAAAGGCGAGCAGCGGCACGAGCGAACTCGCGATGGTTCCGCTGTTTGCCGATTCGGCCGAGATCACGCCGCGGACGTCGCCGGTCCCAAAGGACTCGGTGTCCTTCGCTGTCCCCTTCTCGAGCGCGTACGCGAAGATGTTCGACACCGCGCCGCCCGCTGCCGGAATGAATCCGATGACGATCGCGACGAGCAGCGATTTGATGAACGTGAGTGGGTTCCGAACGAAGATATCAGCGAGGCGATCGGCGACCTCGAAGGACCGCGGCGAGTCGCCCGCCGAGACGTCGTCCGGCGAGCCGTCGATGGCGTTGTCGCCTCCGGCCGACTGCGAGTCGGCGAGCGACCCCTGGTAGCCGGTGAGTTTCAACATCTCCGCGATCGCGAAGATCCCGAGCAACACCGCGACGAACTCGACGCCGTCACTGAGACCGAGGATGCCGAACGTGTACCTCGCTTCGACCGAAACCGGCGGCATCCCGATCGTCGAGATCATCACGCCGAAGCCGGCCATCATGAGGGCCTTCCCCATCGAGTACTGGCTGATGAGCGGGATGATCGTCAGCCCGAATATCGCCACGAGCGCGTACTCCGGCGTCCCAAACAGCGCGATCACGGCGATGAGGATCGGCACCGAGACGATCAACAACAAGGCGGCGAGTACGGTCCCGAACGCAGAGGCGAGTACCGAAATCTGGATCGCGTATCCGGCCTCGCCGCGCAACGAGAACGGGTATCCGTCGAACGTACTCGCTATCGCGCCGGCGGTTCCGGGAACGTTGAGCAGGATCGCAGAGACTGCGCCGCCGTACATTCCACCGACGTAGATCGCAAACAGGAGACTCAGCGCTTCCCACGTCTGCAGTCCGAGCGTCAACGGGAGCGCCAACGCGATGCCCGGGACGGGGCCGATACCCGGTGTTGCGCCGAGAGCCAACCCGAGGGCGACGCCGAGGAGGATTAAAAACAGGGTAAACGGCGTCGCGATGAGGGCGACCCCCTCCATCAACGACGCGAGCGAACTCACAGACCGACCTCCGGGATCTCAAACAACTGATGTCCGGGCCTGAAAAGCGGCGTCTCGAGCCACATCCCGAAGAACACCAACGCACCGACTGTGAACGCAAAGAGGGCGACAAACACCCGCGGGCGGAGCCCCACGACTTTGCCGTACATCGCCAAGAACAGTAGCGAGGAGATGAACACGCCGAACAGCCACGCTAGACCGGCGTACAAGACGATGAGGACGGACACGGTCGCTCTGTGTGTGACCGTCGCGTCGGTAAACGGAACCCGATACTCCATCAGAGGTTGGTCGATCCGGAACTCCCCCGGATCCGCCATCCCGACTTTAGGCGTCGAATCGCCGTCGTCACCGTCCGTGCCGTGAAGCTGGTCTTTGATCTCCGGGTTATCCTGCACCTGGTCTACGAGGTTCGCGTCGGTCTTCGCAAGCAGGTCGAACCGGTCGTTGAGAACGACGAAGACGCCCAGTACGACCGTGGCCGTCCCCGCTATCTGTGGGAGATACTGGACTTCCTGTCCGTACTGGAACGATCCGATTACCATCGCTGCCGAGACGGCGACGACCACGCCGACGAGCGCCTGTTCTTCGCGGTTCATGTGAAACTATCGACGACCCATTGCCGTTATCCTGACCATCCGGGCGTCCGGACTCCGATAAGGACCCTTCGATCCACCGACGAACCGGCGTCCATCAGAGATCTTGCAACCCTTCGACGTCGACCTCGTCTCTGAACGCTTCCCACGTTTCGTCGCGGATCGTTTCGTGTTCGGACGGCGTTCTGTACGGGCCGATCACGTTGCCCGCTTCCTCGGCCCACTCGATCAGCTCCGGATCGTTGACGGCTTCCTCGAGCGCCGCGGCGACGGTCTCGATCCGATCTTGCGGGGTCCCCTCCGGCCAGTAATATCCGTAGTTGAACTGGCCGAGCCGCTGGTATGCGGGGTAGCCGGCCGCCGCGAGGTGGGGAACGTCGGGGTCGACGAGCTGGTCTGCCGGCACGACCTCGCTTGCGTCCTCGGTGACAGCGCCGAGCACGTCGAGCTCGTCGAGGAGCCCCTCGCCGGCCGCCGCGGTGTCCGTCGCGACGGCAGCCGGAACCTCGCCCGTGACGACTGCCTCGACCGTGGGCCCGGAGCCGGTGTAGGCGACTCGATTTGCGCTCTCGGGAAGCGTTCCGTCGTTCCGCATCGCCGCGAACGTCGCCGAGTGTGACCCCGAGTTGTCACCGGCCCCGAAGTTCTGAATCTCGCCGCTTTCGTATCGGCTGAAGAGGTCGTCCCAGCTTTCGACGCCGAGGTCGGGATCAGCGAAGATGATCTCCCGCGTCGATTCGGTCTTTACACCACCGGTCTCGAACTCGAGCCAGTCGTGTGGCGTGTCGTTGGTGAGGTGTGCGACCTCCGCGAACCCCTGACTGTCGCTTGCGAGGGTGTACCCGTCCGGTTCGGCGTTCGCCAACTCGGCGAACCCACGGGTACCACCGCCACCGGAGATGTTCTCGAATTGGACGTCGACGCCGAGGTTTTCGGCGACAGTCGGGAAGACGCCGCGTGCCCAGAAGTCGACGCCTCCACCCGGATCGAACGGGATGATAAACCGGATGGTCTCGTCCGGATAGCCGTCACCGTTGCCGGTACCATTGCCGTTGCCGTTGCCGTTACCACCGTTGCCGTTGCCGGCACAGCCGGCGAGCAATCCGGTGGCGCCGGCCGCCGCAGCGGCGAGGTAGCTCCGTCTGGAGAACCGATCGTCTCTCGTTCCGAGTGGCTTTTTGCGTGCCATATCCCCACGTATCCGATCGTACACTTTAACGTTTCGTTAGTAGACAATTGGTTGTGGGCCGATCGTTTATATTATATATATTGTAAAGAAATCGGACGATTGTAGCGTATGTGGTTATATAATGATTTTTCATTGTACAAATGTGGAATAGCTACCACCTTCGGATCCACAGCGAGCGATCGAGACGACACAATCTTTATTCACCGATGACCGTACCCTCCGGTATGGCAGACGACCAGCCTCACCGCAGGCACATCCGGCGGACGATCGATCTCGCCCGAGACGCGGCCGAACGGGGCGACCGCCCCTGTGGCTCCCTGCTCGTCAACGAGGGGACCGTCCTCAAGGAAGATACGAACAGGGTGTACACCGACGACGACATCGCGCTCCATCCCGAACTGTCGTTGCTCCGGTGGGCCGACCGCGAACTTTCGAGCGAGGAGTTGGCTCACACGACACTGTATACGACGGTCGAACCGTGCTCGATGTGCGCAACGGCGCTGTCGATGACTGAACTCGACCGGGTGGTGTTTTGCGTCTCGGGCGAACGGTACTGGACGGCGGCCGCCGCGGCCGGCTACGACGTGCCCGAGGACTACATCCCCTGTTCGGAAGTCGTCGACCGGCTCGGCTGTGGGACCACCGTGATCGAATCCGTACTCGAACAACAGGGGTTCGACGCGGTCAAGGACTGCCTGGAGTCCGCGTGATCGATTCACGGCCGCCCTCTACACGATGCGGCGGGACTACCGCCGGACGGACGGCCGGTCGAAATCGACCGCGATCGTCCCCTCGTCCCACTCGATCGTCGTTTCCCGGCTGGTCCGAGCGACCGGTCGTCCGTCCCTGAGAACGAGCGTGCGCGGCGCCTGGGTCCTGAGCACGTCGAACGGGCTGCGTCCGTCATAGACGACGAGGGAGCCTTCGTTGCCCTCCTCGAGCCCGTACTCGCTCCCGTCGATCCCGAAGACCTCGGCGTTCGCCTCGGTGAGCATCCGCCACAGCGTTCCGACGTCCTCCTTTCCGTTCATATGGGCGAAATGCACCAACACGAACGCCGTCTTGAGCGGGTCGCCGTCGCCGTAGGAGTGGAACAGATCGACGACATCGTCCTGCCCGATCCCGACGGTGACGCCGGCCTCGCGCAACTCGTCGATACGCGTGTGGCCGCGTCGCCGCGGATAGTCGTCGTATCGCCCCTGTAAGACGGCGTTCGAAAGCGGGTTCGTGATCACCGAGACACCGCTTTCGGCGAGTAACCTGATCAGTTTGTCGGCGTACGCGTTCGGATACGAGTGAAGCGCCGTGACGTGGCTCGCGGTCGTCCGGTCGCCGATCCCGCGTTCGAGGGCTTCGCTGGCGAGCGTCCCCGTACAGCGCGACCCCGGATCGTCGGTCTCGTCGATGTGGGGGTCGAGCGGCTTGTCGTAGCGGTCGGCGAACTCCGCGATCGTTTTGACGTGCTTGACCGCTTTCTGGTGGGTGTGTTCCTTGTGTGGGATGCCGCCGACGATGTCGAGCCCCATCTCGATGGCCTCCTCGAAACGGTCCAGTTTCGATCCGTCGCCGTCGTACAGCGATGCGCTCGGAAACGCCACCAACTGGAGATCGATCAGATCCGCGTACTCCTCGCGGAGTTCGATGAGGGCCTCGACGGCTTCGAGCCCCTCCGGGCCGGTGTTGACGTGTGACCGAACCCGCGTGATCCCGTTCGCGAGGAACCACTTGAGAAGCGTTTCCGCGCGCCGTTTGTACTCCTCGACCGGCATGCCGTCCCGCTGGGCGTTCGTCTTTTTCCACCCCTCCTCCAGCGTTCCGGTCTCGTTCCAGTGGGGGTTTCCGGCCAACAGCGTGTCGTCGAGGTGGGTGTGCGGCTCGACGAGCGTGGGGGTGACGAGCCGCCCGTCGGCGTCGTACTGTCGATCCGTGTCGAACGCCGAGGCGTCGCCCTCACCGGCCGTGTACACGCCGGCGATCGTTCCGTCGCGGATCTCGATGTCGACGACGTCGCCCTCCAGTGTACGCGCCGCCTCAATGATGAACTCCGACATGTGCGATCACACGGCGACCGAATATATAAACGCACCTTTCAAGCCCTTTTCGACCGTGTAACCGATCGAACGTCCGTCTCCGCCGTACCCGTCGCGGGGCCAAAAGATAAATAACTTCGGTGGTGTGTTCACGCATGGAGAATAACGGTGGTTCGTCTTGGCGCGAACTGCAGACCGTACGGACGGCGGTTGCGGTCATCGACGCGCTGGCGGAGATGGACGGCGCCGGCGTGACCGAACTCGCTGATCGCCTCGAGTGTTCGAAGAGTTCGGTCCACGCACAGCTTTCGACGCTCGAGGCAGCGGGTTACCTGATGCGCGATGGCACCGATTATCGGCTCTCGTACCATCTGGCCCTGCTCGGCGAGCACGTCCGTAACACCGATCCGTTGGTCAAATTCGGCCGCGATCAAGCCGATTTCCTCGCCGAGGAGACGGGCCATTACTCACACTTGTTCGTCGAGAGAGACGGCCTCGGGGTCAACATCTACCAGGCCCGCGGTGACGTTGCGAGCGACTACGAGTACCAGTCGCTGAAACTCCAGCGAAAGGAACCGCTCCACATTACCGCTACAGGCAAAGCGGTTCTCACGCAGCTTTCCGACGACGAGATCGATACCATCGTCGACGAACACGGTCTCACGGGGCGCACCGCCCACACGATCACCGACCGCGAAACGCTGTTCAAACGGATCGAGACGGGGCGAGAGCGCGGCTTTACGATCAACGACGAGGAGGAAATCGAAGGGTTCCGGGCGGTCGCCGCGCCGGTCCGCGTGGAGGGGGGAACTGTCCTCGGCTCCATAAGCGTCGCCGCGCCGAAGGCGTTTTTCGACGCCGACCGGTTCGAGGAGACGATCCCGGAGCTCGTGGTACGCGCGGCCAACATGATCGAGGTGCAGTACAACATGTCCCAGTAGATCGGGAACTGCTGTCGACGCTCGGCGTCCACCGCGTGGCAAATTCGTTCTCTAAATGTGAATTTTTGTCCCGCTCGACCGCCATCCAAAACAGCAATAATGCTGTTATTTTGTCGCTTCGGGGCCGGGATATCGCCGTTTAGCGAACACTGACCGGCAGATATTTCACGATATGTGAATAAACGTGCGTTCCGCGTTTTCGGACCGACATCGAGATGGGGCCCCGACCGTCCGGCTTAGTCGTCGACCGGGTGCCGATCACGGACCGACCGATGTGACCCCAGACGATTACAATAATGTTTAAAAATAACAATTCTACGGCGAAGTTTAGCCGATTTCCCACGCGCGAATAACTGAAACGGTCGAGGCCCTGCTTGCGGGCGTGAAGCGCCTTTGGAGACGTTTGAGTGGACACAGCCGATCCGACCGTCCGATCCAAAATAGGAACAAAACGGGTCCCTAGACGGGTTTGAAGGCGAGAAACACAGCGATTGGGCGACCGTATTCCTCATCGAACCCGAACGGAAACCCAGCCGGCGGAAGCGTACCACATCGATCGAATGACCCGACGCTACGACCCAGCTTGTTTTGTATAGAATTGTAATTTTCAAACAAGAATACGTCCCACCGGAGTTGACAGCGAGGTATTTCGATCGTGAATTGCTCCGGGGGCAAGCGCCGGGGGTTCCGCCCTGCCCGCTAATAGATCAGCGAGGATCCAGTCCGCTGAGCCCCGTTGAGACAGCTCACCGCCTGTCTCACTCATCGTACCCGAGCTTTTTTAATTGGAGCCGGACGTCCTCGGTCACCTCGATGTCCGTGTCACCTGGCTCTGTTTCGCGTACGAACCGGATGTGTCGGTCCAGCGCCGAGTCGAGTTCATCGCGGACTTCGGGATACTCGTCCGCACAGCCGTGGATCTCCGCCGGCTGTTCGTGACGGTCATAAAGCGTCTGTTCGCCGGTCTCGAGGTCTCGGATCAACTTAAATCGGCCATCGGTCACCATCACGCTACCATCGTCCCGGCTGAACGACTCGGTGAAGACGAAACGGTCATCCGGCGGCCGACGGCCGAACTCGGAGATGTCTTCCCCGACGAGCGAAGCCGGTGCATCGACACCGATCCGTGCGAGGATCGTCGCGACGAGGTCGACGTTGGCAACGGGTGTCTCCACCTCCCCCGGCTCGATATTCGGTCCATCGAGGATGATCGGAACGCGGACGTTCTCGTCGTACAGTGCATCTCCCGGATGGAAGACGAGCCCCTTCTCGTTGAACGCTTCACCGTGGTCGGAGCTAAAGACCACTAGCGTCTCCTCGAGGCCGATCGTCCCGTCCAACCGATCCAACAGATCGCCGAGTTGCCGGTCGAAATACTCGATTTCACCCTTGTACAGCGTCTCTAGGGTCTCGATGTCCGCTGCCGGCGCATCCTCGCCGAGGTCGTTGACTTTGTGGTACAGTTTGACCGCCTTCCGGCGACTGATCCCTTCGCTTACCGTCCCCTCGCGGGGATAGTACGGGTTGTGGACGTCCATGTAGTGTGCCCACACGAAAGCCGGCTCGGACGCCGTGCGCGTCCAGTCGACGATCGCATCGTTGAGCTGCTCCGCCGGTTTATACAGGCTACTTCCCAACTGGATGCCAAAACGCTTCCCTGCGGTTTCGTACACCTGATAGACGACATCCGCGATCCCTTTCGTCGCGACTGCCCGCTCGACGAGCGTGTTGTAGGCGGTTTCCGTGATGCCGTACGTTTCCTCCTCGGTCGATGCATCCCGACCGAGATAGAAATCGAAGCCACGGTCGTAGTTGTACGTCGGGCTGAGATACGTGTTGGTGTGGAATCCACCGGTCGAGTAGCCGGCCTCCGAGAGGATCTCCGCGATATGTGGCCGATCGTGCTCGAAGCCGCCCTGTTGGGCATCGAACATCCAGGGATACGTGCCGGAAAGGATCGAGAGAAACGACTGTTTCGTGTACGGCGCGTCCGAGTAGGCGGTAGTAAAGTTGAGTCCCCGATCCGCCAGTTTCGGCAACGTCTCTAGCGAATCGGGGGCGTTCGGCCCGATCACGTAATCGGCACGCAACGAGTCCACCGTAATATAAACCACATTCCCCATGTTGCACGCTTCGCGGGGGGACTCAGTTGAGTATATCCCGACTAACGCAGGAAGATCGGAACCCTCGCGGAAACGGGATGGCAGTTCCTGTGAGCCAGGGCGCTACGCTCGCTTCTCACGGAGCGGCGACGGTAGGCTCTCCGAAAGGCACTGGCTTCGCGGCTATACTTCGAGTACGCCGTGGGGTTGACGGATTCGGGGTCCATCGGTCCTCATGGCATGAACCCCTGCGGAACTGCCGTTCGCAGTTTCCGACCCCTGACGCTTTAGGCCGCAGATATCGATCCGCCCGATGTCCAACGGTCCCGGACGACGGTGGTGACCTGTGGGTTAATCCGGGTATAAATAAGTCCCGAACGGACGAGGTGACGCGCAGTGAGAGTTCATTTCGGCCGAACGGAGTCCGATCATATGGCGGCGGTGTCGAATCGATGAACGAGACCGAACACGTGGTCTTCGTCTCGCAGATGTATCCTCCGGAAAAAGGCGGGAACGCCTCGCGCATCCGCGACACGGCGACGCGGCTACAGAACGGTGATTGGGAGGTGTCGGTCCTGTGTCCTCACCCCAGCTATCCGCCCGGCGCGTTCGACCGAAACTGGCGGCTGTCGGAGACGGAAACCGTAGACGGCGTCTCGGTCCACCGGCTCTGGACGTGGCAACCGACCGTAGAGGACCCGGGAATGATACGCCGCCTCCCGTACTATCTGTTGTTCGGGATCCACGCGATGGTCTGGCTCCTCCTGAACGTCCGGCGGTACGACGTGGTCGTGACGTCTACGCCCCCGATCTCGACGGGGGCCCCGGGGCTGTTCGCTTCGGCGCTCGGAAAGCCCTGGCTCGTCGACGTCCGGGATCTCTGGATCGACGCGTCGATCTCTCTCGGATATCTCAAAGCGGGCAGCGCAATAGAACGTCTCAGCCGCCGGTTTCAGCGACTCGTGTTGGGAACCGCCGATCGTATCGCCGTCACCACGGAGACCCTGGGGCGGGAACTTCAAACGCAGTACGGCGGTTCGCTCCGGGAGAAACAGCTCGTGGTCCCGAACGGTGTCGACACCGAACGGTTCGAGCCGGATACCGAACTGTCCGGCGACCCCCCGACCGGAGACGTGCCGGCGTCCGGGAACGAACAGCGCCTCAGTACGGACGGAACCGGCCTCGCGTCGCGAACGTCCGTGCCGAACGCCGGTCGGGCGACGATCGTCTACACCGGTAACCTGGGGAGCGCACAGGACCTCGGGGTCTGTATCCGATCCCTGCCCCACCTCGAGGATCAAACCGCCGTCCTGCAACTGGTCGGCGACGGCGATACGGCGTCAAACCTTCGGGAGGTGGCACGGGAGGCCGGCGTCTCGGACCGCGTCGAATTCGTCGGGACCGTTCCCAGAGCGGACGTTCCAATGTATCTCAACGAAGCGACGATCGGGGTCGCACCGTTGAAAACCGGGGAGGCGCTGGCGTACGCGATGCCGACAAAAGTCTACGAATACCTGGCCTGTGGACTTCCGGTCGTCGTCACCGGACAAGGGGAGATCGAGCGGTTCGTCACCGAATCCGGTGGGGGGGTCCACGCGACGAACGACCCCGAAGCCGTCGCCCGGCGGATCGACCGACTGTTGGCCGACGACGGACTCCGTCAGCGAATGGGGCGGCAGGGACGGGAACACGTCGTCGAACGCTACGATCGAACGGCCATCGCGGACCGGTTGAGCGCCGAGTTGCACCGGCTCGTTTGAGCCGACTGAATCCGACCCATCCCCGTTTTATCGGTTGGCGAGACCAAAGATGGAACGGCTCGCACGCGGGAACGCGGCCCTGATAGCAGCACCGGCCCCGAACAGGAAGGCACCGAACGCCCCCGCGACGGCTGCCCCGAAAACCCCGTACAACACGACCAACACACTCAACAGCACAACCGTCAGCGAGACTCCGGCGCCGACGCGACGAGCACGTCTCGGAACGACCTCGAAAAAGATCGCCACGAGTAACCCGAGTCCGTGGGCGACCGGGCTTTGCGTACTCGGCTCGTCGATGTCGTATCTGATCGTCGTTGACACCTCTTCGATCTCGTCGCCTTCCCGAGCAGCGTGAAAGAGGATATCGAGGCTCGCACCCATTCCGGTACCGATCTCGTCGGCCATGACCATGGTCTCTATGGCGCCCCGTCCGTACGCGCGGAACCCGCTTTGTGTGTCCGAAACACCGGACGAGGAGTACCGAAGCCACAGTCCGAGGTTGGTCAGCGTGTTCACCACGGCGAGACCCACCCGTCTATACACCGGAATGTCCGCCCCGACTCCATCGACGAACCGGCTCCCGATGACGATATCCGCTCCGCTCGATCGCTGTGTCCCGATGAGCTTCGAGATATCCTTCGGATCGTGTTGTCCGTCCCCGTCAACCGTGACGAGATGGTCGACGTCGGTCGTGTATGCGTGTCGGAAGATGGTTCCGAGTGCGGCCCCATACCCCATGTTCGTCTCGTGTGTGATGACGGTCGCGCCCGCCTCGCGTGCGCGCTCACTCGTCGCATCGTCGCTCCCGTCGTCGACGACGAGGACTTCATCCGCGTGTGCCATCGCATCCGCCACTACGCCGGCGATGGACTTTGCCTCGTTGTACGCCGGAATCCCTATCAAAACGGTCGACGAGGGCCGTTCGACGCGTATTTCGGAAGCGGACCCTCCACTCGATTGCTCCGCCTCCCCGGTTGCTCCGTTATTGAATCCCGCCCACGAATCGTCACGTGACGGCGCGTAACGGTCCTCGGAAGCGGCTTCGATAGTGTATCTGTTCATTGTGATGGGACTGGCGGTGCCGGGTTCTACCGGAGGAATAGACTCACGGAGACATTGTTACGAACTATATAAGTCCGGAACCGGTGCCGACGGCGTTTCCCGGAGTTTCGTGATATCGGAGTTCGTCGTTACGAGCGGACCTGTCGACGAGTTTGAGGTATATTAACCGAGCGCCCGCCGCTGGAAATGAGGGGCTCCCGCTGAACGCGGCGAAGCGGGCGTCCAGCGACCGTTCTCGGCTTCACGCCAATCCACGTAAGCCAAACATACCGTGACGGGCCGTCGAAAATCCGAACGTGGTCGTTCGTTACCCGGATCACGGCGCTTCTACGAAGGGCCGGAACGCTCCGGAGACGTGCCGGACGGATCCCGCCGACAGACGGCTCGAACGGTATCTCGATCTCGTATCCGGCCTCGGCTGCCGCCTGTTCGATGGCCGCGTACCCGCCAAGCACGATGAGGTCGGCGAGTGAGATACGGACGCCGTCCGATCGGGAGTCGTTGAACGCCGTTTGAATCCCTTCGAGCGTCTCGAGTACGGTCTCCAGTTCTGCCGGCTCGTTTACCTCCCAACTTCGTTGTGGCTCGAGGCGAATCCTGGCTCCGTTCGCACCGCCGTGCTTGTCGCTGTCCCGGTACGTCGACGCCGACGCCCAGGCAGTTTTGACGAGCTGCGTGCGGGAAAGATCGGTGTCGAGAAGGTCCGCTTTGAGCCCGGCTACATCCACTTCGTCGACGAGTTCATAATCGGCGTCGGGGATGGGCCCCTGCCAGAGCATCTCCTGGTCAGGCACCTCCGGGCCGAGGAGCCGTTCCGGTGGCCCCATATCGCGGTGGATCAGCTTGTACCACGCCTTCGCGAAGCTGATTCCGAACTCCATCGGGTTCTCCCGGAAGCGCTCGAGAACCTCCCGATAGTCCGGATCCCGTTTTAATGCGACATCCGTCGTCAGCATCATCGGGGTCGCACTCTCGATCTCGTCGTGGGCTGGCTCTGCGGAGCCCTGTACTGCCTCGTCTTTTGGCCGCCACTGCCAGGCCCCACCGGGACCCTTGTGTGGCTCCCACTCGTGATCGAGCAAGAGATTCACGTACTCCATATCCCAGCTCGTCGGGGACTGCGTCCACGGTCCTTCGATGCCGCTCGTGATCGTGTCGGAGCCTTTCCCCTCGCCATACTCGTTTTCCCAGCCGAGGCCTTGCTGCTCGATGGGTGCCGCTTCGGGTTCGGCACCGAGGTCCTTGATGATCTGGTAGAGCATCTGGAACCCGGTGTAGTTGCGCCAGCAGTTGACATGACATCCTCCCCGTCGTGGGCGACGGGGTTTCCTCCGCAGGAATCAGAATTATACCGATTCCTCGGACGCAATATTCCCGTTTTGGTGGACGGTACTCGGGTCTGTGCGCTGTTCTTTGGGACTTTCGTGAGGGTGTGGTATCCCTGACCAGTTGCGGTCGTCCCACTCGAACCGCACGGGCCGTGCCATCGGCCTGACTTCCATCTCTGTGTGCCGCTCTAAGATCGAGGCGGTTGACGACCGGATACGCGAGCAGCGTGTGCGACGTGAAGACCGCCGAGCGAAGCATCGCACCCCAGACGTCGAAGCCGAGAACGAACGTACGGATAACCGTTCCAGCGGCGAACGGAATAAAAAAGCTCGACAGTCCGAACAGCGCGGCGTCCCCGGGGGCGTTGAAGAACCGTCCGAGAAGCCAGCTCTAAGCCGACGGTAAAAAGCAAATACACGAGCCCAGCGTTCCCCAACAGGATGATCGCTTCGCCGTGTTCGAGCACGCCGACCCCGTTGGGACCGAGCGCGGTCCCAGCGAGTACGACCCCGACGATGCCCGGGAGGCCGACCCGTTGTATCAGTATGGGGGCGATCAAAAACGCGGCCAGCGCGACCGCCAACACCATCACGGCTGATCGAACGGGAGCGTCGGGAGAAGGTCCGGTACCGAGTGCGGGATCATCGGGGACGGGTGTATCCTGATTACACGCCCCCCACCGACCCGACTGATAGCTACTGATCCGACGAAACAGCATCCTTTTTAGATACGCCCCACGGCAGAAGTCCGCATGGATCGTGACGAAAAATCTACTGACACCGATGGGCATACTTTCGATGACCGCGGGGCTACCTACGAACTTCAGGACGTTTTCGACCAGTTAGATGACCTCGAAGAGTCCGTCTCGAGCTCCGAAGAGCGACAGGGCGTGCGACAAACCAGACGAATGCTCGAACGCATTCCCGGGCGCGACCGAATCAAAAAATACACCTCCCGAGACATCGCCGAGGGGTTCGTCGGCGGGATCATCTTCGCGCTCCCACTGCTCGTCGAGGACGGCGTTTTCGAGATCGCCGAGTGGTTCCTCGAGTTCTCGGTCGGGCCGCTCCCGATATTCTTGGCGATCAATGTGCTGTTCGTTGCCACGCTCGTCGGCGGTCTCCTCTATTTCACCGACATTCGGGACGTTCAGGTTCGGCTGGTGTTCGGATTCATCCCCAAACGGCTGACGATGACGCTCGCCATTTCGTTTCTGGTCGCCCTCGGAACGATGTTGATGTGGGGGCGGCTCCACGAGGAAAGCCCCACGACGATCGAGCAGTTCAGCCGCGTGACCGTCATCTGGGCCGCAGCAGCCCTCGGAGCGACGCTCGGAGACATCTTGCCCGGTGAAAGCAAAGGCCAAGACCTCAGCAAACTCATCGGCGAACTCGGTGACGGCAGCGACGGGAACGCCGACCACGACGATTCGATCTGAACGGATGATGGGTCGACCTGAAAGGTTCACAGCGTACCCGGTGGTCCCCGTCCCCGTTGATTTCCGAGCGACTCGATCCACAATCACGACGGCATCCGGTCGGTGTTTTGATCACGATCGCCCCTGTGATCCGTCGTATGCTGGATATGCTCCGTCGGTTGGGGGAACGGTTCTCCGATCTCTCCGAACAGTACGTCCCCGACCCGTACGTCATCGCGATCGTGTTGACCTTCATCGCGGTCGCGGCGGCGCTTGCGACCGGCGCCGGGCCTCAACAGACCATGCGGGCGTGGAACGGCGGTGTCTGGACGCTGTTGCCGTTCATGGCCTCGATCGCCGTCCTGTTGATGGCCGGCGACGCCATCGCGAAATCGCCGAAGTTCACCGTCCAACTCGAAAAGCTCGCCCGCATCCCGAACTCGCAGTTCACCGCCGTCTGGTTCGTCGGCTTCGTCGCGATGGGTGCCGCCGTCATCTCGTGGGCGATCGGGCTCATCGTCGGTGCCATCATGGCCAAGCGTGTGGGCTACGAGTGCAAACAAAAGGGTATCGAGGTCCACTATCCGCTTTTGGCCGCGGCCGGCTACACGAGCCTGATGGTGTATCACGGCGGGCTCACGTCCTCGGTGAGCCTGATGATGGCCGACTCCTCGCTCATCCCCGCCGCCTGGGAGTCACAGTACCGCCAGCCGGTCCCGATCTCCGAGACCATCTTCAGCGTCGCGAACATCGTGACGACGGGGACGCTGCTGCTCGTGACTCCGGTCGTGATGGGCCTGCTCCACCCGAGGGAAAACATCCGAGAACTGCCGACAGTAGCCTACCGAAAGATCGACGCCGCCACCGATCCCGAGGACATCGACACGGCGGCGGTCGCCGACGGCGGCCAATCCCTCGACGACCCCGACAGGCGCGTCGGGAGCACGGTGAGTCAACCCCCCGGCGGGGATCGGGTGGCCGACAAACTCAACAACTCGCGGCTCATCGGGCTCTCGATCGCGCTGTTTCCCGCCTACTTCGTCATCGACGCGTGGATACTCCAGCCCGGCGGTCTCTCGAATCTCACGCTCAACAGCATCAACGCGCTATTCATCACGCTCGCGGTCCTGTTTTGGGTTCGTCCCACCGCACTCGTCGATCAGATGCGCGAGAGTGTGACGAACATCTCCGGCGTCATCTTTCAGTTCCCCTTCTACGCCGGGATCGCGGGCATCCTGACCGGAACGGGGTTGGCGACACTGTTGGTCCAGTTCGTCGGCGCGTTCGCCACGCCGATGACCTGGCCGGTCATCGGAGTTTTACTGGCCGGGTTCGTCAACGTATTCATCCCCTCGGGCGGCGGTCAGTGGGTCGCGATGGGACCCATCATGCTCGCAATCACCGAGCAGATGGGTATGCAACCCCGTGATGCGATCCTCATCGAGATGCTTGGCGACCAGCTTACGAACATGATCCAGCCGTTCTGGGCGATCCCCCTGCTCGCGATCGCGAACCTCCGGGCCCGCGATATCATCGGCTATACGACCGTCGCTATGCTGGTCGGGCTCGTCATCGTTGGCGGCTGGCTGACGCTGTTCCTCGCCGTTCTCTGAGACGGTACCAATCCCCTAAACACCGACTACCCCTGTCGATCCGACGACCGTTTTAGAGCTCTTCGAGAAACGACTGCGCTTGTTCTTTGCCGTCGTTGACGAGGCGATCGAGAAACTGCGGATCGCGATCGAGTTTCGTCCGCCAATCGAGTTTGTGCCCCCGCGGGAATCGGATCCGTCTGATCTTCGTGTGGGTGTATCGGTCCGGGAGGTAGCCGTTCTCGATGAACCCGTTGATGCGTTCGATGAACTGTATCTCGGCGTTCATCGAGAGGTTCCCGGAGAGTTCGTTTCGGCGGTTGTCGATACCCTCCATCGTGCGCGGGGGTTCGGACCGCTCTTGGGGGTTGATTTTGATCAGCCAGATCTCGTCGGGATCGGCGATGTCGTCCGCCCGCATGAAGTCGACAATCGGCGGATTCTTCGAGAACAGTCCGTCCCAGTAATGTCTCCCGTCGATCTCGACGGCCTCGAACAGATGTGGTTCCGCCGCCGACGCCAGAATGGCGTCGGTCGAGAGGTCGTCCTCGCGGAAAATCTCGAACGTGCCGGCACAGACGTCGATCGAACTGAGAAACAACCCGGGCTGGGTGCCGTCGAGCAGTTCGGGGACGGCTTCGAAATCGACGTGCGAGTCGAGTATCCGCCGGAACTCGTTTTCGCCCCACTTCGCGCCCGGCGAGTACGCCGGACTCACGTCGGGGACGGGGACACCGGCGCGCTGGAGCTGGATGCTCCACCGCAGGAGGTTGTTGGCGGCCCGATGCAGCGGCGACGACGCCGAGAGATCGTCCCAAAAGCCCTCGAGTAAGGCGCCGGAATCGTTATGAGGGTGGACGTGGCCGTACCACGCCAGCGTCGCACAGGCGGCGCCCCCCGACGTGCCGCTGAATCCGACGATGTCGTACTTCGAGGGGAGATTCGAAAGCAGTCCACGGAGGACGCCGGCGGTGAACGCCGTGTGGCTCCCCCCGCCCTGACAGGCGATCGCGACGTTCGTTTCCTCGTTCGGCATGTGCAACGTGTGCCGGTGCTGAGTAATCAGGCATTCGGCTCCGACTGAGACCGCACTCTGACGGGGAGCGATTCCCGGATCGTCCGAGTGACGCCGAGTAAAAAAGCGGCAGCCGGGGGATCGTGACCGAAGTCCCGTGATTCGAAACTGTTATTTAAATATCACCGGAACACACGTCAAATCCAGATGGTTTCGGAAGTCGCGCTCTCGCTCGATCTCGCTGTCATCCTCCTCGCCGCGACGGTCGCCGGCTTCCTCGCGAAACAGACCGGTCAGCCGACCATCATCGCCTACATCCTCGCGGGCGTGGTGATCGGCCCGGTCGTGTTCGGCCTCGTCGAAGTCACCGAACTCACCGAGACACTCTCGGAACTTGGGCTCGCGTTCCTCCTGTTCTTGCTCGGTATCAAGATGCGTATCAGCGAGATCAAACACATCCTCGCGCCGATCGTGAAAATATCGCTGCCGCAGATGGCCGCGGTCGCCGCACTCGGCACCGCCGTGTCACTGGCGTTGGGGTTCGGCACGATCGAATCGATCATCATCGGACTCGCGGTGATGTACAGCTCCACCGCGGTCGTCGTCAAAATGCTCACTGACCTCGACGAGACGACGACCCTTCACGGTAAGATCGACGTCGGAATCCTGTTGGTCCAAGACGTCGTGGTCGTCATTCTGCTGGCGGTGTTGGCGGCGGGACGGCCGGAGAGCGCCGCCGAGGTCGGCACGACCTTAGCGATCGTGCTCACGCTGGTTGCGATCATTACCGTCGCGGCTCTCGCCGCCTCGAAATACGCCCTTCCGCAGATATTCCGGCGGATAGCGGACAACAGGGAGGTGTTCTTCCTCATCGCCATCTCGTGGGCGTTCCTGTTCGTGTTCGTCTCCGACAACGTCAATCTCTTTTTGGCCCCGCTGGGGATCCAGGCGTACCTCTCGATCGAGATGGGCGCGTTCCTCGCCGGCGTCGCCATCGCTCAACTGCCGTACAGCAAGGAGCTTCAGGACCGAGTCAACCCGCTGACCGACCTGTTCGTGATGATATTCTTCACGTCGGTCGCGTTGAGCCTCGATGCCGGTGAACTCTTCTTCTACTGGCAGGAGGCCATCGTCGCCGCAGTGGCGTTGATGATCGGCAAGTTCGTGATCTTCTTCGCGCTCATCAACTGGCAGCGCTTCGACAGCGACACGACGTTTTTCGGGAGCCTCTACATGATCCAAGTTAGCGAGTTCGGCGTCGTCGTCGCGACCGCCGCGGTCGTCGGCGACTTCATCGGCGTCGAGATACTCGGATTTCTCACACTGGTCGCGCTCATCACCATGGGCGTCTCCGTCTACTTCTTCGCCTACGGAGAAGCCCTCTACGAGCGGGCGAAGCCGTTCGTCTCACGGTTCGAGTCCAGCAACGTCTTTACCGAGGAGAAACAGGGGTACAAAGATCATGCGGTCGTCATCGGATACGACGACCTCACACGGAACATCCTCGGGCTGTTGGACGATCACTACGACGACCTCGTCGTCGTCGACCGGCGAGCCGACCACATCGAACAGCTCTCGACGGCGGGGTACGACGCCGTGTTCGGTGACATCGGTAGCGGGTCCATCCGTAAAGACGTCGCTCTGAAGAAGGCCGACCTCGTCGTCTCGTCGTCCGACCAAGTCGAGATCGGCAAGAAAGTACTGCGAGAGACGGGCGACGACGCGACGGTCATCCTCGAGGCGAAACGCGACGAGGACGCACGCGCGCTCTACGAGCACGGTGCGGACTACGTCATCCAGAGCGTCGCCCTGTCGTCGGACCGGCTCGCCGACACGTTAGAAACGCTGTTGGAGGATCCGAACGCGTTCGAGGAGACGGCACAACGCGAGGCGGACCTCCTCCGCGATCCGCGCCCGTTCCGTGACGTCCACGAACGCATGGTGGGTGATCTCGATGATTGAGCGCGTACTCGAAGGGCGACCGGTCGACACGCCGACCGAACGGGGGAGCCCCGATGTCTGAGATGTTGACCGCGGTGGCGATCATCTTCATCGCCGCTGGCCCGTTCCTCCTGCTCGCTAACCGATACGACGTGCCGGCCGCCCCGCTTTTGATCCTCGCGGGGATCGTCGCGGGCGCCTTCATCGAAGAGGCGTTGGCGCTGGAACTCGCGCAGTTCGGTATCGCACTCTTGGTGTTCTCCTTCGGCGTCGGCATCCAGTTGTCATCGCTACGCACGGTGTTAGCGGACAGCGAACTCGTCGCGCTCGTCCAGATTTCCGTGATTGGAGCGCTGGGCTTCGGGTTCGGGATCCTCTTGGGAGTTCCGCCCGCCGAGGCGGTCTATCTCGGTGTCGCCGTCGCGCTGTCGTCGACGATCGTCGGGACGGCGCTGCTGCAGACCGATATCCGGCTCAACCTCGTCCGTGGACGGCTCGGCGAGTCGCTCCAGTTCGTCCAAGACCTGTTCGCAGTCGCGTTCATCCTCGTCGTGGGTGCGGGCGTGCTGGAACTCGACCCGATCGTCCTCCAGATCGGATACGGTGCCGTCTTTCTGATCGCGGCCATCCTCGTCAACCGGTACCTCTTCGACGTGGTCGGTCGACTCGCGGGCGGCTCGGACGAGCTCATGATCATCGGCGTTGTCTCGCTGCTCGTCGTCTTCATCGGTGCGGCGGGAGCGGTCGGCGTCCCGATCGTCGTCGGAGCGTTCGCCGCCGGGTTAGCGGTCCGTCACGACCCGGCCGAATACCTCGGGCTGTTCAACGGGCTAGAATCGATCAAGGACTTCTTCGTGGCCATCTTCTTCGTTACTGTCGGTGCGCTCGTCGTCCTTCCGTTCGTCCAACTCCCCGTGGCCGATTCGATCGAAACGCTGGCGTTAGTGGCCGGCGTCGTGCTGCTGACGGTGATCGTGAAGCCGGCGGTGACGGTCGCCATCCTGATCTACCGGGGGTACGAGGGACGAACCGCGACGCTGACGGCGCTCAGCACCGACCAGATCAGCGAGTTCTCGCTGATCATCGCTATCGAGGCGCTGTTGATCGGCCTGCTGACACAGTCGGTGTTCGACGCCATCGTTCTCGCCGCCGCCGTGACGATGATCACCTCGACAGTCACACAGCAGTACGACGAGCAAATATACCGGACGCTGGCCGATCGGGGGGTAATATCCGGCCGGCACGACAGGATCGACGAGTCGAGCGAGGTCCCGGATGATCTGACGGACCACGTGATCATCCTCGGGTACGGCCGAAAGGGGACACGGATGGTCGAAACCTGTGAAGCGCTCGACCGTCCCTACGTCGTCATCGAGAACGACCCCACGATTCAGGAAGATGTCCGGGCCGAGTGTGAGGCGTACGTCTTCGGCGACGCGATGGTTCCGTACGCGTGGGAGAAAGCGAAGCTCGCCGAGGCCCGGGTGATCCTGTCGATGACAAGCTCGGAGGTCATCTCCCGACGGGTCTTACAGTTGGAGTGTGACGCTCCAGTAATTCTGCGGGCACGAGACGAACGGACCGCTCAGTCACTGCTCGATGCGGGAGCCGATTACGTCGCCGTTCCCGATCTGTTGGCCGGCGAACAGCTGATCCAGGAGCTTCGGGGCCTGCTCGAGAACGAACTCACTGTCGACGAGCTGCGATCGAGGGGGTTCACGAGAGTGGCGTGATCGAAGCCGGACCGACAGGCCGCCCACCGTGTCCGGTTCCGTCGCTCGCGTGCTCGCGTCCTCACCCTGCGGGTCGGGTCCCAGCCGCTCCGATTCGACCGCGATCCGGTTCTCCGACTCGAAGAACGTCACTTCCCGCCGTGGGAACGGGATCTTGCTCTCCTCGTCGGCGGCCGCATCGAGGATCGGGCGCTCGGACCGATTCGACCAGCCCTGCAAACATCCAACGGACGAGAACGTACACCGGTTATTAACTCCTATAAGCTGAGCTCCGCCGGTGACCGTTTTGGGACGAAATACGCCGACGCGTCCGAAACCGGCCGGGCACCCAGACGACGCGAACGCGATTCGGACCCGTCTCCGATGCTCACCCGTCGAGCGCTTCGTCGTACCGAACGACCAACACCGGACCGACCGAGGCAGAGGCGACCCGTTTGGACTCGTCGCCGAAGACCAAAGAGCGGATCGACGGCGCGTTCTCGCCCATGACGACGGCGTCGTGGCCCGGCACGGAGTCCATCAGCGCCTCGAACGGTGAGTTGCTTGCGACGAGTTCGGTTCGAACCTCGATCCCCGCGTCCCGAAGCCGGGCGGCGGCGTCTTCGAGTCGCCGTCCGTCCGGTTTTTTGCCCGCGAAAAACAGCGTCACACCGATCGCTCTATCGCCGACGACCTCCTCGACGAACCCGAGGATTCGGTCGGTTGCCACGTCGCCGGACAGCGAGACGAGCAGTTGGTCGACGTCGCCGGTCATACCCGAGATCGCGAACGCGCGGGCACTGATCTCGTTTGCGATCCGGGTGATCGTCCGCTCTCTGTCGTGGGTGAACACGAGCCGGTGGTCGGCCGCGCCGCCGGCCGTCCGGAACTCCTCGCGGAGATCGTTCAGGGCGTCGGTCGCCCGCTCCTCGTACTGGAGCCGAGCCTGGTCGAGCGGCGTTTGTTCGGGCAACACGTGGTAGCCGAGGACGGTCACGTCGACGGGTCCCAGCAGGCTCATCAGTCCCGGCGAGACGGTCTTGCCTTCGAGCACTTCGACGGGAACGAGTACGCGTGTCATGTTACAGAGCCCCCTTAAGTGTGATGTCGCGAGCGTAATAGAAGTACCACCCGGACGTCGCGACGATGACGGCGATGCCGACTCCGATCGACGTCGGCTGCATGAACGCGATGAGGCCGAAACTCGTCAACGCCCCGAGGACCGGAATCACCGGGCCGCCGGGGACGACGAAATCGGGGTCGTACCACTCGGGCCGATCGCGCCGGATCGCAAGCAGCGCGACGCACATCAACCCGTACATGATCAGGTGGAGGAACGAGGCCACCTCGGCGAGCAACTGCACCTGTCCGGTGGCCGCGAGCACGACGATCGGCCCGCCGGCCATCCCGAGTGCGACGTGTGGCGTCCCGTATTTCAGGTTGATCCGGCTGGCCCACTTCGGCAGGAGCGCGTCCTTCGAGACGCCGTAGATGGCTCGTGACGTGCTCAGGATCGATGCGTTCGCCGACGACATCGTCGCGAGCAAGCCACCGAGGACGATGATCAGCGCCCCCACCGGTCCGAGCAGTTGTCGGCCGACCTCTACCATCGCCGTCTCACCCGCGTCCAACAGCTGCTGTTGTGTGAAGATGTCCGTGGCGACGAAGATCGTCAGCACGTACAACAGCGTGACGATCAACACCGAGCCGATCATCGCAAGCGGGAGGTTTCGCCCCGGGCGCTTCATGTCGCCGGCGACGGTCGCGACCTGTGCGAACCCCAGATAGGAGGTGAAAACGAGGGCGGCGACGGACATGATCGGAACGACCTCCCAGACGTTTGCGGCCTCCCCCGGCGGCGTGCCGGCGTCGACGAACCCGAACGCCTCTAGCAGGCCGAACCCGAGGAAGGCGACGAGCATCGACAACAAAAGTGCGACGACGCCGTTCTGGAGTTTCGCGGCGTTCTCGGTCCCCGTGACGTTCAAAACGGTGAACCCGAGCCCCGCGATGACGGCGATCACGGAGACGATCGCGCCCGGACTGGCGCCGATCGTGACGCCCACCTCGGCGAGGGCATCCAGCGCGTAAAACCCCAACCCGACGAGATAAAAGGCCGTCGCGAACACGAGGCCGAACCAAAGCGAGAGCCCGATCACGGTGCCCGCGAGCGTGCCGAGGCCCCGCGAGATGAAGTAGTAGCCGCCGCCGCTTTTCGGCATCGCCGTCGCCAACTCCGAGGTCGGCAACGCGACGAGCAGTGCGACGACGCCACCGATCGCGAAGGAGACCGTTGCGGCGGTGCCGATCCGCCCGCCGGCGAGCCCGGGAAAGACGAAGATCCCCGCGCCGATCATCGTCCCGATCCCGATCGCGAGTCCGCCGCTGAGCCCGAGCGTCCGTTCGAGTTCGGCGCCGTCCGTAAGCGTCGCCTCGTCGGTTTCGACGACGGGCTCGGCGTCGGGTGCCTCACCCTGTACGTTCGTCCCACTCGGTCTATCGCTCATGCAATACGTCTCTGAGAGCGAGGTGGTATAAGTGTAGGCCCTCGGACAGGATGGGCGTCCGGACGGTCGGGGACGATGCGGTGAGCCGTCGGCGCTGGCTCCCGAGTGCGATGCGTGCGCCGGCGCCCGCGATTGGCCGTCTTCGTCTCACAGTTTGCTCACTCTGGCTTCCAGTTCGTCGATGGCCTCACGCAGTTCTTCGGTCGCTTTGCCGCCGAACTCCCCCGATTCGTCGGGCCGCCTCGTGGATCTCCTCGCGTGGACTCGAGCCGGTCGACAACCTCCGGAAGGCAGCCTTCTTTTGGCTGGAAGTACGAGTGATGGTCCGCGACGAGGTCGGTGACGTCTACGTCCCCGTAGCCGGAGGGGACACCACCGTTGTCGTTGATCCCGTCTGAGCCGACCGCTCGGGTCCGTTCCGCCGCCCGATACAGCCACCGGAGGACGCGGTCGTTCGCGCTGTAGAAGTTGTTCACGGGCGCGTCGGCCGAATCGATCGCCGGACCGTATCGCCCCTCGAGCGCCACGCTCTCGGCCGAAACCGCGGCTCCGAGCAACGAAACGGAGGTCGGTACGTCGGTGCGTCCGTCCGCATCGAGCGTTCGCAGCGCCTCACAGGAAACCCGTGCCCCGAGCGAGTATCCGATAAGATGCGTCGGCCGACCATCGGTTTCGGCCCACTCAACCAGCCACCTGGCGAGCGACTCGCCGTTCGCTGTGGCGTTCCGCTTGGCGGGTGCCCAGTCGGTATCGGAGTCCCAACTGTAGGCGACGACGGGCGTCGACGACGGCTCCGCGAGACCGAGTTCGGCCGTATACGCCTGATCCCGCGCTTCGGTTGCCGTGGCGTTGAGGCCGTGGATAAAAAAGAACAGTTCGCCGGCCCCGTCGAACGTCCAGTCCCCGTCGGTCGCGACAGCGGGTGGTCCGCTTCCGTCCGTCCGGTCGCGGGTGGTGATCGTGGGGTACGCTTCGGGTGCGGTGTAGTCCCCGTAATCGCCGCCCAGAGATCGAGAAACGTAGAGGCCGCCACCGCCGACGAGGCCGAGCGCCCCGGCGGCACCGGCCAGTATGCGTCGTCTGTCGAACGTCCGCCCGCCCGCTGGAGACGATTCGGGGGTGATACATGTTCGAGGGGCGGGATGACAAAATAACTGCTGGATCGTCGCCCGGGGCGTCGCGTCGGGACGCCGTACGAGCGGTAGTCACGACGTTCAGCCCCGGACGATCCGATGCGAAAAATTCGGTGGATTTATTCGTTCTTCACTACACTTTCTGATATGTACGATTTGACAGGGTTCCAGCGGGACTTGTTGTACGTCATCGCCGGCACGGGCGAGCCACACGGGCTGGCGATCAAAGACGAACTGGAGAACTACTACGAGAAGGAGATCCACCACGGTCGGCTGTATCCGAACCTCGATACGCTCGTCGACAAGGGGCTCGTCGAGAAGGGCGAAAAGGACCGCCGGACGAACGTCTACAAGGTAACCCGCCGGGGACAACGCGAGGTCGAAGCACGCCGCGAGTGGGAAGACGAGTACATCGAACTCGAGTAACGTCGTTTTTCAACCCAGTGGACGCACCACGTTGGCTCCTCCGAGCGCCGTGTTGTAGGGGTTGCCTCTCGCGTCCAACCCGCCAGGCCAGTGTCGACAGCGATTCCTCCCGGGGCGCTCGTCGTCTTCGCACTGATCGGTGTCGCGTTGGCGTTTTATACTGGTCAGCGAGACGACGCCCGAGTTGGTCACGAATGAGGCGGCGATCACGGACGAGGAGTGAGGGTAGTGGCTTTGTACTGATCCATGGCAGAAATGACTCACACCAGCGGTCGAAGCGACCGGATCGAACCGTATTCCGTGGGGGCGAGAGTGGACCCCGAGTGGATTGACGAAGCTCGATGTTCGATCCTATCCGGAATAAGTACCACTTCGAAACACTACTAAAAAAATTTACATACCTGGCGTCAACCGGTCGCGAAAAGCCGCCCACGAGTAGATACAGAAAGCTGACATACAGCCAGCCGATAATGCGAGTCCGGATCACAGCACGGTCGACGGAGAAGTAGTTTATACTGAGGACCACTACCGGTTTAGATCTCAAACAATCAGTCCCGAATACATCGAAGATATTACTGTAAGGGCGCCGCGCATGTTTTAAACATGTAGACCGTTCACCGGTGTAATGCATATTCGTAGCGAACACGACATCGACGCCGCGTAATCACACCCTGGCCTCGGGGTTCAGATTCGCTGGCTCGAATCTCGGAACGCCGTTAAACGTATTTTGAAATATAAAAAGACGTAATTGATAAAATACTTATATTTTTTGCCACGTTCAGCTTTGGCGGACAAAAATCGGTCGCAAGCCCTCGTGGTCTGATGGGATCCGCGTAACTGAACACGGTGGGCTGACGCAGGCCACAGGCTTATTACCGACAATGTCGTGCATCCTCCTGAAGCGAATGTCTTTCACCGAACTCATCGCGGGGGTCGAAGACCACGAGAAGACGCTCACGGTCTTCAACGCCGCCGAGGGGACGATCCGGACCCTCCGCGAGCAGTTTCACGACCGGAACGTCTCGGTCCTCGGCGAGCGGACGCCGAGCGGAAAGCCCGAGGCGTTTACGGTGCTCTCCGACGGCGACGAGTTCGTCGCGGCAGCCGACATCGACACCGTCCTCGCCGACGACGGGGAGACCGACCCCGGGTTCGAGGGCGATACGTACCGCCCGATCCTCGATCACCTCGACGAGACGATGTTCACCTCCTACGACATCGAGCAGATGGTCGCCGCCTCCCGCGAAATCGAGGACCGCGCCTGGCGGGTCGGAAAGGGGTCGCTCCACTCGGGGTTTCAGAAGCTCTCGATCCTCGAGGGCCAAATGGAGATCTACGAACAGTTGGCACAAAAGGGCAGTCTCGACGTCCACGCCTACGCGATCCCGGATACCGACGTCCCCGAACACGACACGGACCTGACGATCCACGTCGAGCGCAGCGACGAGATCGAACGCTCGTGGTTCGTCGCCTACGACGGGGCCGGCGTCGACGTCAACAAGTGTGCACTTCTGGCAGAGGAACGGGAGCCCCGATCGTTTTACGGCTTCTGGACGTATGACCCCTCGACCGTCGACTGGATCATAAACCACCTCGAATCGACGTACGGTCTTCTGGAATCGCACTGATCCGCTCGCCCCGACCGGTTTCTCCGGCTACCAGTTCGCCTGCCCGTAGATCAGGTTGCGCTGGATCTCGTTTGCGCCCTCGTAGATGACGGGGATTCGGACGTCCCTGTACACCCGCGAGATGCGGTTCTCGGTGAGCACGGACCGCCCGCCGTGCAACTGCATCCCCCGTTCGGCGCAGTCGTTCGCGGTTTCGGTCGACTTCACCTTCGCCATCGCCGCCCACTGCCCCGCCGAATCGTTGTTCGCGACGCGGTCGGCGGCCTGCCAGTTGAGCGTCCGGGCGGCGTGGAACTCGGTGAGCATGTCGGCGAGAATGTGCTGGACGGCTTGGAACTCGCTGACGGTGCGGCCGAACGCCGAACGGTCGTGGACGAACGCTTCCGCCTCCTCGATGGCGGCCGCCGCGAGCCCGAGCCCGTGCCCGCCGACGACGATCCGGCCGTGGTTGAAAAACTCCGCGACCATGTAGAAGCCGGCCCCCTCGGTTCCGACGAGGTTCTCCTCGGGGATCCGGGCGTCGTTCAACTCGACGTGGGCCTGCTTCGATGCGCGAAAGCCCATCTTCTCGGGGATATGCTCGGCGTCGTAGCCGTCGGTGTCGGTCGGGACGATGAAAAGCGAGTAGTTGCCGTAGCGGTTGTTCGGGTCGTCGCCGGTTTTCGCGTACAGCGTGACCCAGTCGGCCTCGACGCCGTTGCCGATCCAGTACTTTTCGCCGTTCAACACCCACTCGTCGCCGTCCTTCTCGGCGGTGGTCTCCATTCCCGCGAGATCGGAGCCGGTGTCGGGTTCGGAGACGGCGAGCCCGGATATCGTCTCGTTTTCGGCGACCGGCCGGAGGTACTCCTCTTTTTGTTCCTCGCTGCCGTACTCCTCGACGATCCCCGTCCCGAAACTCGCGAGTTGGAGCGTCAGCGCGATCCCGGCGTCGGCCCGGTAGAACTCCTCGGCGACCGCGAGAACCTGATGGAGGTCGAACCCGCGGCCGCCGTACTCCTCGCCGATGTCCTGGGCGACGAGCCCGGCGTCCATCCCCGCCTCGAGGACTTCCCAGGGATACTCACCGGACTCGTAGTAGTCGGCGGCGTTCGGGGCGATGTGTTCCTCGGCGAACGCCCGCGCCTCCGCCTTGATGTCGTGTGCGTGCTCGGGAACGACCGTGGTGTCTAAGAGATCCATCTTCGAACTCGTTTAGGGTTTCCATCGATAAATAGCTTCGTTAGCCCGAACACCGTCGTCCGTTCGGCGGGCGCGCGACGCTCGGAGGCGACCTCGGGCTGTCGTTCGTCCTGGGAACGAGCGAGGGGCTTATTTCGGGGAGGGCCTATTGAACTGTAATGAGCGAAACCGCCGGATTAGACCGGGTCGACCGCGCCGTCGTCAACGCCTACCAAGGTGGCTTTCCGGTCGTCGAACGCCCCTTCGAACCGGCCGCGGCGACCCTCCGCGAACGCGGGGTGGACGTGACCGCGGCGGAACTTCTCGATCGGATTCGGACGCTGGACGACGACGGGGTGTTGACCCGGTTCGGCGCACTGATAAACGCCGCCGAGATCGGGGGAACGGCGACGCTCGTCGCCATGCACGCCCCCGAGGACCGCTTCGACGAGGTCGCAGAACAGGTCAACGCCCACCGTGAAGTGGCCCACAACTACAAGCGCGAACACCCGCACCTGAACATGTGGTTCGTGGTTTCGGTCGCCGAGCCCGAGGCGGTCGAGCGGGTGCTCGGCGAGATCGAGGCCGAAACCGGACAGGAGACGTACAACCTACCGAAAAAACAGGAGTTTCGTGTCGAGGCGAAGTTCCTCCTCGACGGGCCGATCCCCGACGGCGACGTGGACCTCTCGGATCTCGGTCCCGCGGTCGAGGCGACCGACGCGGAGACGCTGACGCCCGACGAACGCGACCTCGTCCTCGAGATCCAGGGCGGGTTGCCGGTGACCGACACGCCGTACGCCGACGTCGCGGACGCCCTCGGCGTCGACGTCGAGTGGGTCTTGGGGACGATCAAACGGTTCAATATGGAGGGGAAGATACGACGCGTCGGCGTCGTCCCGAACCACTACGCTCTCGGCTACACGGAGAACGGGATGACCGTCTGGGACGTCCCCGACGACAAACTCGATTTGGTCGGCCCCGACATCGCGGGGCTGGAGTTCGTCACACACTGTTATGAACGCCCGAGACACGAGGGCGTCTGGCCGTACAACTTCTTCGCGATGACGCATGGCCGAAGCGAGGCCGAAAGCGACCGCCGGATCCAGCAGGTCAAAGAGCGGATGGAGACCCACTGGGACGTCGGCGAGGACGACTGGGACTCGCTGTTCTCGACGGACATCCTGAAGAAGACGGGGATCCGGATGGACGAACGGGCCGACGCAAACACCCGCTGACATGATCCCGCTGTATCACGATTTCACGGACGAGACGGTGGCGGTGTTCGGCGCCGGCCCCGTCGGGGCCCGGAAAGCCAGGCGGTTCGCCCGGGAAGCGACAGTCGTCGTCATCGCTCCCGAATTCCCCGAACCCGACTACGGTGGCGCGGCGCTGGTCCGGGCGATGCCGGACGACGACGCCATTTCCGGGTGGCTCGAACGGACCGATCCGGTCCTCGCCGTCGCGGCGACGAACGATGCTTCGATCAACGAAGCGGTCGAACGCGGGGCCCGCGAGCGCGGCGCGTTGATAAACAGGGCGGACCACTCCGAGGAGCGCGGCCCGGGTGGCGTCGTCGTTCCGGCCACCGTCCGCGATGGCGACGTCTCCGTCGCGATCTCGACCGGCGGGGCCAGCCCCGCCCTCGCGAAGGAGCTCAGAAAACGGATCGAAGCCGAAATCGACGGCGCGGGCGAACTAGCGGAGATAACTGCCGATATCCGGGGAACGCTGCAATCGCGCGGAGTCGATCCGACCCGCCGTCGGCGTGCGGTTAGAGCCGCGGTTCAGTCCTCAAGCGTTTGGAAGGATTTAGGTACAGGTGGTTCCAACCCCAGACAAACGGTAGACGCCGTCGTCGATTCGGCGTTGGGTGAGAAGTCGTGACCACGGGATCAAAAACCGAAGTCGTCGCCGGCGTCAGCGTCTCACACAGCAACGCGGATGTCGAACGGATCGAAGCCGTCACCTCGGAGTCCGAAACGGCGGCTGTCGAATCCCTCCTCGAGTCCCCCGACGTAGTGGAGGCGTTCGTGCTCCAGACCTGCAACCGGGCGGAAGCGTACGTCGTCTCCGAGAGCGCCGAGGCCGCACGGGGAGCGCTCTCGGAGTATCTCGGCGATGTCGACGAGGAGTTGGTCGATGAACTCGACCACGAGGAGAGCCTCAGACACCTCATGTCGATCGCCTGCGGCCTCGAATCGCTCGTGTTGGGCGAGGATCAGATCCTCGGGCAGTTCCGCAAGGCCTACGAGACCGCCCGCGGCGTCGGGGCGATCGGCCCGACGCTCGACGACGCGCTGTTGAAAGCGTTACACGTCGGCGAACGGGCGAGAGCGGAGACGGCGATCAACGAGGGAACACTCTCGCTCGGTTCGGCCGCGGTCCGGTTTATCGACGCCGAACGCGGCGTCGAGGGTGCGACTGCGCTCGTCATTGGGGCCGGCGAAATCGCCACACTCGCGGCGAAGGCCCTCGAGGACCCCGCCGACCGGCTCGTGATCGCAAACCGGACGCTGCCGCACGCCGAACACCTCGCCGACCAACTCGACATCGACGCCTCGGCCGTCGGGTTGAACGCCGTCCCGGTCGCCGCCGCCGAATCCGACGTCGTCGTCTCCGCCACCGGGAGCCCGGGCCACGTCGTCGAGGCGCAGGATCTCGAGTTGGTCGGCGACACCTGTATCGTCGACATCGCACAGCCACGCGACGTCGATCCCGAGGCCGACTCCTTCGACGGCGTCTCGGTGTACGACCTCGATGCGATCGAAGCGGTCACGGACGAGACAAAAACGAGTCGCCGGGAGGCCGCCCGAACTGTCGAAGCGATGATCGACGACGAACTCGAACATCTTCTGAGCCAGTACAAACGAAAGCGTGCCGATCAGGTTATTGCGACGATGTATGAGGGTGCCGAACGGATCAAAAACCGGGAACTCACGACCGCGATCTCGAAACTGGAAAGCGAATCCGACGGGGACGGCATCTCCGAGGCCGAACAGGAGATCCTCGAATCGATGGCCGACGCCCTCGTCGGACAACTGCTTTCGGCTCCGACACAGAGCATCCGCAACGCTGCGGAAAACGACGATTGGTCGACGATCAGCACGGCGCTTGGGCTCTTCGGCTCCGGCCTCGAACTCGAGCCGGCGAACCCACCGGTGAGCCCCGAGGAACCGGCCGCGATTCCCGATGAGATGCGCGAGCGAATGCCGAATCGGGTCCTAGAACAGCTGTCCGAAGACGACTGATCCGGGGGTCAAAGCTCCCTCCGGTGTTCAAAAAGCCGGCCGTTCAGCTCTTATAATTCGTTGAGCTTCCGCAACAACTGGCCCTCGTACTCCTCGTCGGCGCGGATCCCCTTCAGCTCCAGAACGTTCCGTTCGAGCTTATCGAGGGCGACGCGGAACGCGGTGTCGGAGCCGTACCCCTCGCCGGAACCGGCGACCTGCCCGCGGTTCGTCCGGAGGCGGATCTGGGCGTGGATGAGCGGCGTCCCACGGAGCCGCTCTTTGTGCTCGCTGAGCCGGACGTGGGCGTGGTGGACCTGCATGGCGCGGTACTTGTCGGCCACCTCGGTGATGGCCTCCTGAATATCCGTTCGTGAGATCGTATCGAGGAGCTTGATGTTCGTGATCTGGACGTCCATGCTTTCCTCCTCGGTGAACGTCAGCGCCCGGAGCACATCGGTTTTGGTGAGAATACCCGCGACCAGCGTGTCGTTGTCCCCGGGTGTCACGACGAGTCCGGCGTAGTCGTTCTCGAACATCAGCTCGACGGCGTTTTTGACCGTCTCGTCGGCGGTGGTCGTCACGACGGGGCTGTTCATGATGTCGTACACCGGGAGATCGAGCATCCGGTCGCTGTCCCCGGAGCGGTCGCCCTTCTGTTGGCGCTCCATCGTTCGGACGGCGAACTCGGCGATGTCGTGCGTCGTCACCATCCCCGAAAGCCGGCCGTTCTCGTTGACCACGGGTAACCGCGAGATGTCGTTTTCCCGCAGGTAGTTGATCGCCTTGCCGAGGTGGTCGTCCTCACGGAGCGTGACAACGTTGTCGGTGTAGATCTGTTCGACGGTGAGTACGTCGAGGTTATCGAGGACGGCCCGAAGAATCGCGTCCTCGGTGATGATTCCCCACAGTCCGTCGTCCTCAAACACCGGTGCGACTTTGGTTCCTCCTTCGACGAGCATGCGGGCGACGGTTCGGACCCCCTCGTCGCGCTCGACGCGCGGGACGTTGTTTCTGGCGAGCACGCTCACCTTCGCGTTGTCCTCGATGTGCGACTGGAGCAGCTGTCGTTCCGTGATGACACCGGCGTACTCGTCGTCTTCCATCACGACGATCCCTTTCGGGTTTTCCCGGTCGAACAGCGACCGAACCTTGCCGAGTCGTTCGTCGCTGTCCACCTGCATGAAATCCTCGGTGGCGATGTCTGCGATATTCATCTCTGTTCCGGAACTTCGCCGCGACGGCTCTTGAAAGTACCTCACTGTCTTTGAGGCGGAGACCCCACCCTCACCGAGCGAGTGGCGGTCATCCGCCCGAAGGCGGTCGGGTGGGGTGGTTGATCGGCCTCGGTCCATAACAGATGTCGTCGCGTTACCTGTCACCGAGCCGCTCCCCGAGCCGGTAAAACGGCGGCAACAGCACGGTGTTGACGACGCCGGCAACGATCAACAGCCCGCCGAGGACCTCGTAGCTTCCCCCGTTTCCCGCCGACCACAGCCACGCCGAAAGCGACCCGATCAAAAACCCGAGCGAGATCCCGACCGCGCCGCCCTGCGTACGCTCGAAGACGAGCGCCGCGACCGCCAGCCCGCCGAGTCCGAACACGACGATGCCGCTCGGGCGGGTGCTGACGGCGGCGACGAGAAGCGTCACCGCTCCGGAGACGACCATCCCGTAGCTGACGAGCCGGAGCTGTTTGTGCCCCCGGCCGTCGGCCGTCGAGCCGGACTCACTCATGGGTTTCGAAACTCCCCGAGCCTGTCGATCCCCCGCCCGTCAACTCCGTCGTCCATACTCAAGCCTCGTGTCCTCGATAATAAAACGATCCGGCTCCGTTCGGCCCCCGCTTTCGCTCCCGCTTATTCGCCCCAGTTGCGCCGCTCCGTCGGGCGCTCCGAAAGGGCCATCACGTCGAGCGGTTCGTCCTTCGTCTCGATCGCCTCCAGCGTCGCCCGGGCGCTCGGCACCGTCGAGAAGTAGGTAATGCCCTCCTCGACGGCGATTTCGAGGACATCCCGATCCCGCGAGAAGATGACATCGATCTCGCCGTCGCGAAGCGTCGCCGTGAGATCCTCGAAGTCATCCGTCGCGTGGACGTCGAAGTGCCGCTCGGCGCCGTCCCACACGTCGGTGATGTCCTCGTTTTTCTGTGACATCCCGCGGAGGGTATCGAGATCCACGATCGCCGTCCCCTCGGTCGGGATCGCCTTGTTCGTCGACGCCTGGGCCTTCAGATACGCTTTACCGAACGACCGGGCGGTCCCCATCACCTCGCCGGTCGATTTCATCTCCGGGCCGAGGCGGGGGTCCGATCCCGGAAGCCGATCGAACGGGAGAACGACCTCCTTGACGGAGACGTGCTCCGGGACCTGTTCGTGCGTCTTGAGTTCGTCGAGCGACCGGCCCGCCATGACCTTCGCCGCCAACTTGGCGATCGGGACGCCCGTCGCCTTCGAGACGAACGGAACGGTTCGCGACGAGCGGGGGTTGGCCTCTAGGACGTACACCTCGCCGTCGCGAACGGCCAACTGGACGTTCAGGAGTCCGACAGTTTCGAGCGCGCGCGCGATGTCGAGGGTGACTTCCCGGACGCGCTCGAGGACGTCCTGGGACAGCGAGCGCGGCGGGATCATACACGCCGAGTCGCCGGAGTGGACTCCCGCCGCCTCGACGTGTTCCATAATTCCGCCGATCAACACGTCCTCGCCGTCGGCGACCGCGTCGACATCGAGCTCGACGGCGTCGGCGAGGAAGTCGTCGACGAGGATCGGTTTGTCGGGGGCGACCCGGACGGCCTCCTCGATGTACCTCTCGAGTTCCGTATCGGAGTAGACGACGTCCATCGCCCGCCCGCCGAGGACGTAGGAAGGCCGCACCAACACGGGGTAACCGATGTCGTGGGCCAGATCGAGCGCTTCGGCCTTGCTCGTCGCGGTGCCACCCTCCGGCTGGCTGATCCCCATCTCGTCCATCAGGACGTTGAAGCGATCCCGGTCCTCCGCGAGGTCCATCGCCCTAACGGAGGTGCCGAGGATCTCACAGTCCAGCCCCCGGCGGTCGAGTTCGTCCTCCAGCGGCTCGCCAACGTTGACGGACGTCTGCCCGCCGAACTGGACCATCACGCCATCGGCGCCGGTCTCCTCGATGGTGTCCGCGACCTCCTCGGCGGTAATCGGCTCGAAAAAGAGGCCGTCGGAGGTGTCGTAGTCCGTCGACACCGTCTCGGGGTTGTTGTTGACCACGTGGGCGTCGATCCCGATATCCCGCAGCGCCCTGACGGCGTGGACCGCACAGTAGTCGAACTCGACGCCCTGACCGATCCGGATCGGACCGCCGCCGACCACGACGACGCTCTCGGGGTCGCGGTCGACCTGCACCTCGCTCGCGCCGCGCCCCGTCGGCGGCTCGCGTGCGGAGTAATAATACGGCGTCGACGCGCGGAACTCGCCGGCACAGGTGTCGACCTGCTTGAACGTCCGGCGTGAGGTGTCGGCTTCGACGTCGCCGACCGTCGCGCCGCCCCCGTCGGTCTCGACGGGCTGGCCGGCCCCGGACTCCCCGTCCGTGACCTCCGAGGGGATCCACGAGGCGTGCGTATCGTTGAACTCACCGCCGGCGATCGCGGCGATCTCCTGGTTCGTAAAGCCGACGTCGGCGGCCGGCTGGAACTCGCCGCCACGGGCGGCGTCCGCGGCCTCGACGATCCGTCCGAACCGTTCGAGATACCACTCGTAGATCCCCGTCAGTTCGTGGATTTCCTCGACGGTGTAGCCGCGGTCGAACGCCTCGAAGATCGCGTAGGGGCGATCCGGCGTCGGCCGTTCGAGATACTCGGCTTCGAGTTCGTCGTCGTCGACGCCGGCCCACTCGACCGCGGGATCGTACTCGGAGGAGCGCAACGCCTTCAGCAGCGACTCCTCGAAGGTTCGCCCGATCGACATCGCCTCGCCGGTCGATTTCATCGCCGGCCCGAGCTCGAACTCCACGTCGGAGAACTTGTCCTTCGGCCACCGCGGCACTTTCGTGACGACGTAGTCGATCGCCGGTTCGAAGGCCGCGGTCGTCTCGCCGGTGATCTCGTTTTCGATCTCGTGGAGGCGTTTGCCGAGGGCGACTTTCGCCGTCACGCGGGCGATCGGGTAACCGGTCGCCTTCGAGGCCAGCGCCGAGGACCGCGAGACCCGGGGGTTGACCTCGACGACGCGGTACTCGCCCGAGGCCGTCCCGTCGTCGCGCCAGGCGTGTTGGATGTTGCAGCCGCCCTCGATACCCAACTCGCGGATGACCTTCAGCGCCGAGTCCCGCATCTCCTGGTGGGCCTCGTCGGGGATCACCTGCGAGGGCGTCACAACCGTCGATTCGCCGGTGTGGATCCCCATCGGATCGATGTTCTCCATGTTGCAGATGATGATACAGGAGTCGTCTGCGTCCCGCATCACCTCGTACTCCAACTCGACCCAGCCGGCGATCGACTCGGTGATCTGGACCTCGTGGTTCCGCGAGAGCTGGAACCCCTTGCGCGCGATCTCGCGGAGTTCGCCCATGTCGTCGACGACGCCGGAGCCGGAACCGCCGAGGGTGTAGGCCGTCCGGGCGATGACCGGCAGGCCGCCGACGGACTCGACGGCGTCCTCGATCTCGTCCATCGAGGAGATGGTCTCGGAGCGACACACCGGTTCGTCGATCTTTTTCATCCGCTCGCGGAACAGATCCCTGTCCTCCGTCGCGTAGATCGTATCCAGCGGCGTCCCCATGATCTCGACGTCGTACTCCTCGAGGACGCCCTGCTCTGCGAGCCCCGCGGTGACGTTGAGCCCCGTCTGGCCGCCGAGCCCCGCGATGACGCCGTCCGGTTTCTCGAGTCGGATGACCTCGGCGATGGCCTCGGTCGTGATCGGCTCGACGTACACCTTATCAGCCATCTCCGGATCGGTCATGATCGTCGCCGGGTTCGAGTTGACGAGGACGACCCGCGCACCCTCCTCTTTGAGCGCCCGGCACGCCTGTGCGCCCGAGTAGTCGAACTCCGCCGCCTGTCCGATCTGGATCGGCCCGCTGCCGATGAGCAAAATAGTGCGGTCCTCGTCTGGCATTACTCGACCCGAGTCCGTACATCGTAATAAGCCCGGCGAAAGAGTGCGGAATTCGTAATGGAAGTTCGAATTTCGAACCGCCCCTCGGCAATCGCCCCGGCGACGGTCGCTACCCCCTCAGAGCACGACTCCGCCCGTCACGAGGATGTACACGCCCACGAGCACCAACATGATCGGCACGAGCAGCCGGTCGACCCACGGCGGCACGCCGGCGGCGACGGTCCCCCGTGCGAGCCCAACCGCGAGCGGAAAGAGGGCCGCCGCCGCGAGGAGGTACACCGCGACCACGGTTCGGAACTCGCCCGCCGACAACCCGATGAAAAACGGAATATAAATCGCCAGATTCTCGCCGCTCAGCCCGATCACCGTCGCGAGGACGACCACCCCCCGGCCGACTGCGCCGGGGAGGAACTGCGATTCGTCGGTTCCGTCTTCCGATAGGGCCGCCCCGTCACCGGGCGAGCGCTGTGTCATAAGACCTCTGAGGCCGAGTGCGATCGGGACGACGCCCAGAAGAAACGACCACGACCGAAGCCATCCCGCCACGAGCACGGCACCGACGACCGCCGCAGCGAGGCCGACGACGGATCCCGCGTAGTATCCGACGAACACCTCGGCCGTGCGGTAGTCCCGGTCGACACAGAACGCCGCCACGACGAGCAGCGTATCGACGTTGCTCACGACGAACAGCCACAGCGCCACGGCCAGGACGGTCTCCACGGGCGGGGGTACTCCGGGGGTCAACAAGAAAGCGTTCCTCTCCTATCTTATTTGACGGCGGGATTCTCCCCTCGCGGAAAGATAGCCCCCGTAGCTCAGATCTCGATCGGTCCACCGGTGTCGTAGTTCTGCGCCTCGAGCGCTTCCTCCATGGCGCACAGCAGGGCCGCGACGTTCTGCGGGCGGGCCGAGTGTCCCATGCAGCCGATGCGCCAGAGCTCGCCGGATAGATCGCCGAGTCCGCTCGCGATTTCGATGTCGTACTCCGATAGCAGGAACTCGATTACGGCGGTGTCGTCGACGCTGTCGGGCACTCTGACTGTATTTAAACTCGGTAGCCAGTGGTCGCGGTCCGGGAACAGCTCGAGCCCGAGGCCTTCGAGTCCGGCGACCAACTCCCCCGCCACCTCGCGGTGGCGCTCCCAGCGTCGCTCGAGTCCCTCCTCGGCGACGATCCGAAGCGCCTCCCGGAGCCCATAGAGCGCGGAGGTCGGCGGCGTGTGGTGATACGACGGGTCATCGCCCCAGTAGTCCATCACACCTGCGAGGTCGAGATACCACGAGGTCGGGTCGCTCTCGCGGTTCAGGATCCTCTCACGAGCGCGATCGTTGACGGTCAACGGGGTCACGCCGGGCGTACAGGAGAGACACTTCTGTGGGCTCCCGTACGCGACGTCGACGCCCCACTCGTCGACCCGGATCTCGACGCCCGAGAGCGACGTGACGCAGTCCATAATCGTGTAGGCGTCGTGGTCACGGGCGATGTCGGCGAGCTCGGAGACGTCGGGCTGGCGGATGCCCGTCGTCGTGTCCGCGTGACAGAACCCGAACACGTCGATGTCGTGCTCGGCGAACGCCGCCTCGACGTCGGCGGGCGCAACCGGGGTCGTTGCCGGAACGTCGAGTGGGACCACCTCGCCACCGACGCGGCGGGCCATCTGTGCCATCCGGTCGCCCCAGTACCCGTTCGTCCGGACGAGCATCGTGTCGCCGGGTTCCACGAGGTTGCCGATCGAGGCTTCCATCGCGGCGGTCCCGGTGCCGCTGATCGCCAGCGTCCACTTGTTGTCCGTCTGGAAGGTGTATCGGAGCAGTTCCTGCACGTCGTTCAACACGTCGAGGAAGTCGGGATCCATATACCCCAGTGCGGGGGCGGACATCGCTTGCCGGACGCGCGGCGAGATCATGCTGGGTCCGGGGCCCATCAGGATCCGCGACGGGACATCGAGTTGGTCGGTCTCGTATGGATCGTTCACACCAACGCAACTGAACGCCTATTTTAAAAGTCCTTGCCCCACGTCGCTTTCCCGTCCGCGGAACGGGTCTTCACCCGGGAGCCCACTGTCCGACCGAATCATGACCCGGAGGGCGCTACCCCAACGGGGAGGACGGTGTCGATCCGTAGCGGCGTCCCCGCAGTGTGAAGAGCAATCGGGTCGCTCCAACCGACCTCCTCAGACGTCACGTGCCGATGGACGCCGGCCTCGACGGGTTCGGGGAGGTACGCATCTCTCGGCTTCCCCCCGGAGCCGGTGGTGTCCCTGGCTTCGGGGATCCGGAGTCGGTAGCGTTCACCGTATTCCGTTCGTTTCACCTGCTTCGGCCGTACCTGCGGGATCTCGAAGGTTCGAAACCCGACATACCCGCCGAGCCAGCCGATCAGATCATCCCGACGGCTCCCAACTGCCCGACGTAGCTCCTCGAGTTCGGGGTCCGTGGGCCGGACTCTGTGCCCGCCTTCCCCCATGGTCGCCTCGAGTCTCGAGCCGAGTCGTTGTGAACTACCCTGACCTACCGCACTCGAGGCTACTCGCCCCTCGCTTGTTGAGGACAGGGCTTTCTGTTTCTGTGTCGGAATTTATACCCGACGTGGGCACAGAGATTCCAGACTCCGCAGGCGACTTCCCTTTATAGGAGGTTCGGAGTGTCCCACTCCTACCTGTTGGACGCTCGACCACAACCGACGGTGCGCGCTTCTTGTCGTCGTTCGAAAGAGCTCCGCTCTTTCGTGATGACGAAACGCCGGAGGCGTTTCGAACCACGCTTGAACACCACCGGAGACATGGTGAGCATCGTACCACCGACTTCGACCACAGAGGTAGTAAGGCCATGCCGTGCGGTGAAAGTAGAACGATGACGGCGCTGTATCCCCTCCCTACTCGCTCCCTTCGGTCGCTCCTTGAGGAAGGGGGCTTAGCGCCTGCAAAACAGCTAACAACCTCGCAGTTATCCGTTCGTAACGGGCGGACATTGGGGCGTCAAGTAGTCAAACGGGATTCAGCATCTTTCGAGGCGGAGCCCCCGGCCTCAAGTCGTGCGGGACCTCCGGTCCCGCTGCCCTCCACGAGCGAGGTCGCAAGACCGAGCGAAGGAGGGAGGGGTCGGTTACTGCCGCCTCGTGTTAGAATTCCGAAGGGGATTGGCTCCCGTTCACTCGGTGAAAAACTGTTGGAACAGTGATATTAGCATGGATTGGCGCGCAAGACGTAACGCTCATACCTTCGACGAGACGTCCGCGGAGAGCCGACAGTTACTGAGCAGCCAGTGCCGCGTGCCGGAGGCCAACGATCACAGGAACAACGATTATCAACGGAGGCGTTCTATACACGCTATGGCAGAAACAGTTCTCGTCGGGACCGACGGTAGCACGTCGGCGGAGTACGCGGTTCGAAGAGCACTGGAGGAAGTCACCGACGATGGAACGGTCCATGCGGTGTTCGTCGTCGATACGACCATGTTTGACGAGCCGGGACTGAGCAGCGCCGAACTCGCTACGGACGAAATCGAGGACTTCGGCCACGAGCAGCTCGCCGACATCGCCAAACAGGGTGAAAAACGCGGTATCGAGGTCGTCACCCGGTGTTGTCACGGAAGACCCACCGACGAACTCGTGGCGTACGCCGACGATATCGATGCGGACCTGATCGTGCTCGGCCAGCAGGGCCAGTCGAATCGGGGGAAAAACCATATCGGAAGCGTGACCGACCGCGTGCTCCGGAGCACCGATCGTGAAGTGCTGCTCGTTTGACGTTCCGACGGCCTTTGTAGTGACATCCCCCTCGCCGTAAGCGGAGAGGGAGCGAAGCTCCCTCAGGCAGTCGGGCCACGCCCGACGACGGCGAGGCTTCCCACGAACGGGGAATACCAGTCAGTCGTCGTCACCGGAACCAGAGGATCTGGTTGGCTCACGAGACGCAGTCTCGTGAACGCTGGCAGAGGTACACGTATTCCCTAAACGGAGACTTTTGAACACGATCCGTGCGGGGCTCTCGATAATGAGTCTAGGAGAGCACGCAGTGGGATCGCCGTGAGTTCGGACGCCGCGGCTCGCTCGCTCGAATCGCGGCTCGGACAGCGTTTACTGTTCACGAACAGTTCACAGCAGAACGATGGGACCGCCGTGTTTCGGAATCCTCGAATCTGCTCGTACGTCACGGCTACCCGACTCTACTGTAGCAGATTCGATCATCTGTACGTGAGTTTCGGCAGAACAGTTCCGCGGCGCTGTTCCATCCGCTCCTCGGGCGTCCGCATATCGTAGTGGAGTTCGATAATCTCCCTCGATGCGTCACACCGCGCTTCGACGATCTCCATCGGGACATTATTCGCAAGATGCCAGGAGATCGATCCCTTCCGAATCGGATGGGTCGACTTCGAAGACGGACACTTACTGTACTTTCCGTGCTCCCGGAAATCGCAGTCTTCTGGCTCATGTCCGTGCGGACAGTCCCGATATCGACATGGCTGAGTGAGCTGGTAACTCCACGCCCTGAATGTGTTCTTATGCGGCCGTCCTTGCTGGCTCGTGAACAGCGGCCGTCGGCCCCGATCGTCGCGGTTCCGATACCGATGCTCCGAGATGTACGCCTGCAGTGCGTCG
>LFFM01000106.1_pt1 | contig 49027 bp, 44 predicted proteins | sample 643131 | NCBI WGS metagenome assembly LFFM01 (sample SAMN03777445, study PRJNA286221) | soda lake metagenome | biome: soda lake; feature: Kulunda steppe; material: water; isolation source: sample Tc-Br brine of Tanatar trona crystallizer | place: Russia: Kulunda steppe | collected 2011-07 | reverse complement strand
CGCCATCGAGATGGGAGATGTCGACGCGACCTCACCGACGATTCCGGATGAGGACGCGAACGAGAGTGAGGACACGAAAGACGCCGACTCGGACGAAGCGACGACCGCGGAGGGCGAGGAGTGACCGTCGGACTCGTTGTCGTCTCTCACAGCGAGCGGGCGGCTGAGGGGATCCGCGAGGTGGCCGCCGAGATGGCTGGCGACACGCGTATCGAGTCCGTCGGCGGCGACGGCCAGGGCGGCATCGGGACCGTCCCGGACGCGATCACCGAGGTCATCGCCTCGGCGGACGACGGCGACGGCGTCGTCGTACTGGTCGATCTCGGCAGCGCAGTGATGAACGCAGATGTCGCCATCGAGATGGGAGATGTCGACGCGGTCATCGCAGACGCCCCGGTACTTGAGGGAGCGGTCAACGCGGCGGTCGCCGCGACCGACCCGAATGCTACGATGGATACGGTGCGAGAACAAGCTGAAGCGGCCCGGGACATCGAGAAGCTTTGACATCCTCCCCGCCCTGAGCGGCGGGGTTTTCTCCTCGTACTCCCGTAACGCAGACGCGGCGCGCGACGCCCGCAATCACTCCGTGAGTAGCGTTCGAACCTCCGCCCGCGTCTCACAGGCGAGAGCGGACTCTGCGAGTGCGCGGGCATCGTCCGCGTCGACCTCTCGAATCCGCGTTTTTACCGCCGGCACCGTGACCGCACTCATGCTGAGTTCGTCGAGACCGAGCCCAACGAGCAGTTCGGTCAACGCCGGATCTCCGGCCATTTCGCCGCACAGTCCGACCCACGCGTCGGTCTTCGCTGCGGTGGTTGTCGTTCGGTGTATCGCCCGCAACACCGCCGGATGGAGCGGGTCGTGGTACTCCGAAACGGCGTCGTTCTCGCGGTCGGCAGCCATCACGTACTGGGTGAGATCGTTGGTCCCAATACTGAGGAAATCGAGCCGATCGCTCAACGCCCCCGCCATATCCGCAGCAGCCGGCGTCTCTATCATCGCGCCGAGTTCGGGGACTGCGTAATCGACCCCTTCCGCTTCCAGATCGGCCGCCACTGACTCGATCGTCGCGACCGCCTCTGTCACGTCTTCGACCCGCGCTGCCATCGGGAACATAACGGCGAGGTCTCCGCCGGCATCGAACGCAGCGGCACGCAACAGGGCACGCAACTGTGTGTCGAACAGATCCGCGTGTTCGTCCAGCGACAGCCGGATGCCACGCCGACCGAGGAACGGGTTCGTCTCAGCCGGAAGATCGAGGTACGGAACGTCCTTGTCCCCGCCGATGTCGAGCGTCCGAACGACGACGCGAGCGTCGGGAAACCGTTCGAGAGCGGTCGTGATCGCTTCGTACTGCTCTGTTTCGTCCGGCGGCGACTCGCGGTCAAGAAAGAGGAACTCCGTCCGGAACAGTCCGATTCCGTCCGCGCCGCGGTCGCTCGCGGGGGCCAGCTCCGCCTCGCTCCCGACGTTGGCGGCGACTTCGACTGAGGTTCCGTCCGCCGTGCTCACTCGGTCGTGAACGGCCTCGGTCGTCTCGTCGTCGGCCGCAGCACAGCGTGTCTCATCGGGGTCGGTGACGACTTCCCCGGCCGAGCCGTCAACGAGCACCGTCTCGCCGTCCGTGACGGCACTGAGTGCCTCGCCGACGCCGACTACAGCCGGGATCGAAAGGGAGCGCGCGATGATCGCCGCGTGTGAAGTTCGTCCGCCGGTCGCAGTCGCGAGCCCAGCAACTGCGTCGGGATCGAGGCTTGCGGTGTCGCTCGGGGTGAGTCGCTCCGCCAGCAGCACGGTGTCCGGCGGGAGCGCCGAGAGGTCGACCGTCTCGACATCGAGCAGTACTCGGAGCAGTCGGTCTCGCACATCACGGAGATCGTCCGCACGCTCTGCCATCCGCCCGTCCATCGCCTCGAACTCGGTGATGGCCGCTCCGAACTGGTCGTCGACCGCGTGTTCTGCGGAGACACCCTTCTCGATGGCAGCCTCGATGTCGTCGACGAGTCCCGGATCGTCGAGGAACGCCTCGTGTGCGTCGAAGACCGCCGCCTCGTCCTCGCCGACGCGGTCCGCGGCCCGGTCCCGAGCCCGTCGGATCGCCTCGCGAGCGGTGGTGCGGGCGTTCTCGAAGCGTTCTCGTTGGACAGTCGGATCAACCGTGGCGGGCTCCGGTCGCTCCGGGAGCCGCAGGTCGGCGGCCGGATCGTACCAGCGCGCCGTTCCGATCCCGGAGAGCGGCGTGCTGCCGACCCCAGCGAGGGTTCTCACTCGTCGTCACCACCGGCCGCAGTGTCCGGCCCTCCGTTTCCGTCCTCTTCCGCGTTCTCGACGGGCGTCGAGAGAAGTTCGGCGATCGCATCGAGCGCGGCCGCCGCCTCCGGACCCTCGGCGACCACGCGGACCGACTCTCCGTGAGCGACGTTTAATCCCGTCACGGAGAGCATGCTGTTCGCCGGAACCAACTCGTTGTCATCTTCACCGGAGTTATCTCCCTCATCGGCCCGGCTGATCGAGACTTCGGCATCGAACCCGTTGGCAGTTTGTACGAGCTTCGAAGCGGGTCGCGCGTGTAAGCCGGCTTCCGGCACCACCGTTACGGTACGTTCCATATCTCCCTTAGGTCACGGGACCATCTTATATGCTCGTGGCGCTGGTCCGACCGGGAGAATGAGTTCCGGCATCCATCCTCTCACACCCAACGAGGACGGCTTCAGGGCGCGGTCTGGTTCGTCGAGACCAACTCGATCACGTCTCGGTGATCGAGTTCGTGACCCGTTCCCACCTGTCGGCCGCTCCGGCAGTCGGTGCCGTGGAGCAGTCCGTCGCCGATGTCCGAGTGGATGTGGAACGCGAACTCCTCCGTTGTTGCCCCCGCAGGCAGAATGAAACAGTCACGAAAGACCCCCTTGTTGTCGTCACGGCTCCCGCTCGCAGTGCCGGGGAAGACGGCGATACAGCCGAGCACGTCAAATACGGCCGCCTCAAGCGCGTGTTGGACGCCCGTCCCGCCGTACTCCTCGGTGAACGTCTCGATCTGTCGCAGGCCAGCCTCCTGCTCGTCGGAGACGTCACCGACGATCTCGAAGCTGTCGTCACCAGCCGTGTAGTTGACGACGCCCGCGTCGTCAGCCTTCTTTAATGCCTTCTCGGCGTGCGCACTCGCGGGAACGAACGAAAGGTGGTCGTAGTCGGGGTCGCTCGTGATCGTCTCCCAATTCGCTTGGGCCTCCGGCGTGTCCATTTTGTTGGCGGCGACGACCATCGGCTTCGTGCGCTTCCGGATCTCGCGGGCGAGCGAGGCCTTCTCGTCCGCGGTCCACGCGTCTGGATCGAGTTCGAGCCCTTCCGCGAGGATGGTCTGTTTCATTCGGTCCTTGCCGATCCCAAACGCAGACATCTGTTCGGCGAGTTCCTCCTCAATGGCTGCCTCAGCACCGTGGTAGCGTGTTTCGAACTTTTCGATGCCCTTCTCAAGGACGTCGAGGTACCACTCGTCGAGCTCTGCTTCGAGGAAGTCGATGTCGTCCCGTGGGTCGTGGCCTGTCGTCGCCTCCCCTTCGATGTCGGTCGTCCCCGAGAAGTCGACGATGTGGACCAACACGTCGGTCTCGTTGAGGTCGGTGAGAAACTGGTTTCCGAGGCCGCGACCCTCGTGTGCGCCGGGAACGAGTCCGGCAACATCGACGAGTTCTACGGGGACAAACCGAGTGCCGTCGCGGCAGACGCCCACATTCGGCGTACAACTCTCCTCAAACTCGGGGGCCGCACACTCGACGCGGACGTACGCCTCACCCACGCTCGGGTCGATCGTTGTGAAGGGATAGGCTCCTTCTGGCACGTCGTTCATCGTCGCCGCGTTGAAAAAGGTCGACTTGCCCACCGAGGGCTTACCGACGAGACCGATCCGGTAACTCATTACTCCCGGTGGGCGCTCGGCGGTAAAAAGCGATGCGAGAGGGAGCGTCCCCTGCCTACGGTACACACGATCACACGAGGAGCCAGCAGCCGGACCACGCGAGGCACCGACACCCGAGTCACACGTGGAGTCAACATCCGATTCACAAGCGGGTCGTTTCCGAGGACACCTCACTCCGTGTCGCTGCCAGACTCGCCGACCTCCCGAAGGTGTTCGCAGTCGCCGGCGTGTACCCGCACTGGTCCATCGTCCGTCTCGATGACGAGCGCACCGGGCGGCTCTACGTCCGCAGCAGTGCCGACCACCGCGCCGGTCGATGTCTCGACGCGGACCCGTCGCCCGAGCGTGATCGCACGGTCGCGCCAGGCGGACAACACGGCGTCCGGCTCGGCAGCCAACTCGGCGAACCGTTCGAGGAGTCGCGAGACGAACCGCCGCCGATCGATATCGGCAGCGTTGCCGTCGCGGGTAGCAGTGGCTGTTTTTGCTCGTTCCGCTCGGAGCGACGTGGCCCCGGCGGGCAGTGCGTCTGCGTCGAGGTTCGCGTTGACGCCGATTCCAAGGACAAGCCACGAGACGCGGTCCGCTTCCCCTTCCATCTCGGTGAGGATCCCGGCGAGTTTCCGGCCGCCTCGGTCGCCGATGGTCGCGCGCGTTTCCGCGTCCGCCTCGTCGCGGACGAGCACGTCGTTTGGCCACTTGATACCCGCGTCGACACCAGCCTCACGACAGGCGTCGGTCGTCGCCACGGCGGCCGCGAGAGTGAAAAGCGGTGAGCGGGCGGGAGCGACCTCCGGGCGGACCAGTATCGATGCCCAGACGCCGCCGCTCGGCGCGACCCACTCACGATCCAGTCGACCGCGACCCCCGGTCTGCTCGTCGGCGACAACAACGATATCTGACCGCCCGTCCTCGGCGAGCGTCCTCGCCCGGTCGTTTGTCGAACCGACGGAGTCGTGGTACTCCACCGTGTACGGCGCGTCGAGTTCGAATTCGATCCCGGCCGCACAGTACGCGGGGTCGTCGGGCGCGACGTAGCCGTCGGGCGTCGACTCGACGGCAAACCCCTCCTCGCGGAGTGATTCGACTGCCTTCCAGACCGCCGCCCGGGAAACACCCAGTTCGTCCGCAAGCGATGGTCCCGACACGGGCCCCGACGCGAGAGCGTGGAGAAGGGCACGTCGTGTATCCATGTTCGGAGGGACCGGACGGGAGCCGAAAGTCGTTCCGGCTCCTCCCGGAGTCACACCTATCCGAATGCGACTACAAGAGCCGACATGCGACACGCCGAGAGCCCGTCTCGCAGCGCCGAGCGAAGCCACCCACCAACCGGAGCCCGATCGCTTGGACCGGATCGATGGTAGCCGACGGAGTCGGTCAGTCACACGAGACCGACGACCGCATCAAGGTCGTCGTGATCGATGGGGACGAGCGCCACACGCTCCGCATCGATCCGGGTCGTACCCTCCGGGACGTGCTCCTCGACGCCGACTGCTCGCCGTACGCCACCGTCACGAGGCGGCTCAACTGCGGCGGTCGAGGCCTCTGTGCGACCTGTGGTGTGCGGGTCCAGAAGGGTCCGGCCGCGGAGCACTGGCACGATCGGCTCGCCGACCGGTTCGGCTACCCCCGACTCTCGTGTCAGATTGTCGTTGAGGAACCGATGACGGTGTCACTCGTCGATAAGCGCGTGTGGGGCGGACGAAAACACGGCGACGACGAGGGTGTGGGTGAGGGCGCATGCGACGACGAGGGTGTGGGCGAGGGCGCATGCGACGACGAGAGCACAGGATAAGTCGATCACTGGAAGGCGAAACAACGGTACTCGTAACCCGGTAGACACCGGGTTTCCGGTGAAAATCGCGGCTGGGACGCGAACGCCGAGCGCGTCGAATCACTCGGTCGGTGACCACACAGCACTACCCTAACACGTTCTGAAGCAACTTCATCGGCACAAGACCCAAGTCCATATAGGCGAATCGTCGGGTATGCAACCCTCCAAGGAGCGGGAGGCCGACGATGGCGATCCGCTCGATGACCTCGACGACCTCCTCGACGATGACCTCGCGAGTAGCGGCGAGAGTTCGACATCGGGAGTCGAGGCGACGACCGAGTCGTCCGCGGGAGCCGACACCGCAACCGGCGGGAGCGGCGGGGGATCCGGTCGGATCGGCGTCGACGGTCGCTGGTTCTCGCTGAAATCGTTCGCGCTCACCGTCCTGGTCGTCGGTTTCGGCGTCGTTCTCGGCGGTGCCATCCCGCTGATCGGGGGAACGATCGGCCCGGCGCTCGGCGTGCTCCTCGGAGCGTTCCTCGTCGGTCTGCTGTTCTCCACGCGGAAGTACGTCGAGACGGGGATCGCGGGTACGGTCGCCGGTGCCGGAACCGCCGTGACGAGCGTGCTCGGGGTCGGGTTCCTCCCGATCGGACTCGACTACCTCTCCGAGTGGGGGCTCCCGCTGCTCGCGGTCGGCGGCGGACTGGGGCTCCTCCTCGCGCTCGTCGGCCACTACTTCGGACGCGACCTCCGCGCGGGCGTCACGAGCGACGTACCGGAGTGACACGCTGATCACCGGAGTGACCGCGCCGCGCTCTCATCGTATGACCCCGGTTCGTGCCGAGACGTACGCGGCGATCTCTCGGCGTTCGAGTGCCGCGAACCCCGTGAGTATCGCGAGAAATCCGAGGATCGCCTCCGCCTCGATCACGTGGCCAAGCAGGACCCAACTCCCGACGACGGCGACGATCGGCTCCGCGTAGCCGACGAGGTGGAGCTGGGTGGGTCCCACCGCATCGAGCAGGGCGAAATAAACGAGGAAGGCGATCACTCCCGAGAACACGGTGAGGTACGCGAGCGAGAGGATCGCGGTCCGATTCCAGACGATCGCGGCAGGCGACTCCGAGAGGACGGCTGCACCACCGAACAGCAGTCCCGCACCGAGAACCATCGCCCACCCCTGTAGCGCGGCGATCGGAAGGTCCGTCCGGAGCGGACGCAGGAGGACGGCACCGATCGAGAACGCGATCGCGGAGAGGAACACGAGCCCGATTCCGATCAGTTCCGGCGAGAGTGTCCCGTCGGCGTTGCTTGCGAAGGTAGTGACTCCGGCCGGATCGGCGATGACGACGACGCCGAGCAGTCCGAGCGCGAACCCAGCGATTTCGACCGAACCGAGGCGCGCTTCGGAGAGGATCACGGCGGCGAAGACGGCGGTTAACACCGGGGAGAGGCTGACGATGACGGCGGCGACCGCGCCGGAGATATACAGCTCTCCGACGTACAACAGCCCGTGGTACGCCGCAATGACGAACGCGCCGGCGACCGCGATACCGAGCCACTCATCGCGACCACTGGGAAGCCACCTATCCGAGACGACCGCTGCGTACGCCAGCACAACGACGCCGGCAATGGCGTAGCGAATGCCGGCGAACAACAGCGGCGGAACGTACGCGAGTCCGGCTTCGATGGCGACGAACGAGGTACCCCACAGCGTCGCAAGCAGAACGAACGCGGCGGCGAGCCCGGTCGAAGACGAAAGGAGGTTTCGTGGATACATTCGATACAGAACCGAAATATACGGCTATATTTAAATATGAGTTCTACTGTCTCGGATTTTCTGAGTGAAAATTTATACTATTGAATTACATCCGATCTCTCACCAATCGATCGGGGTATAGTTGGAGATACCCGTCAGTATATCCGTCAAAATATATATCCATCCGTCACGTGAACCGCGGGTATGGACGAACGCGACGTGCGACTGCTGAAGGCGATCGCCGATCTCGGTACCGGAAGTCCGGAACGGCTCCATGACGAGACTGGGATCCCCGTGTCGACGATCCACTATCGCCTGAACAACCTCCGGGATGCCGGCGTGATAGAGAACGACGTATATGACTTCGACCACGAAACGCTCGGGCTCGGCGTGACGATCATCGTCGAGGTGTTGGCGGACTACGACGGTCCCTACGAGGAGTTCGCAGACGAACTGCTGACCGTCGAGGGCGTCACGGAGGCGTACTTCACGATGGGTGAGACCGACTTCGTCGTCATCGCCCGACTCTCCTCGTCGGACACGGTCGAACGGCTCATCAGTGACTTCGAGTCGATCCCGGAAGTCGAACGGACGAACTCCACGTTCACCATCGCGACCCTTCGGGACGAGTCGCGTGCGCCCGCGACGTACGACCTGGAAACGCTGATAGAGGAGCTAACCGACTGACTCCGCCCGGAGCGGTGATCGGCTACGACCGCTTGCCGATCTCCTCGCGGAGGACCTCGGAGACGACCTCGCCGTCCGCCTTCCCGCGTAACGCGCCCATCGCCTCGCCCATCAGTCCCGAGAACGCGCCCATCCCCTCCTCGGCGATCTGGTCGGCGTTGCGCTCGACGACCTCGACGACCGCCTCACAGACTTCGTCCTCGCTGACGCCCGACAGCCCCGCCTCCTCGACCGCCTCGGCGGCCGACAGGCCGGGAGTCTCCGCGAGCGTGGTCAACACCTCCGGGACGCCCTCCTTCGCGAGGTCGCCGGACTCGACGAGTTCGAAGAGGTCGAGGAAGTGCTCGTCCGTCAGTTCGTCGACCGGGGCACCGTCCCGGCGGATCTCCGTCGTCGTCGACTCCAGCGTCGACGCCGCGAACGTTGGGTCAACGCCGCGATCGACGGCCGTCTCAAACAGCGGGAACCGCCGTCCAAACGCGACCTGTTCGGCTAGTCCACGATCGAGACCGAACGACTCGACGTACCGATCGGTCTTCTCGTCGAGCAGTTCGGGTCGATCGACATCCGACGGGTCGGGCTCAACCGGTGGGACATCAGTCTCGGGGTACATTCGTGCGGCACCCGGGAGCGGCCGGAGGTATCGTGTGGTACCGTCGTCGTTTGCGCCTCGCGTCTCCTCCGGCACGCCCTCGACCGCGGCGGCGGCCCGGTCTGCGGCCGCGTCGATCGCGAGTTCGGCGGTCTCGGGATCCGCAGCCACGATAGCGACCGCGTCCCCCTCACCTGCGCCGACCGCCTCGCGGAGGGCCGCGACCTCCGCCTCCGTCACGCCGTAGGCGGGCAGCTCGTCGGTGTGGAAGATCCCGCCCGCGCCGTGTCGTTTCGCGTAGTCCGAGAGTTCGGTACCGAGTCGACGGTCCGGCTGGATCTCCCGACCAACCACGCCGTCGAATCCGTACAGGGGGACAGCGGTGACCTTGCCGCCCGAATCGAGCGCCCCACGGATCACCCCGGAGTCGGTGTCGGCGAAGACGTTGGTCACATCCTGCGTCTCGCCGACCTGAGCGTCGCGCTCGCGGAGGGTATCCCGGATCGCCAACAGCTCTGCCTGACGGCCGACCTCGCCGCGGACAATCTCCTCGATCCCCTGAAGATCCTGAACGCCTTTCACCTCGACGCGGGCTCCCTCGGCGATGGAGACGTTGACATCTTGCCGGATCGTTCCGAGCCCGCGCTTGACGGCGCCCGTCGACCGTAACAGCATCCCGATCCGTTCGGCGGCCGCCTTCGCCTCCTCGGGACTTCGGATGTCCGGCCCGGTGCCTATCTCGACGAGCGGAACGCCGAGCCGATCGAGCGAGTAGACGACGCCCTCGTCCGTCTCCTCGACCCGTTTGGCTGACTCCTCTTCGAGCATCAGGTCCTCGACTGACACCGTCCCGTAGTCCGTCTCGATCTCCCCCGCCTGCCCAAGAAGAATCGACCGCTGGAACCCAGAGGTGTTCGATCCGTCAATCACGAGCTTTCGCATCACGTGTGCCTGATCAACGACGGAGATATCGAGAAGATCGGCGATCTGTAGCGCGACCGACAGCGCTTCGCCGTCGATCCGACGGGGCGGCTCGTCGTCCTCCTCGACGAGACAGGTGGTGTCGTACCCGAGGTAGGTGAACTCGCGGTCGACGCGGCTCTCCTCAAGGGCAGCCTGGTCGAGCTCCCCGAGTTCGCTCTTTGTCGGGTGGAGTCGACGGGTGATCTCTCGTTCCGCGTCCGCGGGGTCGCGCTCGACGGTCGGTGACTCACAAAACAGCTTTGTCTCCGTGTCGAGCTGCTGGTGGATCTCCAGTCCGGCGACGAGGCCTAGATCCTCGTAGTCGTACTCCGGGGTCGCGTCCGTACTCATTACGTCTCACTCCGACGGCGGGCGACTAAAAGGATGGTAGTTTGCGCGAGCGCCACAGCCGCCAAGATCACTGTTGTCACCGGAGTACGTCCTCGTGGTACACCCACACGCGCACCGGAATTGTGGGTAATTCGAGTAGCCGTGCAATCTGTAGGCGATGACGGCCAACGTGTCCGGCGTAGTGTGTTCCGTCGCGCCCGCGAAGGACTGTCACCTCATTCATGTACGCGAGTGGGTGGTTCGACAGATCACGTTGTGACTGAAATCCTTCGTTTTTGATTCGTCCATACAACTCGTCCAGATAGCGCAGGTACTGTTCCGTCGTATTCACGTCTGTGTACGCGCCACCCGCATCGCTGAGCCCTCCCCGCTCAACGACGGTCCGGTACCAACGTGTCTGGTTCCACGGGATTCCATCGAGAAAGTGTGTGGACATAGAGTCGTAGAGGCGGTACTCTTCCAGCGGAAGTTTGATAAACCCATCAGTGTCGGGCTCCGTAACCCACTCCCCCTGCTCAATCGGGGCTCGGTCCCACTCCCCGCCGAGCACGGCTGAAACCGCTGGTGACAGTGCGTATTCGTGTTTGAGATACGGGGAGATGAGATACTGTATCTCGTTCGGGTCAATCTGCTCGTATTCGGCGACCGAAAGCCCACTGTCGTATCGGTGTCTAGGGTATTGGGACAACGCGGTCCCCTGAATTCGAATCTCATCGGAGAGCCGTAAAATAGATTTATAAGCTTGTTCGACCCATTTCGCGACCATCGATACGTATGTGTTTTATTATATAGATAACTCCTGTGGGACGCTTCGGTTATCCACAGCTGAAGTCAGACATATTCGGCTCGCAGTTGGTATACGTATCCCGCCCATAACCAGAGTGTAGCAGAATGACCGACCGGATAGATATGTTGGTTGAGGGTCAAAAGTACATGGTGGCCCGAGCGCTGGCGATGATTCTCAGCGCCATCGGGACGATACTCTTTGCGAACGTCTTGGGCGCGGGTGGTCTCGGTGAGTTCTATATTTATATTGTTGTTGCCGCACTCTGTATCAAACCTGCCTCTGGCGTTGCGGTGGCGGTAGAGCGGGCTGTGAGTGACCATACTACGACCGACGACGGCACGTCTGTATCAACGGGGTTGCTGATCGGTCTGCTTCTCGGCTGTGTGGTAGCAGCGGTCGGCTGGCTGCTCTATCGGGGTACCTTTTCGGCTGGCATCCATGACTACTGGATCCCACTTGAGCAGCAGCTTCTGTTGATAACGCTTGTCCCGTCGTGGTCGCTGTATGAAGTCGCAAGTCGAGCGTTTAGCGGTGCTGGCCACCCGGGTGATTCTACGATCATCGACGCGACCCGCGGAGGAATTGAGACCATGGTACAGATCGTACTCGTCGTGTGGGGACTAGGAGTCACAGGGCTGCTTGCGGGCGCAACGCTCGCTACCGCGGCGTTTGTCCCGATTTACCTCTCCCAGGGAGCAGTTACAATTGCGACACCATCACTGTCCGCAGGCCGTCGGCTCCTTTCGTTTGCGAAGTACAGTTCGGTTACTCGGTTGGCGGAGCGAGTACACCGCAGCGGCGACGTGTTACTCATCGGATTCTTTCTTGGACCTGCTGCGACCGGAATCTACGAAGTCGCGATCCGGGCTCTCCGGTATACCAAGTACGTTGGTCGGGCGATCAAAAGACCACTGCTCGTCAGCGTCAGTCAGGACGCACAAACTACAACCGAGGCGATGAGAACGCTCAACAGGACCGGAGGATACGCTGGATTTGCGAGCCTGCTAGCAATTCCTCTCGCCGTCTTCTACGGTGAAGAGCTTCTCCGCTTAATCTACGGGCCCGAGTTCGGAGACGGAGCTATCATCCTCATAGCCGCTGGCGTATACTACACATTGTTAACACACTCAGAAGTTCTTAGCGAGTTTCTCCATGGGCTTGATCGGCCAAAACCGGTCACTGCCAGTATTGTCACCGCAGCACTCGCTCGCGTCCTCGTGTCGATACTCCTTCTGCCTGCTTTCGGGCTGTATGGAATTGTCGGTGCGATGCTCTGTGCCGAGCTACTACGCGTCTCAATACTTTTGTATGGCGTTTTTATCAGCACGGCCCAGCAATACGTACCGACACAAGTCGGGTATCAGCTGGTGGGCTTGTGTGGCGCGATGAGCGTTGGTTGGGTTCTCACCGCTGTCTTCCCGACAACACTGATATCAGTCAGTATTGGTGTGGTAGCCGTTGCCGCCGTGTATCTGGTCATCGTCGGGCTGCTCGATGTCGTGGTCCGTCAAACAGTACACTCAACCCTTTCAACGACGGCCTCATACGTCTCACGTCGGTAAGTTTCGGTTGTACGCAGCCGGACTTCTGTGGCATCTAGTTCTGGATCCGATAGCTCGCTTGCCCCAGTGTGTGATTGATTACTGACGCGCCACGATCGGTTGTCTATTCGGTCAGTCGGAACTGTGTGTTCGCAGTATACACAACAGAGCCGTTGCTCATCTTGTAGCGTTCGGCAGGAATTGTGCGTGGGTGCTGTCGTAGAGACAACACCGTGCATCGGTGTGGCGGGTGTGCCGCCTACGATGCGTGGGACCGGATTTGAACCGGCGGACCTCTACAGGACAGCGCCCTCAACGCTGCGCCGTTGGCCTGGCTTGGCTACCCACGCTCGTGGTGTTTCTCGCATTTCGTCGTACCCTGTCCCCGATTAAAAGCCCTTCCATTCGACACCGCCGTGTCCGGCGTTGTCACCACACCCCCTCCGCATCAATGACCGCCGAAATCGGCAGTCGTTTTGGGGATCCGCTCGTGGGTGCGAATATGAACGACTGGGCCCGCGAGAACGTCCCGCTGTTGACGGGCGTCCTCTCCGCCGTCGCGCTCGCGCTCGTCTTCGGGGCGGTCGGCGGCGTCATTCCGAATAGCTTCTTGCCACGCGCAAGCGACGCCGTTCTCGACGCGATTCCACACCTCAACGCAGTCATCTCCGCGAGCGCAATCGTCACTATCCTCCTCGGCTGGCGCGCCATCGCGCGCGGAAACGTCAGACGACATCGAGCGTTCATGCTAGCGTCGTTCGCGCTGTTCTCGGCGTTCCTCGTCGGCTATCTGTATCGGTTGATACTTGTCGGAACCGTTGCGTTTCCCGGGCCAGAGGCGGTGTACACGTTCGTGTATCTTCCCTTCTTGGCCGTCCACATCCTCCTCGCAATCGTTTGTATTCCGTTCGTCTTCTATGCCCTCTTGCTGGCCGCGACTCGGCCATACGAAGAGCTGTACCACACCCGTCACGCACAGGTCGGGATGGTCGGTGCGGTCCTGTGGCTGATCTCCTTCTCGATGGGTATCGGCGTGTACCTACTGCTCCATCAGATCTACTGACGAGAACGAACCGGCCGGGCTACTCGTTCTGGCTAGCCTTCCGGTGTGCGGCGTAAAACAGCGGCACGAGCAGCGCGCCGGCGAATCCGAGACCGAGCGCGAGCGCGCCGAGGTCCTGCATAGTGAGCTGACGAGCGGGCGCGCCGTCTTCACTGGCCTCGGCGTCCTCGCCGCCAACGATCTCGTCGTCGATGTCGCCGATCGCGACCGCGCCGAGCATTCCGACACCAACGTGGGGTTCACAGACGTACTCGAACACGTCGCCTTCCTCAGCGTCGTCGAAGGTGTGTTCGAACGTGTGGCCCGCTTCGGCGGTCTGTTCCGACTCGAACGCGCCGCCCTCATCGACGACGTTGTGTTCGCCGCCCTCACCCGTCCACTCCCAGACGACGGTCGCTCCCTCATCTATCAGGACCGCCGCAGGGTCGAACAGGAGCCCGTTTTCTCCCGCACCGACTTCGACCCGGACTTCGTCCTGACCACGCCGGTCGTGTGTTCCATCGTAGTTGGCTACGTCGTCAAACCATCCTCCGTAGGGGTCTCCGTCCTCGTCGTCCTCCGGTTCGACGAGGTCGTCGTCAGTGTCACCGACCGCGACGACACCAAGCATGTTGACACCGACGTGTGGTTCACAGACGTACTCGAACACGTCGCCTTCCTCCGCGTCGTCGAATGTGTGTTCGAACGTGTGGCCCGCTTCGGCGGTCTGTTCCGACTCGAACGCGCCGCCCTCATCGACGACGTTGTGCTCCCCGCCCTCACCCGTCCACTCCCAGACGACAGTCGCCCCCTCGTCGATTAGGACCGCGGCCGGGCCGAAGCGGAGTCCGTTTTCTCCCGCACCCACTTCGATCCGGACTTCGTCCTGCCCACGGTAGTCGTGTGTTCCGTCGTAGTTGTCTACGTCGTCGAGCCATCCGTCGTAAGCAGCGACGGCGGTACCACTGCTCGCGGCGACACCGGCCGTCGCCGCGACGCCCGCGGCCCCCGTGCGGAGAAGGCCGCGACGACTCATCGACGCGTCCCGGGCGTTGGATCTCATACCCGCACGTCTATTCGACCGCGTATTTAACCTCCCGATACCGTCCGGACCGGTTACTCAACTCGGCGGTGAACGGCGAGAGGTGTGCCTTTTTAATCGTCGGCCGCCGGCGCGCCGGGAGACGGGCTGTCGACGGTCCGGTCCGTCTCCTCTCCCTCGACATCGAACGGGTACTCGCCGGTTACACAGCCGAGACAGAGGTCCGCCCGGCTCGACTCAAGCGCGTCCGCGACCGCGTCGATCGAGAGATACGCCAGCGAGTCTGCCTCGATCGCCTCGCGTATCTCCTCGATCGAGCCGTTTGCGGCGATGAGCTCCTCGCGAGTCGCCATGTCGATACCGAAATAACACGGAGCGACGATCGGGGGCGCACCGATCCGGAGGTGAACTTCCTCGGCACCCGCCTCCCGGACCAGTTCGACGAGCTGTGTCGACGTCGTTCCGCGGACGATAGAGTCGTCGATGATAGTCACCGTCTTTCCCTCGACGGTCGACTTGATCGGGTTGAGTTTCAGCCGAACCGCCCGCTCGCGCTCGTCCTGTGTCGGCATAATGAACGTCCGACCGACGTATCGGTTTTTCATCAGCCCCTCTGCGAATTCGATGGTTTCGTCGTCCTCTTCTCGAGGATTCCCGTCAGCATCAATCTCGGCTGCCGCATCAGCGTACCCGGATGCGAACGCACGCCCCGAGTCCGGAACCGGCATGACAACATCCGTCTCGACGCCGGACTCCTCCCAGAGATGGCGGCCGAGCTCGCGTCGAACCTCGTATACGAGCGAGCCGTCGATGACGGAGTCGGGACGCGCGAAGTAGACGTGTTCGAAAAAGCAGTGGGCGGTGGTGTCGTTTTCGACGAGCTGATACGTGTCGTATCCGGAGCCGTCGGGTTCGAGCACGACGAGTTCGCCGGGGCGAACATCGCGGATCAGCTCCCCGTCGAGCGTGTCGATGGCGGCAGACTCGCTGGCAAGCACGTAGCCGTCCTCTACTTTTCCGAGACAGAGTGGTCGGTTCCCCATCGGATCACGGAGGCCGAGCACCGTATCGTCGTGAGTGATGGTTAACGAATACGAGCCGTGGATCCGTTCCATCGTGTGTTTGACCGCCCGGACGAGGTCTTCTTCCAGTAGGTTCCGCGCGAGATCGTGGGCGATCACCTCCGTATCGCCATCGGAGGTGAACGCGTGGCCGGCCGCCGCAAGTTCGTCGCGAACCTCGTCGGCGTTGACGAGGTTCCCGTTGTGTGAGAGGCCGAGCGAACCGGATTTAAAAGAGACGGAGAAGGGTTGCGCACAGCTCTTATCAAGGCTACCGGCGGTCGGGTAGCGGACGTGACCGATCCCGGTGGCGCCCGCGAGAGACTCGAGATCACCCGGTTCGAAGGCGTCCCCGACGAGGCCGCGCTCAACGTGGCTGTGTTGTTGGAACCCGTCATGTGTGACGATTCCCGCCGACTCCTGTCCACGATGCTGGAGGGCGTACAGCGCGTAGTACAACGGTCGTGCGGCCGCCCTATCCGCGAGAGAAACGCCGACGATTCCGCACTTCTCACGCGGCTCGTCGCCGGAGTGGTCCCCACCGGTTTGCATGGCCAACGCTCCGCATGGCTCGAATAAAAACCCTCGTGTTCATGGAGTTCTCTCCGTAACACGAGTAGAATATATCCACGAACGCGGATCGGACTACTCCGAACGCTACCCGACGAGTTCGTCCAACCGACTGAAGTACTCCTCTCTCGGCACCTGATAGGCCGCCCGATAATCCACGTCGCCCGCGGCAAACCTGGCGGCAACGTCAAGGGTCCCATCGACCGCCGCTGAACGGGTCTCGTACGTTTCAGCGACGGCCTCTATTTCGGGCTCCAAGTAGAGGACGACGTGCCACTGGTCGGTGGCGTACTGACCCGCACCCGGACGGGACCGTCGTGACCCATTGGTCAGATAGATGGTCGGTAGACACGCCGCCGGGAGGTCGTCGCCGTCAAACTGGTCGGGCCGAAAGGTGAGAATGACTCGGCCGCTCGGCTCCTTGTTCCACACCCGCCAGCCGTCGGGCACCGACTCAAAGCTCATATTTCTCCTCCGGCTTCCGGGCTTGAAAACATCGCGTTCCGGGAGCCTCTCCGACTACCCGATGATATCCGAGCCGCCTGCGGGAAGGAACTCCTGTAACTGGTCCGCACTCGCAACCTTTCGCACGAACGACGTGTCGGCGAACCGCTCTTTGAGATCGCGGTACACCATCATCGCGGCGTCGTTCTGGGCGTACATTCCCGGTTCAAGCGTCACGGACGCGGCCGCGCGGTCGGTGATCGCCTCGGGTGGCCCGCCAATCGCACGCGTCACTGGCTCGCACTGGATGCCGACCGCAACGCGGCAGGGAACGTCCTCGAAGTACGTCCGGTCGCCGCGGATCACGAAGCTCCCCTTCTCGATGTACTCGCCGCTCTCGGGGGTCTTCGACACCTGATCCGGCTCGACCATGTACGCGTCGCCGGCACCGCGACCGTCCTTCCAGTCGGAAGAGTACGACACCGCGAACTGTGCGGCCTCTCGAAGGGTCTGGTCGTCCCAGTCGACCGGGTCGGCCGACTCGGAGGGGCCGGCGGCCTTCAGCAGCGTGACCGGACCACCGTGTGCCTGCGTGTGGAAGAAGCGATCGTGATTCCCCATGTACTTTTTTACCAGTTCCTCGTTCTGATCGGCGTTTCGCCCGCCGATCACGAGGTACCCATCCGACGTGTGGAACCACCGGAACCGCTCGTACCAGTCCTCCGGACTCCGAATTGGGATTGACGACCGCGAGAGCCAGTCGGTCTCGTACTCTTCCTCGTCGGAGTCCGTGTCGTCTTCGTCGTCCTCGTCGGCTGCTTCCCACGCCGCCTTTCGCTCCTTAACCGCCTCTAACTCCGCCCGAGTCGACTCGATCGCCTCCATCGCGCCCTCCTTTTTGCCCTCGATCCGTTTGGCCTCCCGATACAGCCGGTCAGCATTGACCTCAACACCGTCGGCGGCATCTAGGTCGATCCGGGTGTTATTGTCCCCGAGCTCAACGGTCACGGTCCCCTCGCCGCCATCGACATCGACGACCGCCTCCGCGGCCGGGATCCCCTGTTGGGCCCCGGCGTCAAGTGTCGACGCGATTTCGTCCCACGGCACCTCGCTTTCGCGGGCGTCCCGTACCGTCGAGAGCACCTCGTCGACGAGGTCGTAGTGAGCGTACAGCAGTTCTGCGCGCTCACGTTCCTGTTTGGCCTGCTCCTCAAACCCCTCGATAGCGCCCCGCTGCTGTTCGATAATTCGCTCCTGTTTGGCTATCTCCGCCTCGAAATCGGGCCGAGAGGGGCTTGCGTCCGCGGGCGTGCCGTCGTCGCCCTCGCCATCGCTGTCGAGTCGATGAAAGTACTCGTCGACGGCGGCGTTGAACGAATCGAAGCCGACGCTTGGTAGTCCCTCATTCTCCGAGAGGGGGAAGGGAGTGACATCGACGACCCGGGGGTCACGGTCGGTACCGTCGTCGATCGACTCTTCGTACACCCGCGGGTCGATATCGCCTGAGCGCAGTCGTTCGCCCAGCCGTTCGAGCGCCTCGTGGAGCGCGCGAAGCTGGTCATCGGTCGCCTCTTCGACCGGAATCTCCTTCTCGACGCCCGCACGGGTGCACACCTCCTCTGCGTACAACCCGCCGAGATTGAGCTGTGTCGCCAGCGTCCGCACCACGTCGCTGTCGGACTCGCGCATGTGGCGCGTGAACCCGCCGAGGCTCACGTCGAGCGGGTTGAGCCGCGAGGCGGGGTACTCGTACTGTGTGCCCGGCGCAACCGTCCGGGACTTGAGCCGGACAGTCGACAGCGATCCGACGACTTCTCCGGTCTCGTCGAGCGCGGCGATGTTCCCTTTTCCGAACAGCTCGGCGACGAGCGTGGTGTTCTCGTCGTCGCGCTCGAACTCGAACGTGAGGATGCGGTCGAACTCGTACTGCTCGACGCCCGCGAAGTCGGCACCCGACATGCGGTTTCGCAGCATCTTGGCAAAATTCGGCGGGCGTCCGGGGGCGTCGGCAACGTGTTCCGGATCCGCGACGTGAGCCCGCTTGATGTCCCCGACCTCGATCATGAGCTCGACGCGCCCACGGTCGAAATCACGGAGCTTCAGCCGGAGCAGGTCGTCGTCGTAGAGGTACGCCTTGTCGACCTTCGCGCCCGCGTACCGATTGAGTTCGGTGACGAGCGCGCCGAGGTCGATGCTCGACAGCTCCCGCTTCTGGTCCATACACGAAGGAGACAGCCGGCCGGGAAAAAGGCGTGTCGTTCGTGCCCGGCACACAGACACTGTCGTGTCCGACCCGCCTCAGGGCACAGGCGTCAAGCACACTGGTCGCGTGGTTGCCGTGTTCGTTCCTCGACTCGGTGACCGACGACGAAGAGTCAAAACGGTTCGGTGAGCGGGTTCCGCGTTCGGTTCCTTCTTATCGCATGCGCCCAATCCATGGTCTATGGCAACTGAAGCCACGGCTGACGACGGAACCGTGTCCGACGCGCCCGACGCGTATGCGGCTCTCCTCGACCGTGTTCGGCGCTGGAACACACTCGGAAGCGCCGCGGGCGTCCTCGGGTGGGACCAGCAGGTGATGATGCCGGAAGGCGGTACCCCGGCGCGGTCAAAACAGCTCTCCACCATCTCGTCGATCCGTCACGATATGATCACGGACGAGGAGACCGGCGAGCTGCTCGACGAGCTTGCGGATGCTGACCTCACCGACGAGCAGGCAGCCGTGGTCCGCGAGGTGCGCCGCGACTACGAACGCTCCGACGCCGTCCCGGTCGAACTCGTCGAGGAGATATCCGAGACCGGGACGGAGGCACTACAGGCGTGGGAGGAGGCGAAAGCCGAGAACGATTTCGAGACGTTCGCGCCGTATTTGGAGAAACACGTCGAACTCAAGCGGGAGTACGCCGAACACATCGACCCCGACCGGGACCCCTACGAGGTGCTGTTCGAGGATTACGAACCCTGTCTCTCGATGGAGCGCGCGGAGTCGATACTCGAAGAGCTTCGCGAGGCGCTCGTCCCCATGATCGACGCGATCCGTGAGTCGGACCGTGAGTTGGCGGTCGACACCTTTGACGGACAGTTCCCCGAAGACGACCAGGAAGCGCTGGCACATGACACCCTCGAACTGCTCGATTACGACTTCGAGCGTGGTCGGCTTGATGTCTCCTCGCACCCGTTCACCTCGGGGAACCAGTTCGACTGCCGGGTCACGACTCGGTTCGACGAGTCCGACCCACTCGGCGCTGTCGGCTCGACGATTCACGAGTACGGACACGCACAGTACAACCTCGGACTCCCGCAGGAACACTGGGCAACGCCGCTGGGTGAGTCGCGTGACCTCTCGGTTCACGAGTCACAGTCACGGCTCTGGGAGAACCACGTCGGTCGGAGCCGCGCGTTCTGGGAGGAGTTCCTCCCCGTGTTCCAAGAGCACTTCCCGGACACGGCCGACGCGACCGTCGAGGACGCCTACGAGGCGTTCAATCAGGTGTACGAGGACAACCTCATTCGTGTCGAGGCCGACGAACTGACCTACCACCTCCACATCATCGTCCGGTTCGAGATCGAGCGCGACCTGATCCGCGGCGACCTCGCAGTCGAGGATGTGCCCGAAACATGGAACGACAAGTACGAGGAGTACCTCGGAATCCGTCCGGAGACCGACAGTGAGGGCTGTCTCCAGGACATCCACTGGAGCCACGGCAACTTCGGCTACTTCCCAACCTACTCGCTCGGCTCCGTGATGGCCGCTCAGCTGTTCGACGCCGCCGAAGACGAGATTGATGACCTCGAATCATCGATTGCCGAGGGCGACTTCGACGACCTCCACGCGTGGCTCGGAGAGAACGTCCACCGACACGGCTCCCGCTACGAGACGAACGAACTCGTGAAAGACGCGACCGGCGACGACTTCTCGGCGGACGCCTTCCTCGCGTACGTCGACGAAAAGTACGGCGAACTGTACGATCTGTAGTCAGCTAATTCGGTTGGTTCGGCCGGTTTAATTGGCCCAGTCATTCGGTCGGTTCAGTCGGACACTCCGTTTTGCCGTTCGTATTCGCGTCTCAGATCCCGTACGCAACCCGCTCACCAACATCGAGCCCGTTTGCGAGGGCTGCGTGAAGTCGTCCCTCACCGACCACCCAGTCACCAAGCACGTAGAGGTTCTCGTCCGCAGCCGAGTCGACCGGCCCTCGTTTTACGCCGCCCTCCGGAATAGCGTATCGCCACCCTTGGTGATCCGTCCACGCCGGGTCCGCAAGCCGGTCGTCACCGATGATCTCGGCGGCGTGTGTGGCTAACTCCGCGACGTTGTCCGCGGGGTCGTCGTCGTAATGAGTCGTCGACCACTCACCGCCAGCCTGAACGACGAGCAGAGACTCCCCGTCGGGGACGTGGCCGGCTTTACACTCTTCACGGGAGATCCAGCCGACGGCGTGCTCCTTGTCGGTGTTCACGAGCCCGTAATATGGTCGGTCGATCGTAAACGGGTAGTGTAACACGGCGGTCCAGACGCTCCGATACGGAACGTCAGCCGCGGCCGCCCGAAGGTTCTCACGGACCGGCGAGTCCCACTCGGCGTCCGCGAGCAGCTCAGCCGTCTGCGGCGCGGGCGGATTACAGAGGAGAACATCGAACGGCCCCCACGACTCCCCGTCGGTGTCGATCAGCGTCCAGCGATCGTCGTCGGTTCGACGAATCGTCTCGACACGGGTGCGACGGTGGACCGTGGCGTCGGTTCCGCCGAGAAGCCGCTTCGCAATCTGGGTCAGTCCCATGCGATAGCTCCACTTGTGCTCGTCCGCGTCGCGGCCGGGTTCGACCTCGCCGTCCGACTCGAACGTGTATATCGGTTCGGTTGCGTCCACCATCCCCTCATCGCTCAGCGTCTCCGTGATCAGTTCGACGACACGCTCGTCGTCCGACTTGAGGTAGTTGGCGCCGTAGTCGTACACGAGAGTACGCTGGTCGTTGCGCCGGGTCGCCGCTCGCCCGCAGAGTCCGCCCGACTTCTCCAGAACGGTAATCTCTGCGTCCGGGACGGCTGTATCGAGAACGTAGGTAGCCGCCGCCGCGGCCGCGCCCGCGCCGACGATTCCGATGGTGGTCATCGTGTACGACGGTACGGACGGCAGCGGCTAACCATTGTCGGGACCGGAAAACCGAACGGCGCGGACTGGTTGGTCGTGACGCGGTAGCCTGGTGTTCTCGGTCAACGAGACGCCCGTTATTTCTCGATGATGCTCTCCTCGACGGCCTCACCGAAGTGTCGGGCGACATCTTCGTAGTAGATCAGTGCCTCGTCGCCGGCTTCGAGGTCAGTGACGGGGGTTCGACCGCTGGCGGTTGCGATTTTGACCGTTTCGGCGTTCTGGATCAGCGTCTCGACACGGTCAACCCCGTCGTCGGTCTCGACTTCTGCCTCGATGCGGAACATCGGTCGCTTCTCGATTTTCACGCGCCCAACGATCGCTTCGCGAGTGTGGCCTGCGGTGTCGACGACCTGTACCTCGTCGCCGCTCGAAAGCTCCGCGAGGTAGTTCGTGCCGCCCTCCGGGTTGCGGACGTACGCATGGACCGCACCCGCGTTTACTCGGAACGGGCGCGATTCGACGTACGGCGACTCGGCGGTCTCCGCGTGGACAAAGAAGAGGCCGCGAGACATCGAGCCGACGAGCATCCCTTCGTCGCCGTCCATCAGCGATCCAGTATCGATACAGACGCGGTCCGCCATTCCGGTGCGTTCGACGGCGGTGACCTCCGCGTACCGCAGGTCGAGCGTCTCGCGGTCGGCCGCGTCACGAGCCTCGACCGCGCCGCGTATTTCATCGGGCGAGTCGGTATCGAGGAGGACACCGTCGGCACCGATCTCCAACGTCTCGAAGGCAGTCTGCGCTTCGGCAGCGGTGGTCGCACCCGCAACGAGGTGAGTCTCCTCGCCAACGCGTGCGATGAGATTTTCGAGCGGGATGATCGACCAGTCCTCGCCGACGATCACGGTAAAATCGGCGGTTGCCGCAGCCTCCTCGGCGAACGCCTCGTACTCGGTTCCGAGCACGCGAACGTACGCACCCTGTGCGCGGTCGTCGCGCCGGCGGAGCGTCGTGAGATCCGCAGAGCCGGCGAAGTCGTCCGGGAGGTCGATCGTCCCGTCGCCCTCGCCGTCCTTACCGACAAAATAGGCGTCGGCCTCGGCGCTCCCGTCGTCGCCGTCGACGACATCTGCGTCGGCAAGAAACGCAGCGACGTTGACATCGCCGAGCTCTCTGACTTTATCGACGTCGCCCTCGTCGACGAGCACCCAGTCGACGCCAGCCTCGATCCCGGCCGTGATCCGGCGTTTTCGCGTGTTCCAGTCTCCGACCGTGGCATCCGCTTTAACCCAGACCGTGCGTGTCATACTGAACGACTCACGGGCACCGGGCTTGAAAACTGCGGAACGAACAGGAACGGGCCGCGGCCAACGATTTGAAACGAATCCGACACGCCCCGTCTACGCTTCGACGAAGCCGCCAGCGCGAAGCGCCTCGTCGATGCTGACATCGTCGTGAACAACCGCGGACACCGCACTTGCGATCCCCTCGGGGTCGTCGTGTTGGAAAATCGAGCGACCCATCGAAACGCCGGCCGCACCGCCGTCCATCGCTCCCCGAACCATCTCAATCGTCTCACGATCGGTTCCCTTTGACCCGCCGGCGATGACGACCGGGAGACGAGTCGACTCCGTGACGCGCTGGAACGACTCGCCGTCACCGGAGTATCCGGTCTTCACCACGTCTGCGCCGAGTTCTTCGGCCAGCCGAACGGCGTGCCCGAGCGACTCGGGATCCGCGCTGTCGACGCCCGGACCGCGGGCGTACGCCATCGCGAGAACGGGAAGTCCGAGACGGTCGGCGTCGTTCGTTAGCTCGGCCAAGTCCTCGATCTGTTTCGGCTCGTACGTCGAGCCGACGTTGATGTGGAGCGAGACGGCGTCCGCACCGGCCCGAACCGCCTCTGTCGCGGTCGCGGTCATTCGCTTGTCGTTCTCGTCCGGGCCGATGGTCGTCGACGCGTTGACGTGGACGATGTAGCCGGCATCGTTCTTATGCTCGTGGACTCGGTCAGCGATTCCCTTCTGTGTGAGGACGGCGTCCGCTCCGCCACGCGTGACGCCGTCGATGGTCGATTCGATGTCGACGAGTCCCTTGACGGCCCCCATCGTGATTCCGTGGTCCATCGGGACGATCAGGTATCGGTCGTTTGTCGAGATTCGGTCGAGTCGTGCGGTGAGTCCTGCTGTCATGTGAGATGGCTCGTTGTGTGAGAGTGTGTCAATCTGCGGTAAGTCGGTTTCGTTCGGGGATGTATTGGCTCGAACTCTGTCTGTTCGTGACCGTTCACGATCCGGGCGTCCCGACGCGGGTCGCGTAGCCTCGCTCGGCACCCGACTTCAGCTCGCGGGAGAGGGTCGTCAGTCGCTCGGCGACATCGTCCGTCGAATCGTCGTTCTCGGCACCCTCGGCAACGATGTCGACGAGCGCCGAGCCGACGATGATCCCGTCCGCGCCGCCGGCAACGATCCGCTCGGCGTGCTCACCGGATGAAATTCCGAACCCGACAGCCTTCGGCACGTCGTATTCCCGGATTCGGTCGAGACTCTCAGTCGTCCGGTCGGAGACATCCGTCTTCGCGCCGGTAGTGCCGAGCCGCGCCTGGACGTAGACGTAGCCGGACACTCGGCGCATGATTCGTTCGAGCCGGTCGCCGCGGGTTGTCGGCGCGACGATGAAGACGAGATCCAGTCCGAACTCGTCACAAGCCGCCCGAAGCGGGTCGGCCTCCTCTGCCGGCAAGTCTGGGACGACAAACCCTTCCAGTCCGGCCTCAGCGGCCCGCTCGACGAATGCTCGGGGACCGGCTTGGCTCGCCGCGTCGTCACTCACGTCAGAGTCTCCCTTCCCATTGCCTGCTCCGTACTGATAGATCAGGTTGTAGTACGTCATACAGACCAACGGGGCATCGACATCGAGGTCCTCGACGAACTCGAAGAACCGGTCGGGAGTCATGCCGCCGTCGAGTGCGCGGACGATCGCACCTTGGATCGTCGGCCCCTCGGCGATCGGCTCAGAAAAAGGGAGTCCAAGTTCGATGATATCTGCCCCGCCGCGGTCGAGCGCTTCGACGTACGCCAGCGACGAGTCGTAGTCCGGATCGCCGACCGCGAGGTACGGGATGTACGCTGGGCCGCCGGCGAACGCCGCCGCGATGGCTTCGCTGTTGCCGGTCGTTCCCCCGGGCGCTCCGGTGGCTGTTCCCTCAGCGGCTCCGCCGGTTGTGTCGTCGTCTGCTGAGGATTCTCCCGCCATCTACAGCCCCCCCGTGAACATGGACATGTCCGGCGCACCCGGAACGTCGCGTTTGTCGGTCTCCTCGATGGCTGCGTCGAGGTCTTTGTCTCCCCGTCCGGAGACGTTCACGACCACTCGTTCACCAAGCGACTCGTGATGCTCCTCTAGGAAACCGAACGCGTGGGCCGTCTCTAACGCGGGGATTATCCCCTCAGTCGAGGAGAGCCGATGGAACCCGGCGAGCGCCGCGTCGTCGTCGACGGCGACCGGGGTCACCCGACCGTGGTCGACGAGGTAGGCGAGTTCCGGCCCGACACCGGCGTAGTCGAGCCCGGAGGAAATCGAGTGGCTCTCCATGATCTGGCCGTCCGAGTCCTGAAGCAGCTTCGTGCGCGCACCGTGAAGGACTCCTTCCTCTCCCGTATACAGAGAGGCGGAGTTGGGCGCGACACCCGTCTCCTCGTCAACTTCCAACGTCGATCCGCCGGCCTCGACCGCGTGGAGTGCGACCGACTCGTCGTCGACAAACGCCGCAAACGTGCCCATCGTGTTCGATCCCCCACCAGCGCAGGCGACCACGTCTGTCGGCAGTTCGCCGACTCGGTCGAGCGACTGCTTCCGGGCCTCCTCGGAGATGACCGCTTGGAAGTCCCGGACCATCACCGGGAACGGATGTGGCCCCACGATCGAACCGATTACGTAATGGGTGTCCTCGACGGTTGCCGCCCAGTCTCGCATCGTCTCCGAGATGGCCTCCTTGAGTGTTCCACGCCCCGCAGTTACGGGTTTCACGTCCGAGCCGTTGAGTTTCATCCGGAACACGTTGGGCCGCTGGCGGTTGATGTCGCGCTCGCCCATATAGATCGTACAGGGCATATCGAGGTGCGCCGCCGCCATCGCGGTCGCGGTACCGTGTTGGCCCGCTCCCGTCTCCGCAATGATTCGCTCTTTGCCCATGTACTTCGCGAGCAACACCTGACCCAAGGCGTTGTTCAGCTTGTGTGCGCCGCCGTGAAGCAGATCCTCACGTTTGAGGTAGATCTCCCGGTCGTACCGCTCCGAGAGTCGGTCCGCCCGCTGGAGCGGCGTTGGACGGCCGCCGAAGTCCGCAAGCCGCTCGCGGAACTCGTCCATGAAGCCGTCCTCGTTGTCGAGGACGTAGCGCTCGTAGGCGTCGGTGAGTTCCTCGATTGCGGGCATCAGGGCCTCCGGGACGTACTGGCCCCCGTAGCGGCCGAATTTCCCGTCTTCGCGGCCGCGCTCGCGGCCCGGTCTCGTCGTCTCGGTCGTCGTGGATTCCGTCTCGCTCATGTTGATGTGGTGTGTCCGCTCGCCGCTTCGTCAGTCGTCTCCCCGTCGCTCGTCGTCTTGTCGGTCGCCTCGGTTGCGGCGGTTAGTTCTCGTGTGTTTGCTTCTACGTCCCCGTCCATGATGGCACTCCCGATCAACAGCCCGTCGGCACCAGCAGTACGCATCCGACGGACATCGACAGGTGAGCCGATCCCGCTTTCCGCGATCAGCGTGACATCGTCGGGCGCGTCGGGTGCCACGGACTCGAACGTTGTGAGGTCGACCGTGAGTCTCGCCAGATCACGGTTGTTCACGCCGATGATCGTCGCACCTGCGTCGATGGCTGCGGCCAGTTCGTCGCGGTCGTGGACCTCGACGAGTACCTGAAACCCGCGGTCGTGTGCGGCCGCGAGCAGATCGGGGAGGTCGTCGCCGACGAACCGCGCAATCAACAGGATGACATCGCTCTCGACGGCGTCGAGCTGTGACTCGTCGACGACGAAGTCCTTCCGAAGAACTGGTACATCGACCGCCTCGCGGACGCGTTCGAGCGTCTCGGTGCTTCCACCGAAGTGTGCCGGTTCGGTGAGTACCGAGAGCGCCGCTGCCCCACCGGCGACCATCGACTCCGCGAGCGCGACCGGGTCGTCTTCACGGGTCCCGTCCGTCGTCGGACTCGTCGGTTTTATTTCGGCTATCACCGGAACGCGCTCATCCGCCTCAGCCGCTTCGAGGGCGGCAGGGAAATCGCGCGCGTCGGCGACGGGGACCGTTCCGGATCGCCCCTCTGCCGCCCGGTCGCGTGCGGCCGACAGGATAGACCGGACTGCCGGTGCCAGCTCCGCAGGTTCCTCCATTACTGTACACTAATGGACTCATTTGTACATAAGAGTTGCGGGAGTCGGCGGTGAGATCGCTTGCTGGTCGGAACGTATCTGACGGAGCGCCTGGGGTTACTCGACCGACATGCGGATCTCTCGGATCCGCTCTGGTTCGTCGATTCCCGACCGAACGACCACCGCGAAGACCGCTTCGCCGCCGGGGACGGGCGCATCACCGCTCAGAATCGCGCCAGATCCGGTCTCGTCTGCGATCCATCGTCTACCGTCGGCGATGGCTTCTCGGTTCAGCCAAGCGGGGGGACCACCGACGACGAGGAGTGTCCTGTCGGCCCGTCCGTTCGGCACCTCGATCGACCCCTTTCCCCGTGTCGCCTTCCGGATGACCGTTTCGACCGCCGACACCGCTGCGCTCGTGTCCACTTCCGGCGGGTCCGAGGATCCGAACAGGCCGAGCCCAAACCGAGACTCCTGCTCCGGCGGCTCCACCGACTGCGTCGCGTAGCCGAGCGCCGCGACGGCCCCCTCGTCACCGACCGCGCGAGCAACGTCGCTCGCGTCGAGCACCTGTTGCGGCGTAGCCGCGTCCGCACCGGATTCGCCGGCTCCAAACAGTGCCGTCAGTCGCTCGACAATGATCCCGTTTACCCGATTGTGTGCGTCGACGATCGTCTCGTCAGTCCGGAGCCACGCCGCGTTATCGAAGGGAAACACGGCGTCGGCGACGTCAGAGAGAGCTGTCAGCGTCCGTGCGGCGTTCTTCTCGGCGAGCGGGCGTCGCGGCGATTCGGCCTCGGCCGACGGGTCGCTCTCCGCCGGGGTCGGGAGTGCGCCAATCGCGTAGACCGGGGTGTCGTAGATCCGTTTGAGTTCGCTCGCGAGCGCCGGGGCGGCACCAGCACCTGCGGCCCCGCCGAGGCCGACGACGAGCACGAACGCCTCGGCGACCGACGGATTCTCGTCGTCCATGGCACGGCCGAGTTCGCTCGCATGGGTCTCTCCCAACTCCCGTCCAGCCCGAAGATCGCCGTCGAGTCCGTCCCCGCCGGCAGCATCGCCAAATCGATACCGTCGCTCCTCGTCAAGCGACCGGAGGGCGTCGAGTGACGCCATGTCGGTGTCGAAGGCGATGGCTCCGTGGAGGAACGGGTCGGCGTCGTGGTCGGCGACGAGTCGATCGACGATCCGGCCCCCGGCACCACCGAGGCCGATAGCGTACACGCGCATACGTCGATCACGGTTGACCGGCGGGGAGTTATCTTCTTCGGCAACGAGCCAACGTGGACTAGCCCCAGTCAGCGCGAGAACTCGTCGAGCCGGCGCTGTCCTCTCGGGACACGCGATTCCGGCGGGTCGGCGTCGTCCGGATCCGCGCCGAGCAGGGGTGGAAGCGCCGTGTCCGCGAAGGTGAGCGCTACCACCAGCACAATGGGCGCGAGGAACAGCCCGTGGAACCCGAAGACGACGGGGCCGAAGATGTACGCGAGCATAAGCAAACCGACGTGTGTCGTTTTCCCGCTGAAGTACGGCCGTAACACGATGTCTGGGATGGTGTCGACAACGATGATCGAGACGGCGAGGAAGCCAGCAACGTAGATCAGGAGGTCGAGTTCGTTCGCCATGATCATCGGCGTCGCGGTGGCTGCCGCCACCGGGACGTAGACGATCTTCATCCCGATGACGGGGATAAGACTCGCAACGCCGGTGATCACGCCGGCGAGTGCCGGGTACGGGACCTCCGCTGCCGTCGGGACGGCGAGATTGTAGCCGGTGAACGTCGCCACCGCGATGACCGATATCGCGATGACGTTGAGCAGATTTCCGTAGAGCACCGCCTCCAACTCGGCGTCAGCCGCTTCTAAGTACTCCCGGACTACAGCGTCGCCGTCGAACGCGAGCAGCCACTCGTGGAACTTCGACCCGTCGAGGAGCAGATAATACGTGACGATGACCGTGATAAGGAGGTTCAACAGGAATCCGGTGACAGTGTTGGTCAACAGAGAGGCGTGTTCGGCGAGGAACTGGATCAGCGGATCGAACTCACCGGCGCGGTAGGCCTCAATCGCTCCGTCGATCGTAAGATCCGAGAGTCCGACCAGCCCCTCTAGCCACGGCTCGTTGGTGTCGATAGTTTCCGCGAGTGGATACTGCTCGATGAACCGTCTCGCTTCCACCACGAGCAACACAACTGTCGAACTCAAAAGCAGTATCAGTGGGAGTCCGATCAGCGACAACGAAACAACAGCACGGATCCGGGCAGGGAGCCGTAACCGTTCGAGATACTGATAGAATCGCCGCGTCGAGTAATACAGAAACACCGCGACGGTGAGGGCGGCCACGAACCTGTAAGCGATGTATCCGACGAGGACCGCGATCGAGAGGCCAAAGAGGGCAACGACGAAACGCTTCTCGTCCATGCTAGCCGGTCTCCCGGCCTCGGTATAAACTATGTGGGGTTCTCGACCCGACGTGTCGGCATCGGCTGTCGACTCAGCGTTTGGCTTCGGAAGTATCGCCGTCACCGTCGCCAGTGGCGTCGACGGCGCGGTCCCGGTGAGCCAACTGCTCGCGATGGAGCGAGAGGATCATATCGGCGAGAACGCCGAAAACAAGCAGTTGAATCCCAAGGATCGTCGCGCCAGCAGCACCAACGGCGATGATCTCGTGACCGACCCCGTGGACAAGCCACCGATAGAGCACGTACGCGGTCATCACCGCGCCCGTCGCCGTCGCGGTCGCCCCCACGCTTCCGAAATAAAAGAGGGGATTGTTCGTTTTCGCCTTGCGATACAGCTCCAGGAATATCACGCCACCGTCGCGGATCGGATGGAGGTTCGTCGAGGAGCCACCGGGACGCGGACGGTACGTGATCGGCACCACCGCGACGTCAATTCGGTTCTTTACACACTCGACCGCCATCTCTGTCTCGATTCCGAAGCCATCGGCAGAGAGGTGGAGTCGGCGGAACGACTCCCGGGTGAACGCCCGATATCCGGAGAGGATGTCACCGTAGTCTTCACCGTGGATCATCCGGAACGATCCGTTGATGAGTCGGTTACCGATCCGATTCAGTCGCGTCATCGCACCCGGCCGCATGTCCGCGAAACGGTTCCCGATGACGTGTTCTGCGTCACCAGCGCGGAGCGGTTCAAGCATTGCGTCAGCATCGGTGGCGTCGTACGTCGCGTCGGCGTCAGCCATCAGGATATACGGCACATCGACGTACTCAGCAACTGCTTCACGAATCGCTTGGCCCTTACCGTCGCCCGACTGTTGTACGACGCGTGCGCCGGCATCGCGGGCGGCCTCACGCGTCCCATCCGTCGATCCACCGTCGATCACGAGGACGTTTTGAAACCCACCCTCGTGGAACGACGAGACCACGGTCTCGATGGTCTCGACCTCGTCGTAGGTCGGCAAGAGAACGCAGACATCGTCGTACTCGCTCATTGGCGAAGCGATACGGGGCGCATCCGTAAACCCTGCCCTTCCGTTCGATACCGGAACGGTGGGTCCACGTTGCCGGCGATAGTGACCCATACGCTCATATGTGATCGTAGTATATGTGGTACCATGCCACATTCACTGGAGGCACACACGGACGAGCTGCTTAGCGCGGCACGGACAGTGATAGGCGACGAACTACGGAGCCTCACGTACTTCACCGAGGGAGACATTACGCAGGTCTATCTCAGGAGTGATCTCGATCGGACGGCAGATCTGCTCGGATTCGCGGAGAACGAACGAAACGGGTTCCACGCTCAGTCGCTGTACGCCGACAGCGAACTCGGCGACTACCTGTTCACCGTGCGTATATTCGAGAACGGCTATCTCACTCGGGTTATCGCGAACGGACACGGGGTCTGGGTAACGACCGACTCGATGGAGATGGACCGATTTGAGGAGCTTGCGAGTGCGCTCGCAACGATCCTCCGATCGTTCGAGCCGGCACAGTAGCCGTGGTGACTCCGGTCGTACGACTCACTCGAAGTGGCGCTGGAGTTCCGGCACCAGTTCGTCGGCATCGACCGGCTTCGTCACGTAGCCGTCCGCACCTGCCTTCACTGCCTCCATCATCTTCTCCTGCTGGTCGACGCTCGTACACATCACGATCACGGCGTTCGGCCATCGCTCTTTGATCGCGGCTGTCGCCTCAATACCGGTCATTTCCGGCATAACGACGTCCATCGACACCGCATCCGGCTCGTACGCCTCGAACAGTTCGACCGCCTCCGCGCCGTTTTCGGCTTCACCGACGACCTCGAACGGTCCGTCCAGCGCGTCCCGAACGACCGTCCGCTGGAACGAGGAGTCGTCGACGACAAGGACCCGCTCAGTCATATACATGTATCCCCGTCTGGAGATAATAAGTGCGCGGATCCGGCCACAGGGAAGTACCACGAAGCGAGCCGCTCATCGCCGAAACCGCCAGAAGACCTTGTATATTCTGTGATGCGTATAATGAACACACAGACAACGTTAAGGAGTATCCGGTGATATTCTTGCGTATGGAAACGCGGAAAGTTCAGCGGTTGGGTCCGTCGACGTTGGCGATGACCCTTCCCGCGGAGTGGGCGAAAGAGCACGGCGTGAACAAAGGAGACGAGGTATCGCTACGAATGGGTGGAAAGGGGACGCTGACGGTGCTTCCGGAGTCCGTGAGCACTGAGGAGTCAGAAGCTGTCATCAACCCTGACGGCCTCGACGCACGGTCCTTGGAGCGGGCCGTCGTCGCCCAGTACGTGCTGGGTCGGCGTGTGATCCACGTCCGGAGCGAGGGGACACTCGACAGCGAACACATCAACGCAGTTTATAAAGCGGAGACCCAGCTGATGGGGCTCGGGGTTATCGAAGAGACCCCATCGGACATCTCGATCCGGTGTTCGGTCGACCCCGAGGACTTCACGCTCGACAACCTGCTCGAACGCTTGGAGAACACGGGATCGACGATGCGGGGGGAGGCGGTAAAGGCGCTCGCACACGGGAACCCAGACCTCGCACAGCGTGCGCTCAACCGCGAGCGACAGGCGAACAAAATATTCGTGTTGCTCTTACGGCTGATCTTCACCGCCTACCAGAACCCGAATCTCGCGCGAGCGGTGGGGCTGGAGGAAGGGTTTCCGTTGATCGGCTACCGCTCGGTCGCAAAGAACCTCGAACTCACGGCCGACAACGCGGAGGATATCGCGGACATCGTCATGGAGGCAGAGGGCCACACGCTCGATGTCGACAGCGCAACGATGCGACAGATACGCGAGTTCACCGATCAGGTCGACGAGCTGACAGCCCTCGCGGTCCGCGCCGTCGTCGAGCGAGACTACGATCTCACTGTCGAGTGTCGGGACCTCTTCGGGCGACTGGAGGACCGCGAACAGGAGATACTCGGTGGACTACCGGACGAACTCGACAAGGGTACCCTGCTGATGACCAGAGAAGTGCTCGTCAGCCTCCAACACACCGCTGAGTACGCGATGCGGAACGCGGAGATCGCCGCGAACCTCGCGCTCAACGAGGCGTCGGAACACGTTGAAATAATCTGATCGGCGTTCTCGTCTCGCAGTTCCTTTTCGCGACCGTCGGTCGGTCCTGCGCCGACGGTTCTCTGTCGGTATTGCTCCGCTGATTTCCGGTTCGTATGAACTAAGTGGCCACCCGCGAACCGACGGGTATGAGCGAGGCTTCCATGGGATCCGACAAGGGGATCGGTATGACGCTCGCGTTTGCGGCGGTCGCACTAATCGGTGCGGTCGTCATGTTCGGATATCCGACACAGATCGGTCGAGCGTGGGGGTTCGCGGCGGCGTTCGTCTTCGCACTGCTCGCGGTCGTTGCGGTTCAGCTCTTCGAGTGACTCGCACCCGTTGGGACGAGAAACCGTTAAGAACGTCAGACGCGTAAATAGACGAGATGACGGAGTACACCGAGGAGGAACGGCGGATCCTCGCGTACCTCACGGATAGCGTCACCCGTGGCGAGCGGTACGTCCGCTCGCGAACGATTGCGGACGCAATTGGTCTCACCGCAAAGCAGGTTGGCACCCGCCTCCCACAGCTCGCGGAGAAGGCTGACGATGTCGAGATCGAGAAGTGGGGGCGCGCTCGATCGACGACGTGGCGCGTCACGCAGGGCTGATCACCGTTGACTCCAGTCCTTTTAATCCCCTCCGCGCCTACAGTCGAATATGACCGTCCGAGTCTCCCGGACGTTCGAGTTCGACGCGCCCCCGGCCGACGTGTGGGCGTTCATTTCGGACGCAAAGCAGCGTGCCGGGGCTATCAGCGTGGTCGACACGTTCGACGTACACGACGACGGAAGCGCGACGTGGCACGTTGAGCTTCCGATCCCGATGATCCGATCGACGATATCCGTCGAAACCGAGGAAGTCGAGCGTGACCCGCCGAATCGAGTAAAGTTCATCGGGAGATCCAAGGCGTTCCGCGTGACGGGTGAACACGTCATCACCGAAACGCCTGCGGGTTGTGAACTCGCAAACGAGTTCGTCGTCGACGGGAAGCTCCCGGGTGTTGAGTCCTTCTTCAAGCGAAACTTCGATGCCGAACTCGACAACCTAGAGGACGCTCTTCGGCGCTCTCTCGCACCCGACGCATGAAACTTGGCTGCGTCCAACTCGATGTTGAAGCCGGTGCCATCGAAGACAACGTCGATCGCGCGCTCGATCGGGTTCGCGCGGCGGCCGCCGACAGCGCCGATCTTGTCGTGCTTCCGGAGCTGTTCGACGTGGGGTACTTCGCATTCGATTCGTACCAACGGGCGGCGGAGAGCGTTGACGGGAAACGCCTCGGACAGTTCTCAGAAATCGCCGAGGACCTCGGTGTCGCCGTGCTCGCCGGAACGGTCGTGGAGGACCTTGCGGCCTCGGCAGCGGACGGAGTGGAAACGCCGGCAGATTCCGGATTAGCGAACACCGCAGTGCTGTTCGACGGAGACGGCGACCGTCAGCTCGTCTACCGGAAGCACCATCTGTTCGGCTACGGCTCCGAGGAGACCGAGCGAATGGTTCCAGGCGAACGCGTCCCGGTCACCGAGGTCGACGGGGTTCGGGTCGGTGTCTCGACGTGTTATGACCTCCGGTTCCCGGAGTTATACCGGGACATGGTCGATCGCGGCGTCGAGTGTGTGCTGGTGCCAAGCGCGTGGCCGTATCCGCGGGTGGAACACTGGCGAACGCTGGGTCGGGCCCGTGCGATCGAGAACCTCACGTACGTCGCCGCGGTCAACGGGACGGGAACGTTCGGTACCGAATCGCTCTGCGGTCGGAGCACCGTCTATGACCCATGGGGGACGACGCTCGCGTCAGCCGGCGCGGACGCGGCGACGCTGACTGCGGAGATCGATCCCGAACGCATCACCGCAATCCGCGAGGAGTTTCCGGCACTTCGCGACCGCCGGTAGACCGGGACAAATTGCTCCGTTTGCGATCGACGATTAAGGTTCACGCTCCGGATACTCCTCGCCGGCAGAGTCGGCGTCAGCAGAGTCGGTAGCGTCGGAGTCGGCCACGTAACCGTCGGATTCGATATCGACCCCGGTTCGGGGGTTGTCTTCGCCGATTTCCGCCATCACGCGGGCGTGAAACTCTCGGAGAACGGCTGATTCGTCGTCCGCGAGGACGACATCCGAATCGACGAGCGTCGCCAACCCGAACGACAACGGCGTCGGCGAGTCGACCGTGTGGTGGACGACCTCGGTGTTGCCGGCGGCAACGTCGCCGATCACCTCGCGGATCCCACCGAGGTCGAGTTTGTCCTCCAGCAGTTCCCGGTGTGTCTCCTCCATCACGGCGAACTCGTCGAGATCGTTCGCAAATGAAAGCAGCATTTCGGCCGACACCTGCTGTTCTGCGGCCGACTTCTCGTACCCCTTGTATCGTTTCAGGATCATCAGCGACCGGGCGGCATCGATTCGGAAGTACCGCTTCAACAGGTCGGTCCCGGCGATCGCCGAGCGAAGATCCTCACGGAGGGTATCAGGGTCGAGTTTACGAACCACACGGGCGATATCGACCTTTCGGTTGAGTGGAAGGGAGAGGCTGAACCCGTTGTCCGTGACCGCGACCGCGACGTTCGCGTTTGTTCGGTTCGCACACTCCGCGGCAACAAGCCGTGAGAGTCCGTCGTTGAACCGGCGACCGTACACGGTGTGAACGTAGTATCGTCGCTTGTACTCCCCGCGATCTAACTCCTCCTCGACGACGATCCGAGAGGGAGTTGAGACGCTCCGTTGTCCGGCGTACTCGACCTGTTCGTCGTACATCCGTGCCAGCGCACGAACCGAGTTCTCCCCGAGAGGGTGCTCTCGGAGCCACGCGCGAACCGCAGGCGGTCCGCCCTCGTCGAGTCGGTCAAGCAGTCGTTCGCGGAAGGCGAGTATCTCGCGGCCCAGATCGTACGACAGTGGGAGTCGCTCTGCGTACCACGACGGGACGGTCGCGCGCTCCGTCGTCCGGTCGACGTACACCTTCGAGCCGCGGCGGTAGCGAAAGGCGAATCGCTCGCCGCCGAGAGTGAACACGTCGCCAGATTCGAGCGTGTCGAGGTACGTCTCGCTCAGCGTGCCGACCCACTCGTCGTCGCGGGTGAACACATCACAGCTAAACGAGTCCGGGATCGTTCCGACGTTAGTCATATAAATAACACGCGCGAGCCGTCCCCGTTTTCCGACGAGCGTCTCACCGACCGGGAACTCCTCGTGATGGTGCTCGCCACCCGGCGGATCGTTTTCGTCGCGCCACACTTTCGCGTAGACGTTCTTCTCCTCAAGTCCCTCGTAGTCCGCGGTGAGGTACCGCATGAGTGTTTCGTAGCGGTCGTCGTCGTAGTTGCGGTAGGGCCACGCGCGCCGGAGGGTCTCTTGAACCTCGCGGTCCGGGCGGATGCGGTTTATTGCCATTCCATACACGTGCTGTGCGGCGACATCGTGGGCGTTCTCGGGGACGAACACCCGATCGACGAACCCCTCCTCGGCGCGGGCGAGCATCGTCGCACACTCGACGAGTTCGTCGCGGTCGAGCGCGAACACGCGCCCCTCGACTGTTTCGCCCGGGCTGTGACCCGCTCGGCCGACACGCTGGAGCAGCGCCGCGACCGATTTCGGTGAGCCGACCTGAACAACTAAATCGAGGTGTGGCATGTCGATCCCGAGTTCGAGGCTCGTGGATGTCGTCACGACGTCGAGCTCGCCCGACTTCAGTCCCTCCTCGATCCGCGTCCGCTGGCTCTCGCCGAGGCTGCCGTGGTGACAGCCCGAGTTCGACTCGTCGTAGTCGAATCGCTCGCGGAGCCCTTGGAGTACGCGCTCCGCGCCGGACCGAGAGTTTGTGAACACGAGCGTGTTCGTGTGTGACTCGATCAGGTCGTGGAGTTCGTCGTGAAAGCGGTCGGTAACGACCGAGTTCGGGGTGTGGAGCAGGTCTGCGGCCGGGGTTCGCAGTTCCAGGTCGAACTCCCGGACGAATCGGGTGTCCACGAGCTCGTACTCCCGAGGAGCGAACCCGTCCTCGTCGCCGACCGCTCCCGCGACACGCTCCTGACCGACGAGGAACTCGGCGATCTGTTCAAGCGGCTCGACGGTCGCCGAGCAGCCGATCCGCGTTGGCGTCTCGTGGGCCAACTCGGTCAGGCGCTCCAGTGACACCGACAAGTGGGTGCCGCGCTTGTTGGCCGCCAGCGAGTGAATCTCGTCGACGATCACGTACTCGACAGTTCGCAGCTTCTCTTTGAATTTCGGTGAGTTCAGCAGTATCGAAAGTGTCTCTGGCGTCGTATTAAGAACGTGTGGCGTCGTATCCAACATCGCTGCCCGGTCCGCTTTGCTCGTGTCACCGTGTCGAATCGCCTGTCTGACACCGGGGTCGTACTCATCGGGGCCTTCGGCGTCTTGGTTCGTTCCGACCTGCGTTGCGATCCCCGCAAGCGGTGCTTCGAGGTTGCGTTTGATGTCGTTCGCGAGGGATTTGAGCGGCGAGACGTACAGACAGTACACCGAGTTCTTCAGGTCGCCGGCCCGGTCCCGCGCGAAGAGGTCGTCGAGGACTGCCGTGAACGCGGCGAGCGTCTTCCCGCTCCCAGTTGGCGACGCGACGAGGGCGTTCCGCCCGTCATCAATGTGGGGAATCGCCTCCCGTTGTGGCGGCGTGAACAGCCCGCCGTTTTCCGGGACGTACCCGCCGAACTCCTCGATCCACCAGCGCTGGACCGGCGGGGAGAGACGGGCCAGCACCTCCGCGTCGTCGATTGCGACCGTGTTCGGGTCGAACGACCAATCGTGGTCGCTCGCCGCCGCTCGGAGCAATCGCCTAGCGGTCGCTTCAGGCCCGTCGTCGTGGGCGCCCGCGACTCGATCCATCGAATCCGTCACTACAAGATCGGTGGCGGTACGCAGGGAAAGCGGTTGTGCTGCCGGGAGAAGGAGAGCAGTGAGCGTCTCTGTTCGAGCAGATGAAGCGGACGACAGAACCTATTTGCCCGCGCCAATCCAGAAGCGTGTATGTCATGTAGGGGTCGATGGGGGACGGGCGATCTGGAGGGAACGGTCTCATCCCTCTTTCTTGTCGTCGCGATCGCAAGCCTCGGGCTACTCGCGTTCGCGGGTGGGGCGGCAGCCGTCAGCGACCTCAGTGGGACGGACACCGTCGACGGCCCGGTTGGTGTCGATGAAGCGAACGGCCATCCGACAGACGAGGTTCCGATCGACGAGCGGGCAGCCGACCCGCTCGCGAACGAGACCGGAACGACCGAGGTCGTCGTTCGGCTGACGCCCATTGGGGAGCCGGACAGCGAGGACGACGGGGTCGTCGCCGAACTCCGTGACCATGCCGCCGACGAACGAGCCGCGTTCGAGGCGTTCGCCGAAGAGAGAGATGGGGTCACAGTAGAACGAGAGTTCTGGCTGGCAAACGCCCTTCTCGTGAGCGTCGACGCCGACGAGACGGCGGCCGCCGACCTGCTCTCGGTGGCGAACGTGACTGGAGTCCACGACAACGTCGTGGTAGCGACACACGACGACCTTTCAGCCGGCGAGACCCACGAACAGGTCGACGCAGAGCCATCCGGCAGCTACACCGCGGGATTGAATCTGATCGATGTTCCGACCGCGTGGGACCGCTTCGATACCCGTGGATCGGGCGCGACCGTTGCCGTGATCGACACGGGAGTTGACCCAACCCACCAAGATATCGATCTGGCCGCGTGGGCGGACTTCGACGAGAACGGAACGCTCGTGAGCGACGATGTCGCGGACGCGCGTGACCCTGATGGCCACGGTACACACGTCGCCGGCACGGTCGCAGGCGGGGACGCCTCCGGGACGCACATCGGCGTCGCACCCGACGCGACGATCCACGGCAGCAACGCCTTCGGTGAGGACGGCACCGCGACGTTCGCGGGCGTCCTCGCGGCGATGGAACACGCAACGGCTGACGAAAAGGTGGATATCCTTCAGATGAGTCTCGGCGCGACCGGGACGTTCCGCGGGTTCATCGCGCCGGTTCGCAACGCCCGCGCGTCCGGTGCGATCGTCGTCGCGGCCGCTGGCAACGAGGGAGAGAACACCTCCTCATCGCCCGCAAACGTCCACGACGCGCTCGCGGTCGGTGCGGTTCGAGCCGACGAGAACCGCACGGTTGCCGAGTTCTCCAGCGGGGAACCGATTAACGCAACCGCGGCGTTCGGCACGTTCCCGGACGACTGGCCCGAACAGTACGTCGTGCCCGACGTAACCGCACCGGGAGTCGGTGTCATCAGCGCGGAGTCCGGAACGACCGACGGATACGTCCGCCAACAGGGAACGAGCATGGCTGCCCCACACGTGAGCGGACTCGCCGCGCTCGCGGTCGCCGCGACCGACGGTCGGATCGAGCCGGAAGCGCTTCAGGCGAGTCTCGTCGACACCGCCGTCCACCCCAGCGGCCCGAACGCCGCCCCCGACCACCGGCACGGACACGGCGTCGTTGACGCGCCGGCCGCGGTCGGGGCCGCTCTCGATGCCGCCCCCCCGCCGGACTCTGAGCCGTCGGAGAACGGCTCGAACGAGGGCGATGACAGCCCCGATATTGACGACGACACGCCCGGATTCGGGCTCGTTCCGGCGACTGTCGCCCTAACTGCCGTACTCGCCGCGCTGTCGTCTGTGGGGCGGGCTCGTGCCGGCCGTGTGGAGTGAACGCCTCCGTTACTCCGAGAAGTCGGACAGCGAGCCGCTCTGACCGGCGGCATCGTTGCGAGCAGCCGAATCGTCGCTCTCGCCGTCGGGTGTCGTTGAGTCGTCCCGTCCGTCACCGAGACCAGTCGAGTTGTTCTCCCCGTCCGGTTCCGTCCACGGGTCCTCTGGATCAACCCGCTCGACGGCGCGGTCGAGTTCGGCGGCCGAGTACGCCACGTCGTCGTCGAGTCCCATCGCGATCCGCTGCCAGCGGGCGCTTTGCTCGTCTTCGCCTTCTGGACCGACTCGTGCGCCACGAGTCTTAAAAAAGCGCGTCTCGCGACCGAGTCGCGCACCCTCTCCCGTGTGGCCGTCGAGGGCGACGTCGTACTCCCCGCCCGGTTCGAGTTCGTCGCCCGGGAAGTCGTACTCGGGTTCCTCACCACGCTCGCGGGCGGCGGCTCGCTCCTCGGCGACCGCGCCAAAGTAGGCGTCGGCGTTGGACGACTCGCGGGTCGATTGGGCGCGGGCGGCCGCTAAGGCGCCGTGGACCGCACAGAGTCGCCCGCGCCACTCGTCAGGCTCCCAGCGCTCGGTAGCGAGTTCCTCGTAGCGTTCGATCGTCAGCGCAACCTCACTGCCGGCGCGGAGATCCTCGACGACGTAGAGGTTCAGCCGGTCCCAGAGGTTCCAGGCGTATCCCGACCGTGCCAGCTCCCACGCGGCCCACGCGGCGACCTCCTCGTCAGAGCGCCGCACTGCCTTTTGAAGCAGGCTCGACACGGCGTACCGGCTGTACCCGCCGTCGGTCTCGTTTTCGGCCTTCTGTTCGCCGAAGTCGTTCTCGCCAGTTGCCGCCGGCGTAGTATCCGTTTCGAGGCTGCCGTCGCTGCCGAACGTGGCCTGTCTGTCCGGCCCGTCGTCTCCCATACGCCCGCTCCCGGCGCGATCGACTTAAATACCCCGTGGCACCGGCGGATCACGGTACGGCGACACGAACTGCCAGTGAAAGGGAACGCTTAAGTTGGATCCAGCGGCTAGCATTCGGTAACCGCCCTTAGCTCAGCCTGGTAGAGCAGTCGACTGTAGATCGACTTGTCCCCCGTTCAATTCGGGGAGGGCGGACTTTTGCTGCGAACGAAGTGAGCAATAAAAGATCAATCGACCCGAATTGAGCAGACGAGTCACAGCCCGGACCGGCGAGCGAAGTGAGCCGCACGCCCGGACTGTCTCGGCGAGTTCAATTCGGGGAGGGCGGACTGGTTTTTGTGCCGATTCGGAGTTGACTGTAGATCGACTTGTCCCCCGTCCTCGTGAGCGAAGCGAACGAGGGCTCGGAGGACGCAGCGCCGAGCGAAGCGAGGCGACCGTCTTCCGGTGTTCAATTCGGGGAGGGCGGACTTTTGCTGTGAACGAAGTGAGCAATAAAAGATCAATCGACCCGAATTGAGCAGACGAGTCACAGCCCGGACCGGCGAGCGAAGTGAGCCGCACGCCCGGACTGTCTCGGCAAGTTCAATTCGGGATGGCGAACTTTTGTTTCGAACGTGGACATCTCAGAACAAGCAGTCTCGATATCGTTTACCGGGACTGCCGGTAGATGAGATTCCGCTGGATGTCGTTTGCGCCCTCGTAGATCACCGGGATTCGCACGTCGCGGTAGACGCGGGCGATCCGACGGTCGGTGAGGATAGAGCGCCCGCCGTGGAGCTTCATCCCTTTCTCAGCGCAGTCGGTGGCGACTTCTGTCGACTTCGTCTTTGCGAGGGCGGCCCAGTAGCCGGCGTCGTCGTTGTCCGCGACCTTTTGACAGGCGCGCCAGTTGAGCGCGCGGGCAGACTCGAAGCCGATCCGCATGTCTGAAAGGGTGTGTTGAACAGCTTGGAACTCGTTTACTGTCCGGCCGAAGGCGTTGCGTCCGTGGACGAACTCCTCAGCCTCCTCGATTGCGGCGGCCGCGAGCCCGAGTCCGTGTCCACCGACGACGACGCGGCCGTGGTTGAAGAAGTCGGCGAGGACATAAAAACCACCACCCTCGCTGCCGACGACGTTCTCCTCGGGAACGAAGCAGTCCTCGAAGACGATGTGGCCCTGTTTAGAGGCGCGCATTCCCATCTTCTCCGGAATGTGTTCCGCTTCGTACCCGTCGCTGTCGGTCTCGACGATGAACAGGGTGTAGTTGGAGTAGCGGTCCTCGCCGTCACCCGTTTTAGCGTACACGGTGAGCCAGTCGGCCTCGACCGCGTTGCCGACCCAGTACTTCTCGCCCGTGAGTTCGTAGCCGCCTTCGACCTTCTCCGCTTCCGTCGTCATCCCTGCCAAGTCAGAGCCTGTCTCGGGCTCGGAGACAGCAAGCCCCGATATTTGTTCGTTTTCGGCGACCGGTCGGAGGTACTCCTCCTTCTGTTCGTCGGTGCCGTACTGCTCGACCATCTCGCAGCCAAAGCTCGCGAGTTGGAGCGTCAGCGCGATGCCGGCGTCCGCGCGATAGAACTCCTCAGCGATGGCGAGGACCTGCGCGAGGTCGAAGCCCTTTCCGCCGTACTCTTCGCCGATATCCTGTGCGACGAGGCCGGCGTCCATTCCCGCTTCGAGCACTTCCCACGGGTACTCGCCCGACTCGTAGTACGCCTCCGCGTTCGGTTCAATGTGTTCGGCGGCGAACTCACGGGCTTCGTGTTTGACGGCACGGGCATGTTCCGGAACGACGCTCTCGTCCAGTAGATCCATACGACCACTGTGAACTCCTCGGGAATAACCTTCGTGGAACAACAAAAAACGCTGCGTTAGTTTATTCGTCGAAGGGATTGACGACTTCGACGGTCTCCTCGCGGTCGGGGCCAACGCCGACCGCGTACACGGTCGCATCCATCTCGTCGGCGACGAACTCAAGATACTCGCGAGTCGCCGTCGGTAGGGCGTCGTATCCCGACTCGGCGACTGCGGTCCAGTCGACTTCGGACCACGTATCGAACTCGCGGTAGATCGGCTCACACCGCTCCCAGCGATCGGTCGTCGTCGGCACTGTCTCGATTCGCTCGCCGTCGAGTTCGTAGCCAACACAGACCCGTAGCTCCGGAAGGCCGGCGAGCACGTCGACGTGATTGATCGCGACTCCGGTGAACCCCGAGACTCGCGAAGCGTGCCGGAGCATCGGTAGGTCGAGCCAGCCAATCCGACGGGGTCGCCCGGTGACCGTTCCGAACTCACCCCCTTTTTCACGGATCTCATCCGCGAGCGCCTCCTCGTCGGCGTCGCCGTCGAGTTCCGTCGGAAGCGGCCCGGAACCGACCCGCGAGAGGTACGCCTTCACGATCCCGACCACTTCGCCCCCGCCGACGGTCGTGACACCGACTCCCGACCCCACTGCGGCCCCGCCAGCTGTCGGGTTCGAGGACGTGACGAACGGATAATTTCCGTGGTCGATGTCGATCGAGGTGCCCTGTGCGCCCTCAAACAGTATCCGATCTCCGGCCTCGTTGCGGTGGTACAGGAAGTCGCTACAGTTGACCGTCATCTCGTCTTCAACGAGGCGTTCGCCGATGGCCGCGAACTCCTCGTGGAGCGCGTCGACATCGAAGGCGGCCGCGTGCTCCGATCCCTCGATGTCGAGACCGTACACCTCCTCGGCGATCGTACGCTGGTGGTCAACGACGTATTCGAGCCGCTCCCGGAGAACGGCCGGGTCGAGCAGGTCGCCAATTCGGATCCCCCGACGACCAGCCTTGTCCTCGTAGGTGGGACCGATTCCGCGACCGGTCGTTCCGACCTCGACTCCCGACTCGTCCTCGGCTTTCCCGGCTTCCTCAATCCCGTCGAGCACGCGGTGATACGGGAGGATAACGTGCGCGCGCCGCGCAACCCGGACATCTGGATCGAGCCCGCGGTCGCGCAGCCCGTCAATTTCCTCGAACAGGGTTCGCGGGTTGACGACGCAGCCGTTGCCCAACACGCCGATTGTTCCCCGGACGGCCCCGCTCGGGACTAGGGATAGTTTGTACTCCTCGCCGCCTTCGACGACGGTGTGGCCGGCGTTATCGCCGCCCTGATAACGGACTACGACGTCCGCGTCCCCTCCCCACCGGTCGACGAGCGCGCCCTTGCCCTCGTCTCCCAGTTGGGAGCCGACGATGGTGACTGTCATACCGCTACCCCCTTCCGACTGGGGGGTAAAACAGATTACGGTCCGTCAGCGATATCGATCCACACGTATGGATCAATTTCTCCCTCTGGTCGGTGAAAACCCTCCGTTCGTGATAACCGGCGCGCTCGGTTCGTCCCAGCGGGCCAGTTGCCATCGATCCGAACTGTTAACTACTAACACGACGTAGTTCAGTCGAGTTAGTAGTCGCGCGGACGCCGACAACAACCTTTAAAAAGTGGCATGACGAGTTAACATATGGCATGATAGATAGACTCGAAAAAGAGGTAGACATGTTGGAACGGCACTTACAGGTGCTTCGAATGGTGATCGACAGCGAACCGATCGGCATCGTGAAGATGTCTAACGAGACTGGATACCCACACCACAAGGTTCGATACTCGCTGCGCGTCCTCGAAGAGGAGAACCTCATCGAGCCGTCGAGCCAGGGAGCCATTACGACCGAGCGTACACACGAGTTCGTCGACGAACTCGACGACAAGCTCGATGAGACGGTCCAGAAGCTCGGGTCTATGCGTATCGACGACACCGCCGAAGTCGAAAGCTAACGTTTCGCTACGAGTTTTTGCGAGTTACGCTCGTTGAACCGCGCGATCCTACGATGGACGACATGGAGCATCAGCGGTACCTCCAGAATCGTTGGCTACAGGTCCGGAACCGTCAGTTACAGGTCCGGAACCGTTAGGTGGAATCCGCCCTCTCGGGACTCGACGAGACAGAGGTGATAGCCTCGCTTCCGCGACAGCTTCACGAAGCTCTTCCGTTTCGAGCGGCCGAACAAGCCGCCTCCAACAGCATCGCCGGCGACCTCTAACGCGTCCGGATCGAAGAAGCTCGCCGTCACGGCGAACGCCCCGGCAAATTCGCTGTTTGCTTCCGCGACCCGTTTTCCGTTTGCGACAAGCGATTCGAGGCTCGCACCCTTCGTCGGCGCTCGCGTATCGTTGAGATCGGCGGCGAACAGCGGGTTCCCCATCCGGTCTCGGAGAACCAGATCGAAGGCCTGCTTATCATCCACATCCTCGTCGTTTCCGGCAGCGACCGACACTGACCCGCCAATCTCGGCACGGTCGATGTCGGGGAGCGCGTCGTAGAGGTCACGAAGCGCGCTCCCGTTTCCGGTCTCGCCCACCTCGAACGGGAGTTCCTCCGCGAGCCACCGCGTGAACCCGTACTCCATGGTGTCACGAAGGAACTCCTCGAACGGTCTCCCGTCGACAGAGAGGCCGTCAGTCTCGAAGCTGGTGTGGTGTTCGATACGCAGATTCTCGCGAAGTTCGTCGCGTCCCACGGTTCCATCGTGGGCGTCCTCCAGCGTCGCACCTCCTTTCGACTCGTACCTGATGAACAGGTTGGTCCCGTCACGGGCCTCCGCCGCGGAGAGGCTGTGGTCTCCCTCCGGCAGCTGTGACTCCGCCTCGGTGAGTTTTGTTCTGAGACGCTCTATCTCCGCGCGGAGCTCTTCGACTTCCGCTTCCAGTTCCTCGACCTCCGATTTGAGCTCGTCACGCTCACGAGTCAGTGAGTCCCGTTCCTCGCGAAGTGCGTCTCGTTCGGTCGCGAGCGACTCCCGCTCGGACTTCGCTTCCGCAAGCTTCGTTTCCAGCTGCTCGATCCGGTCGTGAGCCTCGTCCGTCTCCCCACCGGATCGGGATACGGCGGCCCGGCCCTGATTCGACGGAGTCGGACGGGGATCCGGTGACCCCTCAGTGGACCCAGTACCGTTCGACCCGGCAGTGCTCGACCGTGACGGCTCGACGTCGCGGTTCGCTTCCCGATCGGGACCGGCTCCTGATCGACCCCGGGTGGGACCCATGTTTCGCTCCGCACCGTCCGTCTCCGCGCCCCGGACGCTGGTTTCGGACGGGTCGAGCGCCGGAATCGACTTCGCCTCCCGCCACTGTGCTTCCTCGGAAAACACGTCCTCATCGTCGGGCGGTTCCTCGTCCGTTCTCACACGGGTCCCCGTCCTGGGATCGGACCCTGGCGACGACTCCGCGGGTCCAGCGTCGACATCGACGGACTCCGGACCGTCGGCTCCGGCATCCGTGGTGACCGCGCTGGAGTCCGGTACGTTCGACGCAGATGTGTTCGCGTCAGTCTCCTTCGTCTCGGCGGCCTCCGCCTCCGAGACGCCAGTGTTCTGCCTATCGGCAGTCCGGTCTCGACGATCGTTCTCGCTCGTTGCCGGACCGGAGTCGGTATGACTTCGAGCGGGGGTCGCTCCTGACTCGTCCGCCGAGCCGTCCTCCGCCTTCGCTCCGGGGGCATGGGTCCCGTCACTTGCGTCATCTTTTGCGGGACCGACCGACTCGCTCGGCTCGTCGCCGCTCTGTGGATCGCGTTCTGCGCCCGCTTCGCCTGCTCCGCCCGCTCCGCCCGTTTTACCGCGTTCGTCTGACTCGCTTGTTTCGCCCGATTCCTCCGTCTCATCGCGTTCGTCCGACTCGTCCCGTGCGGTCGACCCAGCAGAATTGGTCTCCCCTTCCGACGTTCCCTCGGGAAGCGATCGAACGTCGAGGTCCACCTCGTAAACCGAGTATATCCCCACTTCGTCGTCGGCGAGTTCGAACGCCTTCTCGCCGGTTTCGAGGCGTCTGGAGTTCCCGACGTACGCGGCTGCCATCGATTCCCCCGCAGTGTACGCGACGTAGTAATCTCCCGAAAGCACGTTCTCAGTGAGTTCGACGTACCCGGTGAACCCGCCCTGAGAGAGTTTCTGGTCGGCTTCCGCAAGCGACGTGTCGTTTGTGTAGTACTGTGCGCGCTGTGTTCCACCCTGCTCCTGCATGGCGAACAGCACCGGGAGCGACTCGTGTGGTGCCTCGTACACGGTCCCAGAGGCGTCCGCAAACGCGTCAAGCTCCCTGTCGACGGTGCCGATGACCCGGCCGTCGAGCAGGAACAGCCATCCGGTTCCGTCCGTTACCGCGCCCGAAAAGCCGTCATCAACGTGTTCGCGAATCCCGTCGAACCCCCCGGAGAACGTCCGGGCGTCCCACCCGGTAATGTCCTCTCTTCGCTGTGCGTCCATTACTTAGCGTATTTCGCCAGCAACGACCCAAATACTTTCCGGAGCGTGAGACGAGCGTCTGACGCCTGCTCAGCCCGCTGTCCCGATCCGGTCCTCGTCAGTTCGCGTTTTTTACAGTCCTGATCGCCTCACAGCCCAACGCGACGACATCCTCGTCGAAGTCGGACGCACGGAGGTCACTCGGCGCGTACCACTCCCACCGATCCGCTGTGGCCTCATCGTCCCCGTTCGGATCGATCTCTCGCGACGGGACGTGAGCATAATAGAGGTGATCGATGTGCTGGTGCCCGACCGACCCATCGGGGTGGACGTTAATATCATGGAGCATCTGGTGGGCCGGCTCCGGAAGCGAGCGCCCGTTCGGGGCCTCCACGTCGGCGCGGTCGGCGACCAGTTCGGCTTCCAGTCCCGTCTCCTCGCGCACCTCGCGGAGAGCCGCCTCGTGGGGGAGCTCGTCACGGTCGATGTGGCCACCTGGTGGGAGATGTATCCCGAGACGACCGTGTTCGTGGAGCGCAGTCGCGCCGTCGTTAACGATGTACGTGGTGGCGGTAAAGTGGCGTGTCGTTTCCATACACGACACACGACCCGGGCTGATTTGGTCGTTTGGAACCGTCGCGCTCTACTGGGGGGTTTCGGCTCCTGAGAGCTCGGCGGCGAGCGCCTCCGCGATGGAGGTTTCGGCCTCCTCCACAAAGCGAGCAACCTCCTCGCCGTCGGCCGTCTCCACGACGACGGTGGGAATGAGTTCGATATTGTACTCTTCGACTCCCGGGCCCTCCTTACCCGACGGCCCCTTGGTCACAGGGAACGACTCGATCCGGTCGTCGGGGACGCCCGCAGCAGCGAGTGCGGCGCCGAACGCGGGAAGCTGTCGTTTACAGTCGATACACCAGTCACCGCCCCACACCTTGAACCGGTACTCCCCGTCGAGCGCGTCGAGGACAGCTGAATCGAGCGTGTCTGGGTCGAAAGACGGGTCGGGAGCGAGCGTTTCGAGTGTCATATCACACGATAGGCGGGCAGCCGGTATTAACGCCGCGGCGGCGGCGACGATAGCCGCCCTCCGGGATCTGCCAGCCGACGATCCGTGGTCGCGGTGTTTGCCGCGGTCCGTCGGGCATTTGAGTGGGCGTGACTTTCGGGCCAATAATGGACGAAGACATCCTGGAGGGACTCGGCTCGCCGCTGGTTCGGGTCGACTCCCCACCCGGGACGACGATTGCCGCTAAGGTGGAATCGCGGAACCCCGGCGGGTCGGCGAAGGACCGACCAGCACGCTACATGGTCGAGGCCGCCGAGCGCGACGGTGAACTCGAACCCGGAGACGGCATCGTCGAACCCACGTCGGGCAACACCGGGATCGGTCTGGCGATGGTTGGCGCAGTGAAGGGGTACGATGTCACGCTCGTGATGCCCGAGGGCAAATCGAGGGAGCGACGGCGGATCATGCGCGCCTACGGCGCGGAACTTGAACTCGTTGAGGGAGACATTTCCAACGCGCGGGCTCGTGCTGACGAACTCGAACGCGACAAGGGGATGTTCCAGCCACGACAGTTCGAAAACCCTGCCAATCCGCGCGCTCACTACGAAACGACCGGACCTGAGATACTCGAACAAATCGAAGATCAGAGTATCGACGCGCTGGTCGCTGGCGTCGGCACGGGCGGCACCATCACGGGGATTGGTCGGCGGCTCCGCGAGGCGTTCCCGGACGTGGCGATCCATGCGGTCGAGCCGGCCGACAACGCTGTCCTTTCGGGAGGAGAACCCGGGAGAGACGCGTTTCAGGGAATGGGTCCGGGCTTTATCGCCGACAATCTTGATGTCGACCTGATCGACGCCGTCCACACGGTCGACATCGAAGACGCGGAGGCCGAGTGCCGACGACTCGCCCGCGAAGAGGGGATTCTCGTCGGGCAGTCCTCCGCCGGATCCAACCTCGCAGCGAAGCGGGTCGCGGCCGACCTGCGTGACTCCGGGGAGTATGCCGGGGACGAACCGCTCGTCGTTACCGTCTTCTGGGACAGCGGCGAGCGCTATCTCTCTGCCGGGACGTTCGATGAGCCCAGCGGAGGGGACTCCGTGCGTGACCGCCACGAGTGAGACACTCGGTGGCGAACTCAGCCGGCTCGTGAAACTGCTCAGAAGAGTGTGTCTGCCTCCACTATCGGTCGATACGGATACGTCAGTGATTGATCGCGGGAGTGGGTATAGCAGATCGCCGGCGACGAGATCGTATTTAAACGGAGTATGAGCGGTAGCGACGACGGTTTATAAATAAGGAATACGGTGGCGTGCCCCGGTTCGCGCCCTTTTGAGGGCGCGAACCGCGAGGGACCGAAGGTCCCTCTGGCAGCCGGCGCGTAGCGCCGGCGACGACGGCGCGAGGGAGTCGCTGGCGGCAGCAGCCGCCAGCGACAGGGCGAGAGCGGAGCTCTCGCTAGCAACCGGCGGCAAAGCCGCCGGTGACGAGGCTGGGGAGGCGTGAGGTGTGGGTGCTGTGCGGGGTGGGACTCAAAGGGGCAGTCGCCGGACTACGTCCGGCTGCCCGAGGCGCGGAGCGCCTCGCTGCCGTGCGGGCGGCGTAAGCGTTCACGAGAGCGGAGCTCTCGTGAGCCAATCAGAACGCGCAGCGTTCTGATGACGACGTAAGCACCGCAAGGAGCGGAGCGACT
>LFFM01000105.1_pt1 | contig 49149 bp, 47 predicted proteins | sample 643131 | NCBI WGS metagenome assembly LFFM01 (sample SAMN03777445, study PRJNA286221) | soda lake metagenome | biome: soda lake; feature: Kulunda steppe; material: water; isolation source: sample Tc-Br brine of Tanatar trona crystallizer | place: Russia: Kulunda steppe | collected 2011-07 | reverse complement strand
CGATAGGGGCAGCCCTGACACGCCGACGACTCCCCGCCGTAGACGAACTCGCCGCCCACCTCGGCGAGCCGCTCGCCGATCAGCGTGACCTTCGACATACCCACAGTTTTGTTGGCGAACAATTAAGCCCGTCGCCCAAACAGCGAGACGGCTACCGTTCGACCGGGTCGAAGACGTGCATCGGCCACTCGAGTTCGTGTTCGAACGCGAGCGAGCGTTCCGCCTCAGTCGGTTCCCGGACGCGCATCTCGACGGGGGTCCCGATCCCGACGGCGTCGTAAGGAGCGTCGACCCGCCCGGTCAGTCGGCCGCCGGATCCGAGTTCGACGACGGCGATCGTGTAGGGGGCCTCCTCCTCGAGCGCCGGCGGCGGCGTGTGGACCGCGGTGTAAGTGTAGATTTCGCCGGCTTGCGGCTGCACTTCCACGTCGATTTCCCGGCTCCCGCAAGCGTAACACGCCGGTCGGGGCGGAAGCAACACTTGTCCGCAATCGGCACAGACGCCGCCGAGGAGTTCCCCGTCGGCGAGCGCATCGAAGAACCCGGGCAGCGTCAACGGGCTGTCCGAATCGAGGATATCGCTCATCGGGCCACCTCCGTCGAGAGAACGTGAACGACCGTGACGGCGTCGGCGACACCGCCCTCGTTGAGCAACAGCGCGCGTTCGGCGTCAGGAACCGCCCGGTCGCCGGCCCGGCCGGTCAGCTGTTCGTACGCCTCGATCGCCTGCAGGAGCCCGGTCGCACCGATCGGGTGGCCGCGGGCTTTCAATCCGCCGCTCGTGGAGAGTTCGACATCCGTCCACCCGTCGTCGCGTTCTCCCGGGGAGCGGTAGCTCTGGTACCCTTTTCCGCTGGGCGCAAATCCGAGCGCTTCCGAGAGCAGCGCCTCACAGACCGTAAAGGCGTCGTGGACCTCGGCGATGTCGATGTCGGCAGGGCCGACTCCGGCCTCCCCGTAAGCGGTTTCGGCGGCGGCGGCCGCGCCTTGGATGTCGGTCATGTTCCGTTCGGCGACGGCGATGTTGTTTGCGGCCGCACCGCTTCCATCGATCGCGACGGCGTCGACGCCGAGTTCGGCCGCGATTTCGGCTGTCGTCACGAGCACCGCCGCCGCCCCGTCGCCGACCGGGGCACAGTCGTACAGTTTCAGAGGCGGTGCGACGGGCTGGGAGTCGAGAACGGTGTCGACGTCGATCTCCTTCGGAAACTGCGCGCGCGGGTTCCGGGCCGCGTTGCGGTGGTTTTTCACCGCGATCCGCGCGAGGTCGGTCTCGGTCGTCTCGGTTTCGTGGAGATACCGGTTCGCGAGCAGCGCGTACTGGCTCGGAGCCGTCACCCCGGAGCGTTGCTCGATGGCTCGGTCGAAGGCGGCCGAGAGGGCGTCCGTCGCGCCGCCGGTTCCACCCGCCGTCATCTTCTCGACCCCGCATGCCAAGACACCGTCGTGTTCGCCGTTTCTGACGTCCTTGACGGCGTGTCTGAGCGCCAACGCGCCGGCGGCGGCACACCCCTCGACGCGCTCGGCGGGGACTATCCCGACGCCCGCCCACTCGGCCATGAGGGTTCCCTGCATGATTTGATGTTCGTAGTTTTCGGATTGGTTGCCCACGTATACGGCGTCGGCGAGTTCCGCCGGATCGGGGAGCCCCTCGAACGCCTCCCTGAGCGCAACGGAAAAGAGATCGCGGCCCGGAAGATCCGTGCGGCCGATCGACGAACTACCGACGGCCGCGATCACTGGTTGTGGCATAGTGTCACGCGATACCGAAGGGGTAGGGATAGTTCTTTTGTCTTGATCGACCGGGGAACACTCGAGTCAACGGGTCGGCCGGAACTGCATGAATTATTAGGACGGACTGTGAGGGCGCACCTGTATGCGAAAACCACTGTTGACGACGCAGTTTCTGGACCGCGCTCGACGCGACTACGGCTCACAGGAGGCCGTCGTCGCAACGACCGGCGAACGGTTCACATACGACGAACTCGGCGACCGGGCCGACCGGCTCTCGGCGGCGCTGCAGGAACGCGGGATCGAGAAAGGTGACTCCGTGGCCGTCCTCGATCCGAACACCCACTACCACCTCGAGGCGGCCTATGGGATCATGCAACTCGGGGCGGTTCACACGCCGCTCAACTACCGGTTGTTGCCGGAGGACCTGGAGTATATCCTCAACGACGCCGACGTGAAAGCGATCATCGCGGACTACGAGTTGGCCGAAAAAGTCGAGCCCGTCCGCGATTCCGTCCCGACCGGGGTTTTCATCACGAACGACGGTGCGGCGACGGACGGCGATTGGGAGGACTTCGAGACGGTCATCGACGGCGTCGAACCGTCCTACGACGCCCCGGAGATGGACGAAGACGACGTCATCACGATCAACTACACGTCGGGGACGACGGGCGATCCGAAGGGCGTCATGCGGACCCACCGCACGGAGACGATCCACGCGTACCTCACTAGCATCCACCAGGAGATCAGCGACGACGACACGTATCTGTGGACGCTGCCGATGTTCCACGTCAACGGCTGGGGCCACATCTACGCGCTCACGGGGTTGGGGGCAAAACAGGTCTGCACCCGCGGCATCGACGCCGAGTGGATCTTCGAGACCATCCGGACGGAGGACGTCTCGTATCTCTGTGCCGCTCCGACGGTTTTGAACATGCTGTTGGACTACTACGCCGACCACGACATCGCGACGACCGGCGAGGCCGATGTCCGGGTCGCGACCGCCGGGAGCGCGCCGCCGGAGGCGACGATCCGGACCGTCGAGGACGAGTTCGGCTGGTATCTCAAACACGTGTACGGCGCGACCGAAACGGGCCCCCTTGTCACCAGTTCGGACGCTCGTCGGTACTTCGATGACGACTCCGAGGACCGGTTTGCGGTCAAGAAGACACAGGGGATGGGTTTTCTCGGCACCGAGGTCCGTGTCGTCGACGAGAACGGCGAGGACGTTCCGCGGGACGGCCAATCGATCGGCGAGATCGTCGTCCGCGGCAATCAAGTAATGGACCGATATCTCGGCAAGCCCGATGCGACCGAGGAGGCGTTTAACGACCGCGTCGAGGGGTATTATCACATGGGCGATCTCGCGACCGTCGACGACAACGGGATGGTCCGGATCCAGGACCGCAAGAAGGATATCATCATCTCCGGTGGCGAGAACATCTCCTCGATCGAACTCGAAGACACCCTGTTCGAACACCCCGACGTCTCGGACGTGGCTATCATCCCCGCGCCGAGCGAGGAGTGGGGCGAAACGCCGAAAGCGTTCGTCGTTCCCGAAAGCGGCGATCCCGAGAACCCCGGCGTCACCGAGGACGAGTTGACCGAGTTCACCCGGGAGAACCTGGCGAGTTACAAGATGGTCCGCCGCGTCGAGTTCGTCGCCGAACTGCCGACGACCGCGACCGGCAAGGTCCAGAAGTACGAACTCCGCGAACAGGAGTGGGAAGACGAGGACTCGATGGTGGGACAGGGGTGATCGGATCCGATATCGCCCCGCGGTGACGGCAGTTGCGTTCGGTTATCCATCCAACGGGGCCGCTGAACGCACCCGCTGACGCTCAATGCGCAGACGTCGCTGATTTCGTTCGGAAGCGGCAAAGGTGCCTTGCCTACTTCTTCCCCATTATAAACATCTTATACGGTTAAGCCAGTGATCGATGTGGCCACGGACCCTTCATCGAACTGTATGGCACGAACGTACGAGGTCGACGAACGAGACAGCGACACTGAATCGAAGTTTTACCTTCCCGCCGGTGGAACCCCGCCGTTCGACGCGACCCGGCTGGGTCGTATCTGGGCGAGGATCTTCGACCACCGGATCTGACCACTATCCCGCGTTCGAAAACAGTTACCGACCGACTCGGTTAAGACGCTGGGGGATCAGCGTACGACATCGATAGCCGGATTGCAATGCCTGTTTTTATCAAATCTCTCGAAAATACAAACAGGGGAATCGACACGGCGGATCAACCACTCCGTAGAACATGAGCGATATCAAAGCGGTCGTCCGGGTCGAACATCCTGACATCGTGCTCTCACAGACGGTCGAACACGACAAAGGCTCCAAAGTCGAGTCCGTGTCGGAGGCCGGAACCGACCCGACGTCGGGGAAGTTTTTTTATCACGTGGAGTCGGCCGACTTCTCCACCTTCGAGGACGGATTACGGGGGGACAGCACCATCGGTGAGTTCGAACAGATCATCGAAACCAGCGACGAGGAGGCGATATACAGCTTCGAGTACACTGACGAAGCCAAGATCCTCTCGCCGGTGGTTTCGGCCGCGAACGGTGTCATCCTCGACATGGTAAACGACGGACACGCATGGCTCCTCACGGTGTGGGTTCCCGAGCGAACGGATCTGGTTCGTCTCTGGGACTACGCCCAACGGAACGACATCGATATCGATCTGTTGCGAGTAAACGAGTACGACAGTCTGGGGAGTACGGACGCGGGATTGACCGATAGCCAACGGGACGCGCTGCTCGTCGCACTCGAGACGGGGTATTTCGAGGAACCGCGGGACGCGACGCTCGGCGAGGTCGCCGCTGATCTGGATATCTCACAACCCGCGGCCAGTGGGCTCCTTCGGCGCGGAATCAAGCGGCTCATCGTCTCGTCGTTGTTGGATGACAGCGAAGCACCGGACTGATCGGCGGCTGCCTTCGACAGCGGGAGCGTCTCGCCGGTTACTCGAAGTCGGCCTCGCGGTTCTCGACGAACGCTTCCATACCCTCGCGCTGATCCGGCGTTCCGAACAGCGAGCCGAAGGCGCGTTTTTCGTAGGCCAGGCCGCCGGTGTCGCTGTATCCCTGTGCGATGGCGTCTTTCGCGGCTTGCAGGGCGAAGGCGGGCTTTTCGGCGAGTTCGGCGGCGAGTTCGGCGGCGCGGTCGTCGATTTCGTCGTCGGGGACGACCTCGCCGAAGAGCCCCTCCTCCTCGGCGGTTTCGGCGTCGATCCGCTCGCCGAGGTAGATCATCCGCTTTGCGGTCTCCTCGCCGACGAGTCGGGGGAGGCGTTGGGTACCGCCCCAGCCGGGAATAATGCCGAGGTCGATCTCGGTGTTGCCGATGAGCGCGGATTCGCTGCCGATCCGGAGGTCGCAGGCCATCGCCATCTCACACCCGCCGCCGAAGGCGTAGCCGTCGACGACAGCGACCGACGGCGTGGGGAACCGCTCGATCGCGTCGGCAACGCGGTGGCCGAGTTCGCCCCAGGCCTGCGCCTCGACCGTGGAGATGTCCTTCATGTATTCGATGTCAGCACCGGCGATGAACGCGTCGTCGCCGGCGCCGCGGATCACGAGAACGCGGGCGCTTTCCTGCCGCGCCTCCTCGACGGCCTCGCCGAGGGCTTCCAGCGTCTCGACGTTCAGCGCGTTGAGGGCTTCCGGCCGGTCGACGGTCACGGTCGCCACGTCGCCGCTCCACTCGAGATCAACGGTATCCCATGTCATGGACGGCGCTTCTACCGGCGGTCGAATAAACCTACTGACGGTCGGTCAACTCGTCGAGTTTATTTAAATACTCCTCGCGGACCACCTGATACAGCGACCGGTAGTCGATCTCCCCCGCGGCGAACGCTTCGGTCACGTCCTCGGTTCCCGCGACGGCGGCCGCCTTCGAGTCGTAGGTCTCCGGAGGGCGTCCGACGTCCGGCTCCAGTCGGAGCGTAACGACCCAGGGCGCATCGGGCGGGAGGTTTCGGTTTCCCTCGGGCCGGCGGCTCAGGCGTCCCCGCGTGACGTACACTGTCGGGAGACACGGCGCCGGAAACGTCGATCCGTCGAACACGTCAGGTCGGTACGCCGCGACCGCCCGGTCCTCGGCCGCGCTCCAGACGGCCCATCCCTCCCCGAGCGACGCCTCCTCGAGCATACCGGTACTACGATTCGAGACCGTATTAGCGCCCCGGTGTCCGCGTGGGGATCGGGGGCCCTGTGAGAGCCCGCACGGGTGCTCGCCCACACCGGACCGGCTTTTTCGCAAAACCACCGAGCATCCGTTCGCCAGCTCGACTCGCCGGGCGGACCGACCGAGTGTCCGGGTGGTATATAAACACCCATCGACGCCCGTCGAACCGCGGTTCGATTCGCCCGGTACGATCGCCCCTCTCTTGCTGGTTTTGCTCCGAGATCGGTCCGTCCGTTCGTGGCACGTGAGAACAAACCTTATATTGCTGCAGTTCTTCCATACAAGACAGTATCGGTATCGATTCCCGTCCGTCAGTTCCCGTGTCGTGACGTCGCTCGGCAGTGTCGGGTTCAGTCCGCGGAACGGACGGAGTCGAGTACCGACGCACCCGGGACACCGGGTGGGATGCGCGAGCATCCCCGTGATAGAATGACCGATATGGAAACCCTCGAAGAACTCAGCAAGGAGTACAGAAGCACGATCCCGTCGGACCTCCGCCGGACACGGTCGTTCGAGTGGTACCTCGAAGAGCTGTACGACGATCCGAAGATCGCCCGCAACGCCCACCAGCGGCTGGCCGACATGTTCGACCACTACGGGACCACCTACGACGAGGAGGCCGGCATCGTCGAGTACGACATCGCCGCCGAAGACCCGCTCGGTGACGGCGAGAACACCTTTTACGGCCGGATCATCCACGAAGCGATCCACGAGTTCACCAACAAGGTAAAATCGGGCGCTCGGGGGCTCGGTCCCGAAAAGCGGATCAAACTCCTGCTGGGTCCGGTCGGGTCGGGAAAATCCGACTTCGACAGGCAGATCCGGCGGTACTTCGAGGATTACACGGCCCGGGAGGCCGGACGGATGTACACGTTCCGCTGGACCGGGCTCTGTGACGTGATACCTGACCAGGACCCGGCCGACGACGTCGTCCGTTCGCCGATGAACCAAGATCCCATCGTCCTCCTGCCGCTCGAGGGCAGACAACGGGTGATCGACGACATCAACGGGATCATCGATGCGCCGTACACGATCCGCAACGAGCAGGCGCTCGATCCCGCCAGCGAATTTTATATGGACGCGCTGTTGGAACACTACGGCGACGACCTCCAGGCGGTGCTCGAAAACCACATCGAGGTCGTCAGACTGTTGGCCGACGAGAACAAGCGCCAGGCGGTCGAGACCTTCGAGCCGAAGGACAAGAAGAATCAAGACGAGACCGAACTGACCGGCGACGTCAACTACTCGAAAATCGCGGTGTACGGCGAAAGCGACCCGCGGGCGTTCGACTATTCGGGGGCGTTCTGTAACGCCAACCGCGGCATCTTCTCCGGGGAGGAGTTGCTGAAACTCCAGCGGGAGTTTCTCTATGACTTCCTCCATGCCAGCCAAGAGCAGACGATCAAACCAAAGAACAACCCTCGGATCGATATCGATCAGGTGATCGTCGGCCGGACGAACATGCCCGAGTACCGCGACAAGAAGGGCGACGAGAAGATGGAGGCGTTCAACGATCGGACCAAGCGGATCGACTTCCCGTACGTCCTCCAGTACGAGGAAGAGGCGAAGATCTACCGGAAGATGCTGAAAAACGCCGACGTACCGGATATGCACGTCGAGCCGCACACCTTGGAGATGGCGGGGCTCTTCGGCGTGTTGACCCGGATCGAGGAGCCCGACGGCGGCACCGTCTCCCTCGTCCAGAAGGCGAAGGCCTACAACGGCGAGATCGACGAGGGCGAGGACATCGATATCAAGAAGCTTCGCGACGAGGCCGAAGAGAGCGCCGACATCGGCGAGGGGATGGACGGCGTCTCCCCGCGGTTCATCGGCGACGAGATCGCCGAGGCGATCATGGACTCGATGCACAGAGAGCGGATGTTCCTCTCGCCGTTGACGGCGTTTAACCACCTCGAAGGGAACCTCGAGAGCCATGGCTCGATCCCGGAGGAGAACTTCGAGGACTACTACCGCTATTTGGAGTTGGTCCGCGAGGAGTACAAGGACCGAGCAATAGAGGACGTTCGACACGCCCTCGCCTACGATCTCGACGAGATCCGGCGGCAGGGTGAAAAGTACATGGATCACGTCATGGCGTACATCGACGACGACACGGTCGAGGATTCGATCACTGGACGGGAGTCGGAACCCGACGAGACGTTCCTGCGTGCGGTCGAGGAGAAACTCGACGTGCCGGCCGACCGAAAGGACGATTTCCGACAGGAAGTCGCAAACTGGGTCAGCCGCCGCGCACGCGAGGGCGAAACGTTCGAACCGCAGGACAACGACCGGCTGCGACGGGCCCTCGAGCGCAAGCTCTGGGAGGACAAAAAGCACAACATCAACTTCTCGGCGTTGGTCTCCAGCGGCGACCTCGACGACGACGAACGGAACGCTTGGATCGATGCGCTCGAGGAGCAAGGCTACAGCACCGACGGGGCCAAGGAGGTGCTCGAGTTCGCCGGGGCGGAAGTCGCCAAAGCGGAGATGGAAGACGAATGACCGGCGAGACGTACGTCGAACGCGCGGACGAAGCACTCGATGAGACGTACGAACCGCCGATGTCGCTTTCGGAGTACGTCGACAGGCTGCTCGAACAGCCCGAATCGGCCGCCCACGCCTCGAAGTACCTGCTGGCGGCGATCGAGGCCGCCGGGACGCGCTCCGTCGTTGAGGAGGGCGAACCGAAGGAGCGCTACCGGTTCTTCGATGACCCGCACAACGACGGCGAGCACGCGATCCTCGGCAACACCGAGGTGTTGAACGCTTTCGTCGATGACCTCCGATCGATCGCGGCCCGCCGGGGCAAAGAGGAAAAGATCCTGTGGCTCGACGGCCCGACCGCGACCGGAAAATCCGAGCTCAAGCGCTGTCTGATAAACGGGCTTCGGGAGTACTCGAAGACCGAGGCCGGCCGCCGTTACACCGTCGAGTGGAACGTCGCCGGCGCGAGGGAGTCGCCGGGGATGACCTACGGCGACGCGACCCCGCCGGACGAGGACGGCTGGTACGCCTCCCCCGTCCAGGCCCACCCCCTGTCGGTGTTCCCGGAACCGGTTCGGGAGACGTTGCTCGCGGAGCTCAACGACACGCTCGAGGACCACATCCCGCTCCATCTCGAAGCGCGGCTCGATCCGTTCAGCCGCGAGGCGTACGACCATCTCGAGGAGCAGTACCGCCGCGACGGGACCGAGGACCTGTTCTCGGCGATCACCGACAAACAGCATCTGCGGGTGAAAAACTTCGTCGTCGACGTCGGACGCGGGATCGGCGTCCTCCACAGCGAGGACGACGGCTCGCCGAAGGAACGGCTCGTCGGCTCGTGGATGGCGGGCATGCTCCAGCGGCTCGACTCCCGGGGTCGGAAGAACCCCCAAGCGTTCAGCTACGACGGCGTGCTCTCGCAGGGTAACGGCCTCCTCACGATCGTCGAGGACGCCGCCCAGCACGCCGATCTGCTCCAGAAGCTGTTGAACGTCCCCGACGAGGCGACGGTGAAACTCGACAAGGGGATCGGGATGGATATCGATACCCAGATGATAATCATCTCGAACCCGGATCTCGAGGCTCAACTGAACCAACACGCCGAACTGGACGGTTCAGACCCGCTGAAGGCGCTCAAACGGCGCCTCGACAAACACGAGTTCACCTACCTGACGAACCTCTCTTTGGAGGCGGAGCTCCTGCACCGCGAACTCACGAACGAGACGGCGATCTGGGAGGCCGACAGTTACGAGCAACTCGAGGCGCGCTACCGCGAACCGGTCGTCGTCTCCGTTAGGGGGTCCGACGGTGTCGTGCAGGACAGGGAACTCGCCCCCCATGCGATCGAGGCGGCCGCGCTGTACGCCGTCGGGACGAGACTCGACACGGAATCACTGCCGCCGGGGCTCGACATCGTGGACAAAGCCCTGGTGTATGACCGCGGCTACCTGCAGGACGGCGACGAGCGCCGCCACCGCGAGGAGTTCGATTTCGGCGACCCGGAGGACGGTACCGCGGGCATCCCCGTGACGTACACGCGGGACACGATCGCCGATCTGCTGTACGAGGACACCGACCGCCACCATCCGGAATTGGCCGTCGAGGACGTGATCATGCCCCGGGACGTGTTGAACGCGATGGCGGAGGGCCTCGACGACGCGCCCGTCTTCTCGCCGGGCGAGCGGACGGAGTACGAGAACCGCCTCGTTCCGGTCAAAAACCACGTGTTCAGTCGTCAAGAGTCCGACGTGATCGACGCGATCATGCGCGACAAACAGGTCGACGAGGACACCGTCGAGGAGTACATCGAGCACGTGTACGCGTGGGTCGAGGGCGAACGGATCACGAACGACCGCGGCGAGGCGATCGAACCGGACCCGTTAAAAATGAAAGTGTTCGAGATCGAGCACCTCGGTCGGTTCGACGAGGACGACTACCGGGGAACCGAACCGACCGAGGGCGTCTCGACGTTCCGTGCAGAAAAAGTTATCACGGCTTTGAACCGCCACGCCTGGCGGAACCGCGACGAGGACTTTCGGATCTCGGACATCGATCCCCGCGAAATTCCGGTCATCCGGACGGTGCTCGGGAGCCACGACTGGGACGACGTCCGCCGGGCGCACGAGGATCTCGACCCCGAACAGTGGGCGGACCCGCCGTCGGGGACCGAGACGGAGACGGTCAAAGAGCGAACGCTCGGGAACCTCAAGGAGATGTTCGGCTACTCCGCGGCCTCGGCGGAGCTGACGAGCAGACACGTCATGGGTCAGGTGAGCTACAGATGGGACTGAACGCGGACGGGAGACCGGACCGGACGGTGAGTGATCATGGGACGTAAAGACGACCTCGACAGATACCGCGAAGTCGGTGAAGCAAAGCGACAGGACCTCTCGGAGTTCATCCAGTACGGTGATCTGGGGGCGTCCCGTCCGGACGAGATCAATATCCCGATAAAGATCGTCGATCTACCGGAGTTCGCCTACGATCCCCGCGATATGGGCGGCGTCGGACAGGGCCAAGGGGGCACGCCCGACGTGGGCGATCCCGTCGGGGAGCCACAGCCCAAACCGGGCGACGGCGACGAGGACGGCGACGGCGACGAACCCGGCGAGGAAGGCGGCGAGCACGAACACTACGAGATGGATCCCGAGGAGTTCGCGAAGGAACTCGACGAGGAACTCGGCCTCGACCTCGATCCGAAGGGCAAGAAAGTGATCGAGGAGAAGGAGGGCGATTTCACCGACATCACCCGTTCGGGTCCGGCGAGCACGCTCGATTTCGAACGGCTGTTCAAGGAGGGTCTCAAGCGGAAGTTGGCGATGGATTTCGACGAGGAGTACGTCCGCGAGGCGCTCAGAATCGACGGCTGGGGCCCCGCGACCGTCTTCGAGTGGGCCCGCGGCGAACACATCCCGGTGTCGCGGGCGTGGATCGACGACGCCTACGAGTCGATCCCCGACGAGGAGCGAACCCGGTGGGCGTCCATCGAGGAGATGAGGAAGAACGTCGACCGGGAGTCCACGGCCGCCCGGATCCGACGGGACGGCGTCGACGAGGTGCCGTTCAGACGCGAGGACGAACGCTACCGCTATCCCGAGATCATCGAGGAGCGCGAAAAAAACGTCGTCGTCGTCAACATCCGTGACGTGTCGGGCTCGATGCGAGAATCCAAGCGCGAACTCGTCGAGCGGACGTTCACGCCTCTGGATTGGTATCTCACCGGCAAGTACGACAACGCCGAGTTCGTCTACATCGCCCACGACGCCGATGCCTGGGAGGTCGACCGCGAGGAGTTCTTCGGCATTCGTTCCGGCGGTGGGACCCGGATCTCGAGCGCGTACGAGTTGGCTGCCGAGATCCTCGAGGCGGAGTACCCCTGGAGCGAGTGGAACCGTTACGTCTTCGCGGCGGGTGATTCGGAGAACTCCTCGAACGACACCGAAGAGCGGGTAATACCGATGATGGAGGAGATCCCGGCGAACCTCCACGCCTATGTGGAGACCCAGCCCTCGGGGAACGCTATCAACGCGACCCACGCGGGCGAACTCGAGAGCCACTTCGGCGACGACTCGAACGTCGCCGTCGCCTACGTTCAGGGGCCCGACGACGTGGTCGACGCGATATACCGGATTCTCAGCACGGAGGACGACTCATGAGCACCGACGACAGATTCAACAAGCAACGGATCGCGGACAGTTTGGCCGAACCGGCGCGGGAGGCGAACGAACTCGCCCGAAAGCTCGGTCTCGACCCCTTCGAGGTGAACTACTGGATCGTCGACTACGACGAGATGAACGAACTCATCGCCTACGGCGGCTTCCAGCGCCGCTACCCACACTGGCGGTGGGGGATGAGCTACGACCGCCAGCAGAAACAGCGACAGTTCCTCGGGGGCAAGGCGTTCGAGATCGTCAACAACGACGATCCCTCGAACGCGTTCCTCCAGGAGTCGAACGAGTTGGCCGACCAGAAGGCGGTGATCACCCACGTCGAAGCCCACGCGGACTTCTTCAAGAACAACGAGTGGTTCAGGATGTTCGCCGAGTCGCCCGACGCGGCCGCCATGCTCGACCGTCACGCCGGGGCGATCGCGGAGTATATGGACGACCCCGAAATCCCGAGAGGGGACGTTGAGGCGTGGATCGATCACATCCTGTGTCTGGAGGACAACATCGACCAACACCGGCCGTTTTCCCCGTCGCTCGATTCCGGCGAGGCTCCGGCGACGACGGCGGATCTCGACGAGGAGTTGAACGATCTCGACCTCTCCGAGGAGGTCAGGCGGGAAGTGTTCGACGAGAAATGGCTCGATGCGATGGCCGACGACGACAGCCGGAGCACGTTCCCGGCCGAACCCCAGCGGGATCTGCTCGCGTTCCTCGCGGCGCACGGAAAAGCGTACGACGACGAGTCCGAAAAGGCGGCGGAGTACGAGGAATGGCAACGGGAGATCATCGAGCTGCTGCGAAAGGAAGCCTACTACTTCGCCCCACAGAAGATGACGAAGGTGATGAACGAGGGGTGGGCCAGCTACTGGGAGTCGAAGATGATGGCGGACGAGAACTTCGCGGCCGCCGACGAGTTCATTTCCTACGCGGACCACATGGCGCAGGTGCTCGGCTCGCCGGGGCTGAACCCGTACAAACTCGGATTCGAGCTGTGGCAGTACGTCGAAAACCGGCGGAACCGGCGGGAGGTCGTCGAACACTTACTCCGCGTCGAGGGGGTCACCTGGCGGAACTTCGGCGACACGGTCGATCTCGACCGCGTGCTTGAGCTTCTGGAGCCGGATCCGGTCGTCGCCGACCCGCTCGGACACATCGAATCCCTCGATCCGGACGATCCACGGATCGACGGTGACGCCCTCGAACGGCTCCGGGAAGGGGAAGATATCGACGTCGAAAGCTACCCCTGGAAACTGCTCACCTACGAGGGGATGGCCGAACGGCACTACTCGTTGACGAAGCGCGAAAACCGCGGGTTCCTGAAACGGATCACCCAAGAGGAACTCGAACGTACGGCCCGGTACCTGTTCGACACCGATCGCTACGGTTCGATCGAGGCGGCGATCGCCGACGTCGACCGGGCGGCCGGCTGGGACCGAATGCTCGAGATCCGCGAGAGCCACAATGACGTGACGTTCCTCGATGAGTTCCTCACCGACGAGTTCGTCGAGAAAAACGACTACTTTACCTACGAGTTCACCCACACGACGGGGGATTTCAGGGCCACGTCGACGGCGGCCGAAGACGTCAAAAAGAAGCTCATGCTCCAGTTTACGAACTTCGGGAAGCCGACGATCGCCGTCCACGACGGCAACTTCCGCAACAGGAACGAACTGCTGCTCGCCCACCACTACAACGGCGTCCAACTCGACCTCGAGCAGGCAAAGCAGACGCTCGAACGGGTGTTCGAACTGTGGGGCCGCCCCGTCGCGCTCAAGACGATCCGAAAGGAGTTCGACGAACACGACATCGAGGTCGCGAGACGACGCGACAGGGAGCCGGAACCGACGGAGCAGGGGAAACTGATCCGCTTCGACGGCGAATCCTTCGAGGAGGAGGACGTCCCGGACGACGAAATCGAGGGGATCCACGCGACGGACGTCGATTATGACACTAAGCCCGACGAGTGGCTCTGAGCCCCGTCGATCCGTCGGAATCACACAGCTTCAATATCGTTGATGCACAACGGCTGGTGTGTCGCAAACAGTGGGGACCGAACAGGGGGAAGCGGAACTGGAGGAGTCGACGATCCACGACGTGCTCCGAAACGACCGCCGACGGCTCGTCATCGAGACGCTCAGGGCTGGTGCGGGGAGCGAGGAACTGGGCGATCTCGCGGAGGCGGTGGCGGCCCGGGAGTCCGGGACCGAGCCGCCGCCGCCGAACAAGCGTCAGTCGGTGTACGTCTCGCTCCATCAGACCCACCTCCCGAAGCTCGATTCGCTGAACATCGTCGAATACGACGACGATCGCCGGCAGGTAGCGTTGCTCGACCGCGTCGAGGAGATCGAAGTGTACATGGAGGTCGTCCCGGAGTACGGCCTCTCGTGGGGCGAGTTCTACTTCGGGTGGGGGCTGTTGGGGCTGGTGACCGTACTGGCGATCCGGATCGGCGTCCCGGGCGTGTCGTCGCGCCGAGCGACGACAACCGCCGCCGTGTTCTTTTTCGGCCTCATGACCGCGTCGGTGTATCACGTGTACAGTTACCAAGACCGGGTGTTGTTCGAGCGGTTGTTGGACTGATACTGCTGGAGCGGCAGGCCCGTTCGCCGTCCGAATCCTGCTGTGCACATCGATCGCGTGTAAGCGGTTGTCAATTGTTCCCAAATAGTATACGTGTACACACCGTATATTCGTACAATGACAGGAATGTATGGCCGCGAGGCCGATCAAGAGCGAACGGGATCGACCCCCAGACGGCAGTTTCTGCTGGCGGCGGGCGGAGTGTCCATGTTCGGGTTGGCGGGGTGTCTCGGGGCGGACGACCCGCCGACCCGGGAACAGCCGGCCCGGCCCTCGGATTGGTGTGTCGAGGTCAACGACGTGGAGGTTCCGGAGGTGTACCGGACCGCCGAAAGCTTAGACGGGATTCCCCGGGATCCGGACGACCTGACCGAGCGTGAAAACGCGGCTTATCAGTGTCACCCACAGGGGTATCAACTCTGTGCGAACTGCACGTATTTTATCCCGGGCAAGCATGCGGGCGGCGGTGACAAAGGAGGTGCCGGCGCGTGTGCGATCGTCGAGGGAATCGTCCGCTCGCAGGATTGGTGTGCGCTGTACCAGCCGAGGGAGAAGTTGGCGGAGTTTCCCCACCCCGACCCGCTCGGCGAAGAGGGTCAACAGAAACCGCCGAGCATACGGTAACGGCCCCGGCGGGTGTCGTCGCGCTACTTGAACGCCTCGCGGAGGAACACGAGCGCCGCACCGAACATCGCGAGGTTGCCGAAGAAGGCGAGTCGTTCGCCGTCCCGGTCGTCCGGGTCGGCGTTCCAGAAGTCGTGCATCGTCAGCGTGACGACGGCCAAGAACGTGACCGCTGCGCCGCTTGCGATTTTCGGGAGTCGCCACAGGGCGATTCCGCCCCCGGCGACGACCATCATCCCCGAGGCGAACGGCGCCGCGGCTTCCGGCATCGGGACGCCTGCGGATTTCGCGTACTCGACGGTGTCATCCATGTCCCGGAAATCCTCCGAGGCTTGAAGCGCGAGGCCGAAGCCGAAAAGGAGGCGACCGATCCGTGAGGGCGACCCGGCATCGTCCGTCTGTTCAGTCATACCGTTCGGTATGCGTGGCGGTCTCATAGGTGTGTCGCTCGGGCGCGTCTCAATCGGCGTCACTCACCCCTAGGGTTCCGCGACTCCGGTCGGTGAGCGCGACCCCGTCACGGCGCGAATCGATCGTGGTCCCACATTCGGGACACTCGTAATCGAGGTACTCCGGGTAGACGTAGAGAATCCAGTCGCCGTTGATACGGCTCGCGTGGTCACAGGCGGAGCAGTACAACATTGTCTTGTGGGTCGGCTGTTGCTCGATGGTGTCGTTGGAGGGATCCATTTTTGATTTTAACGTCTATTAACGCATAATCCCGTCGTTGTCCGTGTCGTTTACACCGGGTTCGAGGCGAATGCTACGGGGCGTGACCCCGAGGCGGTTCACCCTGTGGTAGCGCGGAGGCCCCGTCCTCAAGAAGCGAGCCGAAAGGCGAGCGAGTAGGGCGGGGTAGTTTACGTGTCGCTTCTTCGTGTTTTTGCGGCAGCAGGCCGCGCTAGAGATTCCCAACCCATTATACACGGTAAAGAATGAGAAAAAGTATACCCAATATTAACATTATAATTCATAACAGTTTAGTACCAGACCGCGCTCCGTCAAGATGCACACGATGAGTGATCGAGCATTCGGAAGGCGAACGGATCGGTGGGGACGAAGCGTTAATCCCCGTCGAACCTTCGTCGCCGGACGCTCCCGCTCATAGGACTATACGATATCTATGGCACACGACAACAACGGAACGGACGAGGTCGCGAGCCGCGTTCAAAACACCGAGGCGATCACACGAGACGTTGACAACCCTGCCGCGCGCGAACTTCGGGAGAAGTTCGAGACGCAGGATTTCACCTTCGCGCCCGGTCTGTACCACGCGCTCGACGCCCGCCTGGCGGAGATGGCTGGGCTCGACGCCGCGTACATGTCGGGCTACTCGACGGTTCTGGGCCAGTTCGGCTTCCCGGACCTCGAGATGGTCACGATGACCGAGATGGTCGAAAACGCAAAGCGGATCGTCGAAGCGACGAACCTGCCGGTCGTCGCCGACTGTGACACCGGCTACGGGGGCGTCCACAACGTCCGCCGCGCCGTCCGCGAGTACGAGAAGGCCGGCGTCGCGGCGGTCCACATCGAGGACCAGACGACGCCGAAGCGCTGTGGACACATCGCCGGCAAACAGATCGTCTCCCGGGAAGACGCCGAGGCGCGCTTCTCCGCGGCCGTCGACGCGAAGCAGTCCGAGGACACGATCATCATCGCCCGGACGGACGCCTACGGCTCCGCGAACGGCGACTGGGAGGAACACCTCGAACGCGGCCGAATCTACGCCGATGCCGGCGTCGACCTGGTCTGGCCCGAGATGCCGGACCCCTCGCGTGAGGACGCCGTGAACTACGCCGAGACGATCCACGAGACCCACCCCGATCTCGATCTCGCGTTCAATTACTCCAGTTCCTTCGCGTGGTCCGAGGAGAAAGACCCGCTTACGTTCCAGGAGCTCGGCGACCTCGGCTACCAGTACATCTTCATCACCCTGTACGCGCTGCACTCCGGTGCGCACGCCGTCTACGAGGACATGAAGAGCATCTCCGAGAACGACGAAAAGGCGCAGTTCGACCTCGAGGACCGATATCTGGGCCACGAGACGGAGAGCCACCACGAACTCTCGTTCGTCTCGCGGTTCCAGGACATCGAGGCACAGTTCGACCCCGAGGCGAAAGCTCGAATGGAGCAGTCGGCGGGCTTCACCGAAGAGGAGAGCGACCCGCTGACCTCCGGCGACGACGACTGATCGGCCGAAACGCCAACGCGTTTCGCCATTGCGAACGATCGGATTTTTTTGTTACCATCGAATACCGGTGGTAGCCAGCTACTCGTCCGGTTAAATCGCCCATTCAGGCCCGGAAACGGCTCCGAACAATGGATTCGGGCAGATTTAAGAAGCCCCCAGGTGTCAGTATGGATGAGTATGACTCCAATCGATAAACGCACACACGAGCGGAAGTTCGTTCGAACGTTCTTTACCACCCCGACGGCCGTCGAGGGTGAGGACGACTCGGCGAAGATGCTGGAGGGCGCCGCGGGACTCACCGGGATGGAGGCCCCCGATGTCTGGGTGCCCGACAACGAGGACGCCACCGCGCCGAACATGCGCGATGAGGGCGCACAGAATATTATAGACGTCGTCTCCGAGTACGGCGCCGACTACCCCGGCGAGATCCACCCACGCGTCGTCTGGCACCGGAACAGCCCCTCGACACGGTATCAGGGCTTCCAGCGAATGCTCGATATCGCGGACCCCGAGAACGGAGCGATCGAACACATCGACGGGTTCGTCATCCCCGAAGTCGGCGACATCGACGACTGGAAGAAGGCCGACGAGTTCCTGACGATCATCGAGAACGAGTACGGTTTCGACGAGGGATCGATCAAGATGTCGGTCATCATCGAGAGCGGACAGTCCGAACTCGGCATGGAGAAACTCCGCGACGAGATGGGGAAGCCGACGAACAACCTCCAGCGACTGTTCATGCTCGTGATCGGCGAGGTCGACTACACGAAGGACGCCCGCGCTATCACCCCGACCGGAGCCTTGCCCCCGTGGCCGGAGCTCCGCCACAACACCTCCCGCGCGGCCAGCGCCGCGGGACTCATCTCCGTCGACGGCCCCTACGACGACATCCGTGACGTCGAGGGCTACCGCGAACGGATGACCGACAACCACGCGAAGGGGATGCTCGGCATCTGGTCGCTCACCCCCGGTCAGGTCGTCGAGGCGAACAAGTCCGCGCTCCCGCCCGCGGAAGGCTACTGGCTGCTCGACGCCGACGGCCGCGAGGTCGAACTCGAACACGACGACGGGGTCGAAGTGTACGGCGGCAACCGGATCTCCCTCGAGGGGACCGACGACGGCTACGTCCTCTCGGTCGGCAACGAGGACCTCGAACTCTCCGAGGAAGAACTGCAGGAAGAACTCCTCGACTTGCTCGATTACGTCCCGAGCATGGACGACATCGTCGACTCCATGGAGGAGTTCGAGGCCGCGAAGGAATCCGGCAAGGGCGCCATCGCGATGACCCAGTCCGCGACGGTCGAGATCGACGGCGTGCGGGTCGACATCAGCCGCGATCGCATGTGGGACGAGGCGACCTACCAGGCGCTTCAGACGCCGATCACGCTGTTCCAAGACGTCTACGTCAACCGTCCGGACCAACACGAGGACCTCGCAGAGCTCTACAGCGAGGACGTCGTCGAGCGCGCGATGGACGTCGGAAACTAACGCCGCACCGCCGATTTTTTCGGGCCACTCAGCTCCAGATTCGATCCGATAACCCTGCGAGTACGTCCTCGTCGGCGAACGGGGTGGTCTCGTAGGGAACGAGTCCGACGTCGTCGAGCCCGCCCAGATATTCGACGAGGGCCGCACGATCGGCGTGGTCGTATCCCGCAATGGTCCACGGCGGCCAGATCGAAAGCTGTTCGAAACGGCCGCTCGCACCGTTCCAGCGGGCGTACACGTCCGACGCACCGTCACGTCCGACCAGCGCCAACTCGCCGCCCGTGACGCGAACCGTCTCGACGTAGTCGTCGAGTCGGGCGGGCACCCCGTCGGTCCGCTCCCCGAAGACGTTTCTCACCGCTCGGTGATCGGAGTGATCGAGGAGGATCCGCCGTACCTCTCCGTTGGTGTCGTTCATCGCTTGTGGGTACGGTTCACACGTCAATAAGCGTCAGGATCCCGGCGACGGGCAACCGGTGACCATTTTTTATGTCGTCCGCAAAGGCGTGTATGCTCAGTTACGTGACGACGAACGAGGGGAAGGTGCGGGAGGCCGAGGAGTACCTCGGCGACGCGGTCGCGGCCGTCGACTACGACTACGCGGAGATCCAAGCCGACTCCCTTGAGCCGGTCGCCGCTCACGGCGCCCGCGAGGCGTACGAGCGGGTCGGCGGACCCGTCATCGTCGACGATGCGGGGCTGTATCTGGAGGGATTCGACGGCTTCCCGGGTCCCTACTCGGCGTACGTCGAGAACACTCTCGGCGTCGAACGCGTCGGCCGACTCGCGCGTGAGGCAGACGAGCGAGGAGCCAAGTTCCGGTGTGTCATCGCCTACTGCGACGGGGAGCCGTTCGAGGCCTCGCCGGAACCGGTCGACACCGACGACCGGCGCGGCCGTGACCTCGACGTCGGGGACCGCGCGACGGCGACGACGGACGACACCGTCGCCGAGGGGAGCCTGCCGGTGAAACTGTTCGCGGGGGCCGTCCCCGGCCGTATCGTCGAACCACGGGGTGACGGCGGGTTCGGCTACGACCCGATATTCGAACACAACGGAACGACGTTCGCGGAGATGTCGCCCGAGGAGAAAAACGCCATCTCACACCGCGGTCGGGCGCTCGGCACGTTCGCCGAGTGGTTCGCCGAACGGTAGCCGCTACCGGGGATCCAGGTCGGGCCCCGGATACGGCTTCTCGAACGCGAGTTCGTACATCGCCGCCGGGTCGACGACCGCATTGAACGCGACGGGCGAACGCACGCTTACGTCGAGATACTTCCGGAGGTTGGCCCCCGCTTCGGGGCTCCGGAGTCGATCGTCGAGGGAGACGATCTGGGTCGCCTTGCCGCGGTACGCGGCCGCAAGTGCCGGGTGGTCCCCCGCTGGCTGTTCGACGAGAACGACCCGCTCCGTGACGGTCTCGCGCCACTCGTCGGCCAGTTCCGGATCGCCGAGCGTTTCGATCACCGCGACCGCGTCCTCAAGCAACGGTTCGGTCGCGACGAGATCGAGCCAGGAGTGCGACCGGACGGTGTCCATCGTCTCCCGCGCCGCCTCCCCGACGAGGAGGTCCGCGGCGAGTACGTCCGCGTCGACGACGATCCGGGTCGGGTCCGGGTCGGATGTCTCACTCACGGGTGCGGCGCTCTCCGAGCCTCTCACGTATCTCCGTCGCTCGAACCTCGTATGCGTCGGCCCGCTCGAACAGATCGGTCCAGGACATACGTACCCGAAGCCGCCCGGGAGAGAAAAGTCTCACCCTCGAACCCGGTCGCGGAGCTGCCACCAGACGATGCCGACGACGAACGCGACTCCGACGTTCGTGAGAACGGCGAGACCGCCGATCGAGGCCACGAGAAACGGTCGGTCAGTCGATCCGAACGCCACGCGGGCCAGCGAGGCGGCGACGATGACGAGGAGGACGCCCAAAAGCGCCATCGGAAACGCGAACAACACGCCGGCGACAAGGGCGAGTGCGAGATACAGCACGCCGGCGACGAGATTCGCCGTCCCCGTCCGCGCGCCGAAGGCGTGTTTCCCCGCAAGCCCCCCCGAGCCGTGACACATCGGAAGCGCCCCGAACGGCACCGCGACGAGGTTCATCACGCCCATGCTCTCGGCCAGTCGGTCCGCCGACACGTCGGCGTCGTAGAGATCCGAAAGCAGAAGCGAGGTCGCAATGGCCGCGTTGCCGACCGTCATCGCGAGTTGGGCGACGACGCCCTCGAGGGCACCGACCGACGCGACCGGCCCGCCGGCGGGAAAGACGGCGAGTTCCGGAGCGGTCGGCTGTGGAACACCGACCGTCGCCGCCGCCCACACCCCGCCGACGGCGAGGACGACCAACGCGACCGCGCGCCGCGAGACGAGCGCGACGACGCCCGCGACGATCACGCCCACCACGGCGACCGCGGGGGCGGCGGAGACTGGCTCTATCGCGGCGACGAAAAGCAGGCAGGCGACGGCGAACTGGATCCCGCGCACCACGGGTTCGCCGACGACGGTGGCGATCGCGCCCAGCCACCCCCGCCGACCGGCGAGGAGCAACACGCCCCCGGCGAGCACCCCCGCGGCCACGAGTTCCCCGTAGGATATCGCGCCGGCGATGGCGAGCCCGGCGAGGGCCTTCATCGGCTCGACGGACAGCGGGACCCCGTATGCGATCCCCCAAGCCACCTGGAAGGCGGCGAACCCGACGAGGACGTGCGGAAGCGACGCCGGCGTCAAGAGGCCGAGCGCGACGACGAGGGGGAGGACCGTAATCGAATCCCCTATCGCGCCCGTAAGCTCCCCTCCATCGAGCTCGAACGCGGATGGCGCCGGAAACCAGGCTGAAACGGACACAAATTATACTTCAGCTCCACCTCTAAGAGCTTTTCCGGAGGATCTAACGATTTCTTCGTGATCGTATCGTAACTACATTAAGTTACAAAGAACCGAAGGGAACGGCTCATCATTTACTGCGGGACTGAATGCTCGCGCGGGAGCCTCGACCGGGGCTCCGTCTGACGCGGATTTATATGCGATGGCAGCCTGCCCCCGATGGGCGCGCTTCGATACCTTCCGATATCCCCATCCTCCCCACCGCGCGCGCCCCGATTTTCGGGGCCGCCAGGCGTCATAACCGAGGATTCGACACGCCGCCGTAAGTGTGCTGTGGGCAGCCGAACGGGCCGACTCCGACGGCTCGTGTGCCACGCCGGTCGGCTCGAACGCGCTGAAATCGTCGGATGGAGGGACGTCGTTCCAGGCGTGGCTGTACGCCCCGTCGACGAACACGATCGAGCGCCCGCCCGATTCGATGCCCGGGAGGAACCGCTGGACGAGGGTGTCCCGTTCCGAGAGGTCGGCCTCGAACCGGCGCTGAGCCGCCGCCCTGGCGAGGGAAGTCCGCCAGACGCCCTCCGAGCCAGCCCCGATGGCCGGTTTGATCACGGCCCCTTTCCATCCGCGCTCGGTGAGTACGGCTTCAAGCGACGCCCCTTCGCCCGACCCGAGGTACGCGGTCGGCATCGTCTCGACCGGGAACGAACCGCCGGATACGACTTGTGGACGTTCCACCGGACGATGTCGGTCGGAGTGTAAACCTCCAGGTCAGCGTCGTCGAGACGGTCCAGAAACGACCGAAATCGACCCGGATCGGCGTGATAATCCCAGGGGCTCCGAAACAACACCGCGTCGTACTGCCCGGCGTCGAATCCATCGGTCCACACTAGCGGTTCAGCCGAAATTCCGCTCGATTCGAGTTCCGCCGCAATGGCGCGTCCGTCCGCCGTCAGGTCGGCATGTTCCTCGTCGGTCACGATTCCGAGGGTCTGGGAGGCTTCGGTGTCCGACGGGCGGTTCCGGCGTCCGTTCATCCGAGGCCCGTTCGACTCGGAGGTGTTTTCCTCGCTCGGTTCGGGGCGGGATTTATATACCGTGCTGCCGGATAAATATCCGTGTATCGGGCGCGTGACCACGTCGAGAACGAGAAGTGGCTGGCCGCCATCGACGAGGCGGCGGAGCGCCTCGAGTTGGGGGCCGAAGCGAAGTCCCGGGCGACGGATCTGTTCCTCTCGACGGTCCCGAACGCGGATCGATCGAAGCGGGCGACGGTGGCGGCGAGTCTCTACGCCGGTGCGCTCATCGCCGGCGACCGCCGCTCGCAGTCGGCTGTCGCCGACGCCGTCGGCGTATCGCGGCTGACGGTCCAGAGCCGCTGGAAGACCCTGCTGGAGGAAGCGGGGCTCGAACCGCCACGGTGGTGACGGCCGGCGGTGTGGCTCCGATGAATCCGGCCGTTTCGAAGCGCAATGGAAAAGGCTTATGCGCGTTTTGACAGTCTATCCGTGCAATGAGCCAGCGGTTTGAGGCGTTCGAAAAGCGACTCGACGAGTACGAGTCGCAGATCGACACCGTCTATCGCCTGTACCACATCCCCGTCCTCGCAGCCCTCATGGCGTTCATGCTGTGGGTCCGGGTGCGGAACTACACGAACCACATCGGCCCGGACGGCCAGCCGTTGTACCGCGGAAACGACCCGTTCCTCCACTATCGACACACGAACTACGTCATCCAGAACTTCCCGTTTACGATGCCGTTCGACCCCTGGACGGGCTTCGACGTCGGAAGCCGCGTCGGGCAGTTCGGCACGATCCTCGACCAGATGGTCGCCACGGTCGCGCTGGTGATCGGCCTCGGGTCGCCCTCACAGGAAACGGTCGTGCTGACGACGCTGTTTTCGGGGCCCGTGTTCGCGGTGCTGTGTGCGATTCCGATGTACCTCATCGGCAGACGGCTCGGGGGTCGCTTCGGCGGGATCGTCGCCGTCGTCGTCCTCGCGTTGTCCCCCGGGCAGTTCCTCTCCCGGAGCGTCGCCGGATATTACGGGCACCACGTTACGGAGGTCCTGTTCGCGCTCGTCGCGCTAACGCTCGGGATGAAGATGCTCGCGGTCGCCCAGCGGGAACGGCCGATCTACGAGTTCATCGAGACGCGGGAGTTCGAACTGCTCCGCGAACCGGCCAAGTGGGGCGTCGCCTTCGGTGCCGCCCTCGTCGTCGCCGTGTTGAACTGGCCGCCGGCGGTGTTCCTCTTCGGCGTCTTCGCGGTGTTTCTGTTTCTCGCACTTTCATTGGAGTTCATCCGGGGACACAGCCCGGATCACGTCGCGATCCCCTCCGTCGTGGCGTTGCTCACCGCAGCGGTGTTGCTCGTCCCGTTCCTCACGACCACCGGACTGACGGCGACGGACTACTCGGTGTTGCATCCGCTCCTCGCGGTCGCGGTCGCGGCCGGCGCAGCGTTCATGGCGGCGATGGCCCGGGTCTGGGAGAGGCGGGAACTCCCGCGGCTCGCCTATCCGATCGGCATCGCGGGGTCGGGGCTCGTCGGGATCGGCCTCGTCGCGGTCGTGCTCCCCGACGTGTTCGGTTTCTTCGTCTCGCAGGCCGAACGCGTCGTCGGACTCGGCTCGACGGACACCGCCTCGACGATCGGCGAGGCGCAGGCCCCGCGGGACCCGATCGGGTTCTTTTATCAGAACTACGGACTCGGGTTTTACACCGCACTCGCGGGCTTCGGACTCCTGTTGTATCGGGCCGTATCGCGAAAGCGAACGCGCGCCGATCACTTCCTGATCGCCGTCTTCGGGGCGTTCATGCTGGTCTTTACGCTCACGCAGGTCCGGTTCGATTACTACCTCGTCATCGCCATCGGGGCCGGAAACGCATACATCGTCGGGTGGATCTACCAGTTCGTCGACCTCGACAACGTCCGGGAGGACATCACGAACGTCAAACCGTATCAGATACTCATCGTCGTCGCCATCCTCTTCGTCATTGCGGGACCGCTCGTCGTGACGGGCGCGACGGTCGCGGCCGCCGACACCGCTTCACAGCCCGGTGAGATGCAACAGTGGGGCGAGAGCCTCGATTGGCTCTCCGAGGAGACGCCGGAGGTCGGCTCCTACGGGAGCGGCGATGACCCACGCCTCGATCTCTACGGCACCTACGAGAACACCGAGGACTTCGAGTACGGGGACGGGGAGTACGGCGTTCTCGCGTGGTGGGACTACGGCCACTACATAACGACCCGCGGGGAGCGGATCCCGGTCGCGAACCCCCACCAACAGCACGCGACGGAGTCCGCCGACTTCCTGTTGGCCGACGACGAGGTCGCCGCCTTGGACGGACTCGACGAGGACGTCGGCGAGGGCGAGGGCGTCCAGTACGTGATGGTTGACTACCAACTCGGCTACGCCGGAACTCAAAAATACGGCGCGCCGACGGCGTTCGAATCCCGACACGACATCTCAAGCGGCGACGTCGGGATTCAGGTCGTCAACCCCGAGACCGGACAGCGGCTCTACGGCACCCACACCCAGCGCGGGTACGAAAGCATGCGCGTTCGGCTCTACCAACACCACGGAAGCGCACAGGACGCCGGGACGGTGACGGTCAACTTCGGGGAGTACTTCGAAGAGGAAGGCATAGCGACGATTCCGGAAGGCACGACGGGCCCCGAGGACCTCTTCGAACAGCACGATAGCCCCGAAGCCGCCCGCGAAGCCGCCGAAACCGATCCGACCGTCGTCCACGGCGGGATCTTCGGCCAGCCGGCCGAACGCGTCGACGCGCTGGAACACTTCCGGCTGGTCCACGCCGGCGGGCCGGTCGCACAGTCGCCGTTCGATCGAGTCCTCGGCGGAGCGTCCCTGGGCGGGACCGACTCCTGGGTGAAGACGTTCGAGCGAGTCGACGGTGCGACGGTCCAGGGAACCGGCCCCGCTGAAACGGAGGTCCAGGCGGCCGTTGAGATGGAGATCGACTCGACCGGGGAGACGTTCACCTACACGCAGTACGCCGACACCGACGCCGACGGGAACTTCGAGATGACGCTCCCGTACTCGACGACCGGCTACGACGAGTTCGGTCCGGAAACCGGACACACGAACGTCGACGTACGCGCGAACGGCACCTATCGGTTCATCGCGCCGGATCAACTCGCCTTCGACGAAGCCGACGTTACCGAGGGGCAGATCATCGGTGAGGACGAGACGCCAGTCACCGTCGAGCTCGAAAGCCCCGATATCGAGGACGAGCCGATCGAGGAACCGACCGCCGACGGCGGCGAGGAAACCGACGACTCCGGGGAGGACGTGGTTGCGGAGCGTCGAACAACGCGGACGCCGTGAATGAGCGACGGTGCCGGGTTCAGAGCGTGGCTCTCGGTGTATCTAAAGGGCGCATGCATGGGCGCGGCCGATACGGTTCCGGGAGTCTCGGGCGGGACGATCGCCGTCATACTCGGGATTTACGAGCGGTTGATAGCCGCATTGACCGCACTCGACCCGGCGGTCGTCCGCCGGTTTCGGTCGATTGACACCGCCGAGGGGCGTGCCGAACTCGCCGCCGACCTTCTTCGTGTCGACGCGCCGTTCCTGTTCGTCCTCGGCGCGGGTGTGGTGTCGGCGGCCGCGACGGTCGCTACGGTGATGAACGTCGCCGTCACGCGGTATCCCGCACCGACGTACGCCTTCTTTTTCGGCCTCATCGGCGCGTCCGCGGCCGTGTTGTACCGGTACGTCGAGGTCGGGACTCGGCGTCGAGTCCTCGTCGCGGCGGGCGGATTTCTGATCGCGTTTCTCGTTACGGACCCCTCCCTCGCGGTCACGAGAACGACGACGCTTCCGACGCTGTTCGTCGCCGGTTCGATAGCGATCTCCGCGATGATCCTCCCGGGGATCTCAGGCGCGTTCCTGTTGCTCATCATGGGCCAATACGAGTACGTCAGCGGGATTCCGCGGGGTGTTTTTGAGGGTATCGGCGCCGCCGCCGGCGGGAATCCGGGGGCGCTCGTCGACGCACTCGTCCCCTTTGCGGTGTTCGTCTCCGGCGCGCTGGTGGGGTTGTTTTCGGTCGCATACGCCGTCCGGGCCGCCCTCGAGCGGTACCGGGAGGCGACGTTCGTCTTCCTCGTCAGCCTGATGGTCGGTGCGCTCAGGCTGCCGATCCGCGAGGTGAGAGAGAACGTCGCCGCGGCGTCGTCGGGAACCGTCCTCGCGGTTTTGGGCCCGGCGATCGGTGGGGTCGTGGCCGTGTTGCTTCTCGATCACTACACCGAGGAACTCCAGTATTAAGCCGCTCCGGAACCAACGACCGGTATGGACGGTCGCCCGACGCTCACGACGCTTTCGCTCTGTCTCGTGACGTTCGCCGTCCAATCGCTCGTTGGCGTCGCCGGGGTCGGGGCCGGGGCGTTCGCGTTGAGCCTGCCGCTCGCACACCACCCGTGGACGCTCGTGACGAGTGTCTACGCCCACGGCGGCATCGGACACCTCCTCGCCAACGCGCTCGCGTTACTCGTTGTCGGCCCGCCCGTGGCGTACGTGACGACGGCGGCGCGGTTTCACGCGTTCTTCATTTGCACCGGCGCGATCGCCGGCGTCGTCCAGGCCGCCGTGGCCGCCCCGTTCGGCGGTGCCGCCGTCCTCGGCGCCAGCGGCGCGATCTTCGCCCTCCTGGGGTACGTTCTGATCGGGAACCGCGCTTCCGAGCGCGTGCTCTCGTGGCTCCCGGTCGGCCGTCGCGGCCGACTCCTCCTGTTCGCCGGGATCGCGGCGCTCGTGACCGCCGCGACGGCTGCCCCGGGTGTGGCTCTCGTCGCGCATTTCGCCGGCTTCTGTCTGGGTATCGGAGCCGGGCGGGCCCGGTTGCTCCACGTTCGCCCGCGTTCGCGGTGAGAGATCCCCGCCTCGGACGCAAGACACAACAGCAAAGGGTTGGAGCCACGACCGGGTCCGTATGTACGAGGCCGTCCACGCCCATCCCGACGGACGGGCGACCGTCGCCCGCCTCGCCAAACGCGCGGCGACGTACGGGTACGAGGGGATCGTCGTCAGAAACCACGGGGGCGAGGCGGCGACGTACGACCGCGACCGTATCGCGGAGGCGTACGGGATCGACGTCGTCCCCGGGATCGAGATCCGGGTCGAGGAGCCGGGACGGGCCAGCGGACTGATCGGGAACTACCGGTCGAAACGGACGGTCGTCTGCGTCCATGGCGGCGAGCTAAACCGGTTCGCGGTCGAACAGCCGCAGGTCGACGTGCTCGCACACCCGATGGACGGCGGCGACGTGAACCACGTTCTCGCGAAGACCGCCGCCGAGAACGGAGTCCACCTGGAGTTCAATCTCGGGCGCGTACTCCGTGCCGACGGGGGCGAGCGCGTCCAAGCAATCCAAGGCCTCAGGAAGCTTCGCGAGATGGTCACGCAGTACGACGCGCCGTACGTGGTCTCGGCGGACCCCGACTCACATTTAACGTTGCGAGCGCCTCGGGAGTTGCTCGCCGTGGGAGAGACGATCGGATTCGACCGGGAAACGCTCGAAACGGGGCTGTCCGCGTGGAACGAAATCGCCGACCGGAACCGGGACCTTCAGTCCGGGTCGGTTATCGAACCCGGAGTCAGGATCGAATCCGACGAGACGGATGCGTGATTCTCAGGAGCTCTTTCGACGGCGGGTGAGCTGTCCGTGACCGCCGAAGCTATGTGTCGCACGGCCGAAGCGATCGATGTGAAGCATCTGCCGAAGCATCTCCGCCCCCGATGGCGATATCTCGCGATCGGGGTGGAGTCGTGGGTCGATGCGGAGATCGACCGACGGGCGTTTCAGCGCAAACTGTGGTTCGCCGCACAGAACCTCGTCGGCGACACGGGCAGCGCAGCGTTGGACAGCAGTGTGCTCCACTTCTCGTTCGAGGACGGCGACGGTGAGGCGGTACTCCGGGTTCGCCGCGGCGAGGTCGAGCGGTTGCGGGCGGTGCTTGCGACCGTAGACAGCGTCGACGGGCATCGGATCGGGCTGTCGGTCCGCGGCGTCAGCGGGACGGTCCGAGCCTGTGAAGAAAAGTATATACGGCGTCCGAAGGTACGAATTAAGGAGAGAAACGTCGCGTTTGCCGGGGCCGACCGGCCCGCCGTCGCCCGGGACGACCGGATCGACGTCGACTGTCCGGATGGCCGCGTGGGCGCGACAGCACTCGATATTCGCGACAACTAACAATGCAGGGACAATCGCAGCAGCAGGCGTACGATCGGGGGATCACCATCTTCTCCCCGGACGGCCGCCTGTACCAGGTCGAGTACGCGAGAGAAGCGGTCAAACGAGGCACGGCGTCGATCGGCATCCGAACCGACGACGGGGTCGTGCTGGTGGTCGACAAACGGATCCGCTCGCCGCTGATGGAGCGGACCAGCGTCGAGAAGATCCACAAAGCCGACGATCACATCGGGATCGCGAGCGCGGGCCACGTCGCCGACGCCCGCCAGCTGATCGACTTCGCCCGCCGACAGGCGCAGGTCAATCAGCTCCGATACAGCGAGCCGATCGGCGTGGAGACGCTGACGAAAGCGGTCACCGACCACATCCAGCAGTACACCCAGGTCGGCGGCGCGCGCCCGTTCGGCGTCGCGTTGATCATCGGCGGCATCGAGGACGGCGAACCCCGACTCTACGAGACGGATCCCTCGGGGACGCCCTACGAGTGGCAGGCGCTCGCGGTCGGCGCCGACCGTGGCGACATCGAGGATTACCTCGAGGACCACTACAGCGACGACCTCACCATCGATGAAGGGATCGGGCTCGCGTTGCAGGCCCTCGCGTCGGTCAACGACGGGAAACTCACGCCGGAGGGGATCGGCCTCGCGACGGTGTCGGTCGGCGACGACGGGTTCGGACAGCTCTCCGACGACGAGATCGAGGCGTATCTGGTCGAACACGATCTGCTCGAGGACGAGGAAGCCGACGCGGACGAGGACGACGAGTAGTCCGGCCTCCGCGGCCCGCAGCGTTTTGCGATACCTTTTATTTCCAGCCCCGATATCGGTACGTATGATATCACTTGACGAGGCTGTGACCGCACGGCTTGAGTCCCACGGCCAGCGCTTCGAGGTGCTCGTCGATCCCGACGCGGCCCTCTCGATCAAGCGCGACGAATTCGACGGCGAACTCGAGGACGTCATCGCCGCCGAGGACGTCTTCGAGGACGCCTCGACGGGCGATAGGCCACCGGAGAATTCCCTCGAAGAGGTTTTCGAGACGACCGATCCGCTGGAGATAATTCCGGAGGTGATTCGGCGCGGCGAGATCCAGATCACGGCCGAACAGCGCCGGGAGATGCAGGAACGCAAACACAACCAACTGGTCAACAAGATCGCACGCAACGCGGTCAACCCCCAGATGGACGACGCGCCCCATCCGCCGGAACGCATCGAGCGCGCCTTAGAGGAGGCGGGGTTCAAGATCGATCCGATGGAGCCGGTCGAAAACCAGGTCGATGACGCGTTGGACGACCTCCGACCCGTCATCCCGATCCGCTTCGACGAAGTCGTCATCGCGGTGCAGGTCCCGGCCGACTACGCCGGGAGCGCACAGGCTCAGATCCGCCAGTTCGGCGATCTCGAGCGCGAGGAGTGGCAATCGGACGGGTCGTGGGTCGGCGTGTTGCGGTTCCCGGCGGGGCTTCGAAACGACTTCTATGACCTCGTCAACGAACACACGAGCGGCGAGGCCGAAACCCGGATCGTCAAGGATGAAGACGAGATCGAAACGCGCTGAGGACCGGCCCCGAAACTAAATAGCGTGACGACGTATCGCCGGGTAAGTGACTGGAACGAACGGCCGGGCAGTCGTCGCAAAACGTGTCGACGACGGCGATCCGGACACGACGGAAATACGCGACCTCGCCCACGCCGCCGGCTACACGGTCGTCGGTGAGGTGACACAGACTCGAACTGAGGACCCCGCGCTCTGTCTCGGTGAGGGGAAAGTGAAACGGCTCGCAGAGACCGTTACGACGACCGAGGCGGCGGCGGTGATCTTCGATAACCGACTGGGACCGTATCAGACGTACAACCTCGGCAACGAGCTTCCGGAGGGCGTCGAGGTGCTCGATCGGTTCAAGCTCATCCTCGACATCTTCGGTCAGCGCGCACAGACGAAGAAGGCCCAACTACAGGTCGAACTCGCGGAACTCAGGTACGAACTGCCGCGGGCGGAGGCGAAGGCGTCGCTGGCGAAACGCGACGAGCGGCCGGGATTCATGGGGCTTGGCGAGTACGACGAATCCCGCGAGCAGGACATCAAGTCCCGGATCAGCCGGATCAACGACGAACTCGAGCGCATCGAGCGAACCGAAACCCACCGACGCGAGCAGCGCCGCGAGTCGGGGTTCGACCTCGTCGCCCTCGCGGGCTACACCAACGCCGGCAAGTCGACACTGCTTCGGCGGCTGGCGAGCGACCTCGATATCGACGAAAACGAGGGGCTACATCCCGATCTCGATTCGACCGCCGAGTCCGAAAACCGGCTGTTCACTACGCTTGGGACGACGACACGCCGAGCGGAGTTCGACCGCCGGGACGTGTTGGTGACCGACACGGTCGGATTCATTTCGGATCTTCCACACTGGCTCGTCGAGTCGTTCCGGTCGACGCTGTCGGAAGTGTATCGCGCCGACCTCGTCTTGCTCGTCGTCGACGCCTCCGATCCCGTCGAGGAGATCCGCGAGAAACTCGTCACCTGCCACGATACCCTCTACGAGCGGAACGAGGCCCCGATCATCACGGTGTTGAACAAAGCCGACCTCGTCGACGACGCTGAGTTGATCGACAAGCGCGACGCCCTCGCCGCGTTGGCAGAGGACCCCGTCGTCATCAGTGCGAAAACCGGCGACGGGATCGACGAACTCCGTTCTCGGATCGACGAGGCGCTCCCGGCGTGGCGGCGCGAGCGGCTCGTGGTTCCGATGACCGACGAGACGATGAGTTTGGTGTCGTGGATCCACGATCACGCGAGCGTCGACTCCGTCGAGTACGGCGACGAGGTGACCGTCGACTTCGAGGCCCGCCCGGCGATCATCGAACAGGCGAGATCGAAAGCCGGGGAGCTGCCGGCCGCGCCGGCCGAGTAGCGGATCGGCTCAGAGCTCGGTTTTTTCCTTCGAGACGACCTCTACGTCGGAGATTCGCGTCCCAGGATACTGGCCGTCGTCGCTCTTTTCGGCGGCCTTTACCATGTCCCAGACGACGTTCAGGCCGGTGGTAACGCCCTCGAGAGCCTCCATTTCGCAGCCGGTCTTACCCGTCGTTTCGACGGCGACAGTCAGCGTGATCGCGTTCTCACCGACCGAAAACTCAGTCTCGACGTTTGTGATCGGGATCTGGTGACACATCGGGATCGTCTCCCAGGTGTGTTTGACCGCGTTGATCGCGCCGACGCGGGCGACCGCGAGCACGTCGCCCTTCCCGATTCCGTCGGCGCGGATCGCCTCGATCGTCGATGGAGCTAAGTCGATCCGACCCCGGGCGACCGCGCGTCGGGCGGTATCCGGTTTCGAGCCGACGTCAACCATCTGTGCATCGCCCTCGCCGGTGACGTGGGTGAGTTCGGTTTCGTCGCTCATACCTCGTTCTTTGCCGGGAAAGCGAAGAAACCACCGGGACCTATCGATCGGTGTCGGGCCAAAGCGCGGCCGGGACGGAGTCGAGAAGGTCGGTCGCGGTCAGCCCGTGGCTGTACTCCTCGGCGACGATGTCACCGGCCCGGCCGTTGGCGTACGCGCCGAGTGCCGCCGCGTGGATCGGGTCGAGAACGCACGCCATCGCCGCAGTCACGCCGGCGAGCACGTCGCCGGTTCCGCCGACGGTCATGCCGGGGTTGCCGGTCCGGTTGAGCCGGGTCGTCTCGCCGTCGGAGACCACGTCGACGGCACCCTTCACGAGCATCGTCGCGCCGATGTCGGCCGCGAAGGAGGCGACGCGGGCCGCCCGTTCGTCAGTGTCGGCGGCGGTTTCAGCGCCCATCGCCTCGAACTCCCCCTGATGCGGCGTACAGAGGAGCCTCGCGTCCGTCTCGGTTCCCGGGACAGCCGACAGCGCGTCGGCGTCGACGACGGCAGTTCCGTCGAACGTCGAGAGGAACTCGGAGACGGCCTCGATCGTCGGCTCCGCATCGCCGAGGCCGGGGCCGAGTACCACACAGTCCATCCCCGAGGCGGCCTCGAGCAGGGCCGGGACGTTCCGGGGTTCGATCCGACTCCCCGACTGCGGGTCGACGATCAGGTTCTCGCTGTATGTCTGGATCTCGCTTGCAACCGATTCGGGGCAGGCGACGTACGCCAGATCCGCCCCTGCTCGGAGCGCCGCCTGCGCGGAGAGTGCGGGTGCGCCCGTGTATGGACCGCCACCGATGACGAGGACGCGCCCGAAGGCACCTTTGTGAGCCGTCGGGTCCCTGGAGAGCCTGAGCAGGTCGCCGCGTTCGACGAATCGCTCGGCCGCCTCGGGGATGCCGATGTCCGCGACGGTCACCTCGGCGTCGATCGATTCGAGCCCTGGCTTGTCGTCGTGGAAGGTGACGACGCGGTCGGCGTCGACCGCGACACCGTCGCTGGATCCGGTGTCGGCATCGATCCCCGAGGGCACGTCGACGGCGATCACCGTCGCGTCGGCGGCGTTTATCGCTCCGGCGGCCGTCCGTTCGGGTTCCCTGAGCGCGCCGGTGACGCCGGTTCCTAGCATCGCATCGACGATAACGTCGGCGTCGAGTTCGATCCCCGACGAATCGCCGATCCGACGCGTCTCGATTTCGGCCCGTTCGAGCGCGTCCCAGTTTTCGCGTGCGATCGTCGTCGAGATCGTCTCGGGACGGCCGAGAAGCGAGACCGTCCGGTCGTAGTCCGACAGAAACCGGGCCGCGACGAACCCGTCGCCGCCGTTGTTGCCGCGTCCACAGACCAACGCGACCGATGCGCCGGGATCGGCGACAGCCCGAACCGCGGCGGCGACGGCGTTACCCGACGACTCCATCAGCTGTTTGCGCGGGACGCCGAGAGCCTCGGCGTTTTCGTCCACGACGGCCATCCCCGTGCTCGTGATCATGGTTCGGTCTTCTCGCCCGATCGCACTAACGGTTGTGCCGGGCCGGAGTTCACTTCGCCGTCATCGGCGGATCTCGAACCCATCGAGGCCGGACGGCTCGTCGTACTCGACATCGACGTCGTCGACCCGCGCGCTCGGGCTGCCGGTGTGACACCACTCGACCATCGACTCGACGGCGCTTCGCTCGCCCTCGAAAACGGCCTCGACGCGACCGTCGTCGAGGTTTTTTACCCACCCATCGACGCCGGCCTCGCGTGCGGTGTCGCGGGTGGTTGCGCGGTAGTACACTCCCTGCACGCGCCCGGAGACGAACACGTGTGCACGAACGCGATCGCTCATGTGTCGTTGTTGGGTACTCCAGCGCTAAAACCCTCCCGCACGGGAGTCCTACGGGTCGTCAGCGCCGGTTCGGAGGTGATGGAAGACGTACGTCTGTGCGTAGCCGGCGTACGCGCCGCCGAACTGCGCTCTGATCGCCCGCGAGGTGTCGGCGTAGTTACCACGCTCGCAGTCGGGGTAGTACTCCTCGATGGTGGTTCTGATCCACGTGTCCAGCGGGACGGCCTCGAGATAGCCGAGCGAAAAGAGGAGCACGCAGTCCGCGACCTTCTCACCGACGCCGACGAATCGGGTCAACGAGTCGCGCGCGGCCTCGTACTCGAGGCCGACGGCGTCGGCAGGATGGGCCTCCCCCTCCGCGACCATCTCGGCCGTTCGCCCGACGTAGGGGGCTCGGTAGCCGAGCGAGAGGCCCCGAAGGCCCTCCTCGGTCGCGTCGGCCAACCGATCCGGCGTCGGGAAGGCGTCGTACTCCCGCCCGTCGAACCGGACCGTCTCGCCGTAGGTCGCAGCGAGGGCGGACTGCATGCCGTGAATCCGGGCGACTCGCATCTGTGCCGAACAGATGAACGAAATCAAACACCCGAAAGGCGGATCCCGAACCAGCCGCATCCCGCGGTGTGCCTCGAAGGCGCGATCGAGGAGGGGATCGTCCGGCGTGGCGTCGGCGATGGCGCCGAGGTCGTCGTCGAGGCGGAGGAGATGTTCGAGGCGGTCGAAAGCGTTCGGCGTCGAGGACTCCCACTCGAGTCGACGCTCGGTTTGTCGGACACGTATCACCTCCGGCTCGTTCGTCTCCGTCGCCGCCGCCGGCAGTACGGTGTAGTACCACGGCGACCCCTCCAAGGCGTTCTCGTACATCCGGTCGTCGTCGCGCCGCCACAGATACGTTTGGCCGCTTTCGAGCGTCAACGACAGATCGAGCCCTCCATCGAACGACGAGATCGGACGACCACCGGTGTTCATACGCGTGAGTTGATCCGGGACGTGTTCGGCCTTTCGGGTTGCGCGTCGGGCGAGTTACGTGAGATTCGAGGCGAAAGCCTCGCGCTTCAGCGCGGGGAGGATGTCGATCCGTCAACTCCCGGAGCAGCACGGACGACGTACGGCGTACCGCCGGGAGAAAGTTCTTGTCACAGGGGACGCAATATGTTAGCATGGACTGTCGAGTTGTCGTCGAAGCCGCGGTCCCGGTATACGACGTAGAAACGGCCGACGAGGCGGTTCGAATCGCGATATCGAAGACCGGGGAGATGCTGAACCCCGATCTCAACTACGTCGAGATCGACATGGGCACGCGGGACTGTCCGGACTGTGGGGAGCCTCGAGAGCCGGCGTTCATCGCGGCCGATGAGGGCCTCGTCGCGCTCGAACTCGAGATGACCGTCTTCAACGTGGAACACGACGAACACGCCGCCAGAATCGCCCGCAAGGAGATCGGCCAACGCCTCCAGAACATCCCGCTCGAGGTCCTCGAGATCGAAGTAATCGAGGACGAAGACGAGAGCGAGGACGAGGTCGCAACCGACGAGGGAGGCGAGACGCCGGATCAGGGTGAAGGGGACGACGACGTGCTTCCGGAGTTCGAAGAGCTGATCGACGAGTAGACGACACCGGGATTGGTGTGGAACGGTCGCTGAGACGTCTCCCCGTTGCTCGGCACAGCCAAGCGGCGATAGGAACGCCACGGCAGTGCTTTCGTACGATAGGTGGCCCTACGCGCCAAATCTGATGTATGACGCAGTCGATTAATTAGTCCGCGGCTGCGGAGACAGCGGGTTCCGTCTCGCGTTCCATTTCCTCGGTGATTCCGTCAGCGAGGGCAAACACGGCGGCCTTGTGATCCGTTTTCGATTTGTGGATCGATGTCGGCCGGACACCCAGTTCGGTGTAATCGGTGTGTTCGACGTCGCACTCTGCCATCTGCTCGTAGTGGTTGCATACCTCTGCAAGCAGGCCGTGGAGATGAATGAGCTCCTGCTTCTTCATAGTCATATTCGCGTAACGACTCAGGGTATATAGTAGTATCCTGAGACAAGTTAACACGTTTCTCCGGCCTCGATACGGCGGAATTTGCGGGATCCGGGTTCCGTCAAACGATGTTGGACGTTCCGACCGCGCCGGAAAGCGATCCGCCCCGGACCGCCCGGAGTCCACAACCAGTCGGCGGATCCGATCGGTTGGCCCGTAAGGTGAACGCTTTTTTGTGTAAATCCGCAACGTTCGGTATGGAATACGACGACGGACTCGACCGCGCGCTCGAATCGACGCCGGACACCGAGGAATCGTCGACACGGTTCTCACTGCCCGATCCCGACATCCGTCAGGAGGGGTCGGCGATGATCTACGAGAACTTCCGGACCACAGTTGAGGCCCTCGACCGCGAAGGCACCCACGTTATGAGACACCTCCAGACCGAACTCGGGACGAGTGCTACCATCGACGAACGGGGTCGTCTCAGGCTGACCGGAGCCTTCCGCGCCGAGCGCGTCCGGGATGCGATGGAGGAGTACGTCGAGGGGTACGTCCTCTGTCCGGAGTGTGGACTCCCCGACACACGGATCGAGACCGAACGGGGTGTCGAAATACTTCGCTGTACGGCCTGCGGTGCGCGATCCCCCACGGGGAACTGATCCGAAGGGTGCCCTGGGGGAAGCCCACTCGGCAGGCGCTGTCAGGGAGCGGTATCCGATCGCGGTCCGGAACGACCGCCGTGCGACCTAGATCCGCAACGTCGGCGAACGCTCGGTGGCCGCCTTACCGCCCCAACTCCTCGTGAGCGCTCGCGAGGTGGTTTGACGCCAACGCGCCGAGCAGGGAGAGTTCTCCGGCTAACGCGGCCGTCGTGATGACCTCGGCGAGCGCGTCGGCGTTCGACCCGGGCGGGTCGCCGCCGCCACGGACCCCCACGACGTCGAGCGCCTCGTCCTGAGTCGGCAGTTTCGTCCCGCCGCCGACTGTTCCGACCTCCAGGGACGCGATCGTGAGGCTGGCGTAGAGGTCGCCACCGGACGTGTCCGTATCCGGGGACCCACCGCTCGCATCGCCCGCGGAACCGCCGTTTCGAACCTCCGCCGTCGTGATCGCGTTCGACCCCTCCACGACTTGCGCGATGTCCTGGCCGGTGGCGAGAAACGCCGCCGCGACTGTGTTGGCCGCGTGGGCGTTGAACCCGAGCGACCCGGCCTTCGCCGATCCGATCAGATTCTTTCGGGTGTTCGCCTCGGCGATCGCCTCGGGCGTGGTTCCGAAGTAGCTCTCGACCGTCTCGGGCGGGATCGAGACGTCGGCGGCGACGGTCCGGCCGCGACCCTCGATGCTGTTTATCGCGGCCGGCTTCTTGTCGCTGCAGAGGTTGCCGGACAGCGCGACGAGTTCGGCGGGCGTTTCGGCCTCGACGATCTCACAGGCCGCTTCCGTCGCGATCGTCGCCATGTTCATTCCCATCGCGTCCTTCGTGTCGTAGACGAATCGGAGGAAAACGCTGTCGCCGACGACGTAGGGCGTCACCCCGCGCAACTCGCCGTGGCTCGTCGTGGATTCTGCCGCCTCCGCGAGCCTGTCGACGCTGTCTCGAACCCAGGCCGCGGTCTCGCTCGCTTCGGCGACGTCATCGACCCGGAACACCGGCGCACGCGTCATCCCGTTTTTCAACACCCGGGCGGTCGCCCCGCCGGCGGCCCGAATCGCCGCACAGCCGCGGTTGACGGAGGCGACGAGCGCACCCTCCGTCGTGGCGAGCGGCAGATGTGTGTCGCCCTCGACCGCCCCGCCCGCGACCGTGATCGGCCCGACGACGCCCATCGGGATCTGTGCCGCCCCCAGCATGTTCTCGATGTTCGGCTCGGCGATCGTCGCGTCGAAGGCGTAGGAGCCGACCGTCTCGAGATCGGCGCCCGTCTCGGCCGCCAGCAGTCGCCGCCGGGCGGCAGTCGCGTCGTCGGCGTCGGCGTGCTGTTCGAGTTCGTGGAGCCGCACGTCGCCGTCCCTGACGGCGGCGACGAGCGCGTCTGTGTCCATACCGGCGGGTCGGTGGCCGGTGACTAAGGGTTTCCGTCCGCCGGGGAAGTCGGACCCTCGCTGGCGTGAACGTCACATCGAAGCACATACGGATGTAACAGTTAGCCATTGGGGGCAATATTTTTACTCCAACCGAGTATTGAAGACGAAACTTTATCAAAATGGAACTCCGTATAGTTGTATAGGTGCACAAGACGACTTATGCCAGAGATGGAATCAATCAACTTCGAAACTGATCTCAGTCTCTTCAAATACGACAATTTAGAGCAACTTCCCCGACGGTACAGGGAGTTGTCAGAAACGGAGCGCGAGGAACGGATCGCCGCCGCGAAGGCCGAACTCGGCGATGACGTCGTCGTCCTCGGCCACAACTATCAGCGGCGCGAAATCGTCGAGCACGCGGATTTCATCGGCGACTCGTATCAACTCTCTCGGGAGGCGGCGAACGCGGACGCCGACTACGTCGTGTTCGGCGGCGTGACGTTCATGGCGGAATCAGCCGACATCATCACCGACGACGACCAGACGGTCATCCTCCCGTCGATGGAGGCGTCCTGCCCTATGGCCGGAATGGCCGAGGCGCTCCAGGTCGACGCCGCGTGGTCCGAACTGACGGCCGCCGTCGGTGACGACACCGAAATCACGCCGATCACGTACATGAACAGTTATGCGGACCTCAAGGCGTTCTGTGCCGAGCAAGGGGGCCTCGTCTGCACCTCCTCGAACGCCCATCGCGCCTTCGAGTACGCCTTCGAACGCGGGGAGAAAGTCCTGTTCTTGCCCGATAAACACCTCGGCGAGAACACCGCCCACCGGCTCGGAATGGCCGATTCGACGGCCGAGTGGGACCCCTGGGACCCCGAATCGAAGGACGCGGCGGCGGTCGCCGACGCGGATATCATCCTGTGGGACGGCTACTGCCAGGTCCACGAACGGTTCACTGTGGACCACGTCGATGGGGTTCGATCCGACTACGACGGCGCTAACGTCGTCGTCCACCCCGAGTGCCGCCGCGAGGTCGTCGAAGCCGCCGACAAGGTGGGCTCAACCGCGACGATCCGCGAAACCGTGGCAGCCGCCGATCCCGGGGAGACGTGGGCGATCGGTACCGAGATTCATCTGACGAACCACCTCCAGCGGTGGCATCCCGAGGTGAACGTGGTTCCGCTGTGTGGCGACGCTTGCATGGACTGCAACGCGATGCGGCAGATCGACCCGAACTACCTGACGTGGGTGCTCGAGGAACTCGCAGCGGGTCGCGAACACAACGTCATCGAGGTCCCCGAACGCGAGGCCGAACTCGCCGGGGTGGCCCTCGATCGGATGTTGGAGGTGTGACCCGATGACGACCGAAACCGACCTCCTGGTCGTTGGGAGTGGGATCGCCGGGTGTGCCGCCGCACTCGCCGGCGCGGAAGCCGGTTCGGACGTGACCCTCGCGACGAAGGCCCAGCGGCCGGAGGGATCGAGTTCCTACTGGGCGCAGGGGGGGATCGCCGTCTCGCGCGGCGATCCCGATGCCCTTCGGCGCGACATCATAGCCGCCGGCAGCGGCGAAGCCGACCCCGAAGCGGTCGGGACGCTCGTCGAGGCCGCCGACGGGACTGTTTCGGACGTACTCGTCGACACGCTCGGTGTCGAGTTCGATCCCGAGTACGGCCGCGAAGCCGCACACGGAAAACGTCGAATCCTTCACGTCGATGCGTCCACGGGCAAACACGTTCTCGTGCCGTTTTTGAATCACCTTGCGTCTCACGACAGGGTCGAAGTTCACGAAGACACCGCTGCGCTGGACCTACTCGTCGACGAAGGGGAAATTTACGGCGCAGTGCTCGAACGCGGCGGCGAGTTCACCCCGTGCTTCGCGGGCGCGACGGTGCTCGCTACCGGCGGGATTGGTGCCTGCTACGGGCGGTCGACGAACCCACAGACGGCGACCGGCGACGGGGTCGCGATGGCCGCACTCGCCGGCGCGGAGACTGCGGACATGGAGTACGTACAGTTCCACCCGACCGCGTTTGCGGGTGGGGACGGCGACACCGATGGGAGCGGTACCTTCCTTCTCAGCGAGGCGATCCGCGGCGAGGGGGCGCTGTTGCGTAACGGCGACGGCGATCGATTCATGCCCGAGTATCACGACGACGCGGAGCTTGCGCCTCGAGACGTCGTTGCCAGAGCGGTCCGAACCGAACGCGAGCGGACCGGCGACGTGGTTCTCGACGTCTCCTCGGCCGCCGTCGAGCGTCGGTCGGCCGCGCTCGGGGGCGGTGACGGATCGCTTCCACCGTTCGAAAAAGCGTTTCCGGACCTCGCCGCCGAGTGCCGTCGCCGCGGCGTCGATCCCGCCGACGGCATCCCCGTCGCGCCCGCGGAACACTTTCTCTGTGGTGGGATCGCGGTCGACGACGAGGGGCGGAGTTCGCTCGATCGGCTGTTCGCTGTCGGGGAGTGTGCCCGGACAGGCGTCCACGGTGCGAACCGCCTGGCCTCGACGAGCCTGCTCGAAGCCCTCGTGTGGGGTACGCGGGCGGGTGAGGCCGCCGCTGGGCGGGAGCCGGTCCGGATCGATCCGCCGGAACTGCGGAACAGCGACCCCGCCCTGCCGGAGGGCTTCGCAGCGGAAAAATTCGTTCGGTTGCGTCGCGTGATGGACGAGTACGTCGGCATTGAGCGGTCGCCGGCCGATCTCGACCGGGCGGCCGGGGTTCTCCGGCGGCTGAAAGGCGAGGTTGACGCTTACACCCGAACCCGTACCAGCCGGCAGTTGTACGAACTCCGCGGTGCGTGTGTCACCGCATTGCTCGTCACGCGTGCCGCCCGCAACAACAGCACGTCGCGGGGCTGTCACCACCTCATCGAGGGATCGGTCGCCGATGCCGATTGACCCCTCACGCGTCGACCGATGGCTCCGGGAGGACCTCGGCCACCACGACGTGACAAACGACGTTCCGGGCCAGACGGTCGGCCGCCTCGTCGCGAAGGAGTCCGGCGTGGTCGCGGGGCTCGACGCCGCAGCGGCCGTCTTCGAACGGCTCGGCGTTCCCATCGAAGACCGTCTCGAGGACGGAGCTGCGATCGAGGGCGGCGACCGAGTGCTGCGGGTATCGGGGGCAGCATCGGACGTGCTCCGTGGCGAGCGTGTCGCCGTCAATGTCGTCGGGCACGCCTCCGGCGTCGCAACCCAAACCCGGCAGGCTGTCGAGGCTGCCCGGGCCGTCTCGGAGACGGTTACCGTCGCCGGCACCCGGAAGACCACTCCCGGGCTCCGTGGAATAGAGAAACGCGCGATCGCCGCCGGCGGGGGCGACACCCACCGGCTCGATCTCTCGCATATGATACTGATAAAGGAAAACCACATTGCCGAGTTAGGGGTCCGGCAGGCGGTCGAGCGGTTTCGGCAGCGGGCCTCCTTCGCGAGCAAAATCGAGGTCGAAGCGGAGACGACGGAGGCGGCAGTTGCCGCTGCCGAGGCCGGAGCTGACATCGTTCTCTTGGACAACATGACGCCGGCGGAGACGAAGACGGCTGTCGAGGCCGTGCCGGACGGCGTCCTGACCGAGGCCAGCGGCGACATCACGGTCGAGACGCTGCCGCGATACGCCGAAACCGGCGTCGATATCGTGTCGCTGGGATCGTTGACCCACAGCGCGCCGACGCTGGACCTCTCCTTCCGGACCGGCCGTCAGTAGGGATGGCTCCCGGCCGCCGGCGGTTACTCCTCGCCCCGAAGCCACGCGAGCGCCTCGTTCATGTCGTGTTTCGGCGGCGAGCAGGTGAACGACCGACAGGCGTACACCGTCTCGCGGCCGTCGACGGCGTCGCGACTCGCCCATATCGGCGGCGCGTCGTCGAGACCGAGTTCCTCGAGCCACGCCGAAAGGCCGGCCTCTGTGGGCGGACGAACGGTGAGGATCCGCGAGGGGAGATACGTCGACGCCAGTTCCTCGCGCCAGCCTTCGGGGAGTTCGTCGGCGGCGACGGTCAGTTCCGGTGTCCCGAGAGCCCCGTCGACGGCGGCGAGGACGAGCGAGGTATGCGAAAGCGGGTTCGCCTCGAGCGTCGACGCATGCGTTTCGAGAACCGACTGGGCGACCGCCTCGAACCTCCCGTCCGGAGCAAAATGCGAAAGCGCGGAGAGCAATGCGACACCGACACCTGCACTCGACGGTGTCGAACTGTCGGCGAGTTGCTGGGGGCGAGCGAGCAGTTTTTCGCCGCCCTCCGGGGTGAAATACAGCGTCCCCGCTGTCTCGTCGTAGAAATCGTCCCGGATCGCGCGGCCGAGTTCCAGCGCGAACGCGAGGTGCTCGACGTCGCCGGTCGCCTGGTACAGATCGAACGCGCCGCGCCCGAGGAAGGCGTAATCCTCGAGATAGCCGTCGATCCCCACGTCGCCGCGTTCGAACCGACGGTTCAGGCGGCCCGAGCTCCCGTCCCACAGGTTCTCACGACAGAACGCGAGCGCGTCCTCGGCGAGTTCGGTGTAGGCGGGATCGAGGAGCAGGCCCCCCTCGGCGAGCGCGGAGATCATCAGCCCGTTCCACCCCGCGAGCACCTTCCCGTCGCGCGGGGGGCGCGACCGCCCCTCGCGGGCCTCGAACAGTTGCGCTCTCGCCTCGTCGATCAGTTCCTCGACGCTGTCGGTGCCCATCACCGAATCGGCCGCCAGTTCACCGACCGGTGTCGACTCGGTGAGAACGGTCGTCCCGTTCTCGAAGTTCCCCGCCTCGGTGACGCCGTAGCGCTTCCGGAACAGTTCCGCGGCCGTCCCGTCGTCGACCGCCTCCCGGATCGTCCCCGGCGTCCAGACGTAGAAAGCGCCCTCCTCCCGGGTACCGGTGCTGTCCTCGCTTTCGGCGTCCAGCGTCGAGTAGAATCCGCCGTCCGGGTGAGTGAGTTCGCGTTCGACGAACTCGAACGTCTCGCGTGCAACCGTCGCGTAGCGTTCCTCGCCGGTGAGTTGATACCCCGCCAGGAACGCCCGCGGGATCTCGGCGTTGTCGTAGAGCATCTTCTCGAAGTGCGGGACCGTCCACTCGCGGTCGACGCAGTATCGGTGGAAGCCGCCGCCGACGTGATCGTACAGCCCCCCCGACGCCATCGCATCTAACGTCTCGACGGCGACGTCGCGGTAGGTGTCCCGGCCGGTCCGATCGAACGCCCAAAGCAGGAGGTGGATGCGCCCCTGGTTTGGGAACTTCTGGCTTTGGCCCCATCCGCCGTGCTGTCTGTCAGCCCCACGGACGGCGGCGTTGGCCGCGGTGTCGAGAAACCCCTCGCCGGGAGCATCGCCCGCGCGCTCGGGCGTTCCTTCGAGTTCGCCTCTCGCCGAGTTCGCCCACTGGTCGGCCTGCTCCTCGAGGCGTCCGCGGCGTTCGGCGTCGTTCCACGACGCGGCGATATCGTCGAGAACGGAGGGGAAACTCGGCATGTTGGCCGTCGACTCCGGCGGAAAATACGTACCGACGTGGAACGGCTTCCCCTCGGGTGTCAGCCACACCGACAGCGGCCACCCGCCGGAGCCACGGACCATTTGACAGACGTTCATGTACAGGGTGTCGATGTCGGGGCGTTCCTCGCGGTCGACTTTGATCGGGACGAACTCCTCGTTGAGCCGGCGGGCGATCGCCGGATCCTCGAAGCTCTCGTCGGCCATCACGTGACACCAGTGACACGCGGCGTAGCCGATCGAGAGGAAGATCGGACGGTCCCGTTCGGCGGCGAGCTCGAGCGCCTCCTCGTCCCAGGGCTGCCACGCGACGGGGTTGTCGGCGTGTTGGCGGAGATACGGTGAGGCGGCCTCGTCGAGGCGGTTTTCCATGCGTCGGCTACCGCGCCACAGTACTAAACGCCGCGGCTTTCGACAGGGTTTTGATGGCTCCGTCGGTCGACGACGCCGTCGGTCCCAATGGCACGTTATTTGGTCCGTCGCCGTTTCGAAACGGGTATGGAACGATCGCGCAGGGAAATTCTCCGGGCCGGTGGCGCAGTACTGGCGGGCGCAAGCGCCGCCGGCTGTATCGAGGAGCGCGTGACGCGGCGTGAGACCCGGGCGACAGATTCGAGCGTGTGGGTGCTCTCGCCGGAAACAGCGGACTTCGCCCTCGATGCGACCTCGTTCGACAACTACGTCGAGCGAATGGCCGACAGCTACGGCGACAGCGGCGTCTGGGGGATCGAATCGGAACGGCCGGACTCGTTCGACACCGCGTACGTCCAGCGGTACGCGATCACTCGGGAGACGCCGGGGAACCCGACGGACAGCGATTTCAGCCTCGCGCCCGAAACCGTCGATCCGGAAGCGCCGGTGTTGATCGCGGACTCGAGTCTCGTGCGTTATGACCTCGGCGACGGCCGCTATCGGTACTGGCTGTGGGTCGCTGCCGACCCGACCGACGGCCGCCTCGTCCGGGACGTGGACGTGACGACGCTTTCGACCGGGATCCGACTTGGAAGCGGCGCGGTTGCCGACGCGGCGACGCCCTCGGTCGCCGACGGCGAGGGGACGGTCGGGCTTGGATCGCCACCGTCGGGACGGTTCCCGGTCCGTGGCGGCTCCGTCGGGACGACGAGCGTCCGGGACGCCGGCGGAACGTACACCGTCGAGTGGCGCGGCGAACTCGACGCCGTCCAGTCCGTGAACGGCGTCTGCGAGGTCGAATCGGTCGGCGAAAGGGACGTCTCGTGGACGATGTCGCTTGGATACAGCTTCGAAGATACGGTGTGACCGCGGGGGTCACTCGAGGCCGTCGCGAAGGGTTTCGACGTCTTCGGGGTCGTGACCACAAAACACCGTCGCGTCGTGTCGACGCTGGAGTTCCTTCACCAGACGTAGGCTGTCGAGCCAATCGCGCTTGCTCCAGAGCAGTCCCGCCCCGAGCGGCTGTTCGTCGTCGTAGTTGGCGCGGACGTAGAACTCGTCACCGGCGAAGATGACCGGCCCTTCGTCCTCGAGGTGGATCAAGAGCCCCATGAGCCCCGGCGTGTGGCCGGGGAGATGGAGAAACTCGATGTCCTCGAAGTGTGTCTCGCGGTGTCTGTGGACGACCTGCCAGTTCAGATCGTGATCGAAGTCACCGAGCACGTACGCGAGGCTTCCCTGGTCGGTGTTGGCGCTGTAGTAGGCGTACTTGATCTCCTCGGCGTGGACGAAGACCGGGACGTCCGTCCCGGCGAACTGATGGAGGCTTCCGGCGTGATCGAGATGGAGGTGCGATTGGATCACGTAGTCGATGTCGTCGATCCCGTAGCCGACGTCACCGAGCGCGGTCGGGAGATCGCGTTCGTCCGCGTCGTAGTGTTCGAACGCGGCGTACAGTTCGGCGGGCCAGTGGCCCTCGCCGGCTTCGGGGTGTGACCCCGTATCCCAGAGGATCGTTCCGTCCGGGTGCTCGATCAGGAGGTTGTACACCGGCCCCTCGATCATGGTCGCGTCGGGGTTCGGATCCGCGGCCGATGCCATCGTGTGACCTTCGAGGAGGAAATTCAGGTCGGTCCGAATAGTGCCGCGATCCAGTAGGTGAATGTTTGCACTAACCATGTCGTATGACAGCACGTATTAATCATATATTGTTATTAGGGTTTCATAGGGGTTTATTCGGCTGCGAGGAGACGCGGCTGACACCGATCGGATCATGAGATCGATACACGTGCCGACGGCCGTCTTTTCGGCCGTCGGACCGCTCCGGCCAGTTCCGGTGGGAACACATCGTGGGGGTCCCGTATGACCGGCGACGACCTGTCTACCTATCGGTTTTACGAGCGGGGGTGGGACAGCTACGACGAGCTTCGGGCGGCCTTCGAGTGGGAGGTTCCGGAGCGGTTCAACATGGCACATTACACCTGTGACCGCTGGGCCGACGACAGGGGACGGGTCGCGGTGTTCGAACAGCAGTACGGCGACCGGGACACCTACACGTTTTGGCAGCTCCGAAACGCGACGAACGGGCTCGCAAACCACCTCCGTAGCGTGGGCGTCGAACGCGGGGACCGCGTCGGCGTCAACACGCCGCAGCGAATCGAGACGGTGATCGCACACATCGCCTGCTGGAAGCTCGGCGCCGTTTCGATCCCCCTTAGCACGCTCTTCGGCCCGGACGCGCTGTCGTATCGTCTCTCGGACGCCGACGTCGTCGCAGCCGTCGTCGACGAGTCGAACGTCGACGCTTTCCGGGAGGCGCGATCGGCGATCGACGGGACGCTCTCGGCGCTGACCGTCGGCGACGTCGAGCGGCGTGGCGACGAGGAGGCGTTCTGGACCGCGATCGACGCGGCGTCCCGCTCCTTCGATGTCGTCGGGACGGAGGCCGAGGAGGACGCGGTCATCATCTACACCTCGGGGACGACCGGCGATCCGAAGGGAGTCAGACACGCCCACCGGATGCTGCTCGGCCACCTCCCGCTGTTCGTGACGACGTTCTGTAACATGTCGATAACCGACGGCGACGTGTTCTGGACCCCGGCGGAGTGGGCCTGGATCGCATCGCTTTTCGACGTGTTGTTTCCGGCGCTGTACTACGGCCGTCCGGTCGTCGCCCACGACGCCGGTCCGTTCGACGCCGAGACGGCGTTTTCGGTCATCGAACAGTACGGCGTTTCGAACTTTTTCGCACCGCCGACGGGGCTTCGGATGATGATGGAAACGGACGCGAACGACTACAACCTGGGGTCCATGCGGTGTATCGCAAGCGGCGGCGAGTCGCTGGGCCAACGCATCGTCGATTGGGCCGAATCCGTGTTCGACGGGGCGGCCGTCCACGAGGGGTACGGCCAGACGGAAGCGAACGTCGTCGTCGGTGACTGCACGGCGATGTTCCCGTTCCGGGAGGGACGGATGGGGCGGGCGGGAGTCGGCCACGAGGTCGCCATCGTCGATCCCGAAACCGCCGAGGCGACCGTCGAAATCGGTGACGTCGGCGAGATCGCCGTCGAGTACGACGGCAACCCCGTCTGTTTCAAAGGCTATCTGAACAAGCCCGATCGAACGGCACGGAAAGTCCGCAACGGGTGGCTGTTGACCGAGGACCTCGGCCGCATGGACGAGGACGGCTACATCGCCTTCGAGAGCCGGAAGGACGACGTCATCATCAGCGCCGGCTACCGGATCGGCCCGACGGAGATAGAGGAATCGCTCGCGAACCACGAGACCGTCGCCGACAGCGCCGTCATCGGCGTGCCGGACGACGAACGCGGTGAGGTCCCGAAGGCCTACGTCGTTCTCGCTGCGGACCGTGCTCCGAGCGACGACCTTCGAGCGGCTCTCAAAGACCACGTCCGCGATCGACTCGCACAGTACGAGTACCCCCGGGAGATCGAATTCCTCGAGGAACTCCCGAAGACGACGACCGGAAAGATCCGGCGGGCGTCCCTCCGCGACCGCGAGGGGCTCGAGTAGGCCCGATCGGCCCCGGTCACGCGTCGGGTGCGCACAGTCTAGTTACGTATTCCACGCCGAAGGACAACGCTTACACTCCCGTGCGACCCGACTCCGCGTATGACAGAGACGGTGCTTCTCGTCGGCGGCGGCGGGCGCGAGCACGCCATCGCCCGCGCGGTGGCGGACTCGTCGGCGGGCGAACTGTACGCGTGTGCGTCGAACAGAAACCCCGGAATCGCCGCCCTGGCGTCGGGCTATGAAACGATCGAGGAAACCGACGGCGACGCAATCGTGGCGTACGCCGAGTCCGTCGGCGCGACGCTCGCCGCGATCGGACCGGAGTCGGCGTTGAACGCGGGCGTCGCGGACGCCCTCGACGACGCCGGCGTTTACGCGTTCGGCCCCCGGGAAGCCGAGGCGAAAATAGAGACGGACAAGGCGTTCCAGCGGGAGTTCATGGCCCGCGAAGAGATCCCCGGTTGTCCGGATTTCGAGACGTTCGAGGACGCGGAAGCGGCCGCCGAGTACATCCGCAGTTACGACGGCGACCTCGCGATAAAACCCCGGGGGTTGACCGGCGGGAAGGGCGTCCGGGTCATCGGCGACCAGATCACGGCCGAAGAGGGCGTCGAGTACGTTCTCGGGGGCGGGTACGAGTCGTTCGTCCTCGAGGAGCGATTGGTCGGCGAGGAGTTCACGATCCAGGCGTTCGTCGCGAACGGTGAGTACCGCGTCTCGCCGGCCGTCCAGGACCACAAACGCGCTTACGAGGGCGACGAGGGGCCGAATACGGGCGGGATGGGATCCTACAGCGACGCGACGCCCGAACTCCCGTTTATGAACGCCTCGGAGTACGAGGCCGCGGTCGACATCATCGACGCCGTCGTGGAAGCGATGCCCGACTACAAGGGTATCCTCTATGGCCAGTTCATGCTGACGACCGAGGGCCCGAACGTCGTCGAATTCAACGCCCGCTTCGGCGACCCCGAGGCGATGAACACGTTACCCGTCCTGGAGACCGATTTCGTCGAGCTGCTCGTCGCGGCCCGCGATGGCGACCCCCTGCCGGAACTCGAGTTTTCCGACCTCGCGACGGTGTGTAAATACGCCGTCCCGGACGGGTATCCGACCGATCCTGCCGCCGGCGCGAAGGTGGCGATCGACGAGCAGAGCGCCGGCGAGGCGGAGCTTTTCTACGCAAGCGTCGATGCCCGCGAGGACGGCACCTACACGACGACGTCACGATCGTTCGCCGTGGTCGGCCTCGGCGACTCGATCGCCGCGGCCGAACGGATCGTCGAGGACACCTTCGAGCGGACGGGGACCGATGGGCTACGCGTCAGACACGACATCGGGACGGCTGACCTCGTACAGAGACGGGTCGACCACATGGCGGAGTTGCGCGGCCAGTGACGGTCCGTCCGCGGCGTTCCACAGACAGTCGTAGCGGCAGTGTTATTTGATGGGTACAGCCGCTTTGCGGTGCGGTGTACTCACACGAAGCGAGGTAGTGGGGACGGAGGGATT
>LFFM01000104.1_pt1 | contig 49532 bp, 50 predicted proteins | sample 643131 | NCBI WGS metagenome assembly LFFM01 (sample SAMN03777445, study PRJNA286221) | soda lake metagenome | biome: soda lake; feature: Kulunda steppe; material: water; isolation source: sample Tc-Br brine of Tanatar trona crystallizer | place: Russia: Kulunda steppe | collected 2011-07 | reverse complement strand
CGAGCACGCCGACGACGCCGATGAGGAAGAAGTAATCGCCGAACCGGGTGACGAGGAAGGCCTTCTTCGCCGCCGACGGCGGCGCGTCCTCCGTGAACCAGTGGCCGATCAGCAGATACGAACAGAGCCCGACCAGCTCGAAGAAGATGAACGCCATGAGGAGGTTGTCGGCGATCACGAACGCGAGCATGCTCGCGGTGAAAAGCCCCAGCCCGGCGTAGTATCGCGGGAGCCCGGGTTCGTCCTCGTCGTTCATGTAGCCAAGCGAAAAGACGTGGACGAGGAAGGCGATGAGCGAGACGATGACCAACATCGCCGCCGAGAGCTGGTCGATGAGAATGCCGAACGTGAGATCGAAGGTCGTCTCGGCGTCGACGAGCGTGTACCACGTCTGGTCGTGTGGCTCGCCCGTCAGCAAAAGCCACCCGAGCGTGACGAGCGAGAGCCCGAGCGTCGCCGCCGTCGCGAAGACCCCGGCGACTGCGCCCTTTTTCGGCATCCACTGTCCGAAGAACAGCGCGATCGCGAACGATGCGAGCGGGAGCAGAACGATCGCCGGCGCGAGTTCGTATATCAGAGCCATATTACCATTTGAGCGTTGCCGCGTCGGTCACGTCGACGTCGTCGAAGTTCCGGTGCAACACGAGTATGATGCCGATCCCGATCGCGACCTCCGCGGCGGCGAGTGCGATCACGAACAGCGCGAACGTCTGGCCGGTCACGTTCCCCCAGTAAAAGGCGAACGCGACCAGGTTGATGTTCGCGGCGTTCAGGAGCAACTCGACGCTCATCAGGAACATCAACGCGTTCCGCCGCGTCAGGATACCGAACAGACCGATACAGAACACGGCGGCCGAGAGTACGAGGTAATACTCGACCGGTACCGCTTCCAGAACCATCAGTCTCCGTCCCCCTCTTTTTTACCGAGCATGATCGCTCCGTCGAGGGCGGCATCGAGCACGACGGCGATCAGCACGAAGGAGACGAGAAAGCCCTCGCCCCCGATGTCGCCCGCCGGGAGGTTGAACATCGCGTAGCCGATGGAGGCGGTGACCGACCCGTCCGGAAACGGTCCGGCGGTTCCGAAACCCGAGGTGACGAACACCGCCGCGAGGAACGCGAACAGCCCCACGGCGAGCAGCCCGGCGGTCTTATCCCCCCGGTGAAGTCGCGGGCGCGTCGTCATCGGGTTCCCCCCGCGTCGACGTCGGGATCCGGTTGTTGACGAACGAGCATGACGGCGAATGTGATCAACACGAGCACACCGCCGACGTACACGAGGACCTGCATTACCGCGATGAACTCGGCGCGTAACATTACGTAGTGGACCGCGACCGACAGGAGCGCGGCCCCCAAAAGCAGCGCCGAGTGCCACACGTCGCGGGCCAGTACGACCCCCAGGCTCGCCCCGACAGTCACCAGGGCAAACAGGATAAACGCCAGTGTCTCAAACGGTACTACAGCCATTAGGGGGTACTGCTCCCGGATGCCTTTTGAATATTTCCGTTCGCACCTATATCTTATAAACGACACGACAGAACGACCCCGGCGGCGACGGCCGGACGCCGGGCCGTCGCCGAAATTTGATCTAAATATAATGAACGATAATTATATATTCTCGGAGACACTAAGTATCGCATGGCAACCAGGACAGAAAAGCGGAAACCGAACGGCGAACTCGCGAACGCCGATTCCACCGATTCGGCGGTCGATGGGTCGGAACCCCTCGCCAACGTGCGTCCGGCCGTCCGGACGCTCGTGTCGTTCACGCCGTTCGCGCTGATGCTCGCCGGATGGCTGTTCTTCTGGATCATCAGCCTGCGCTTGCTTTTCCTCCAGGACCGTCTGCTCGAGTTTACTGTCGGTATCGGGCTCATGCTGCTCCCGATCGCCGGAATCCTCGGCTGGATGGCTCTGAAAGCGCGCCGTAGGACCGCCGTCGTTCGGCATTGAGGGGATCGGAGATGTCCGTCGTTACCGGAACGATGGAGCAGCAAAAACGGGTTCGACTACTGGTAGTCGAGTTCGCCCTCGCCCTCGCCGACCCACGCCTCCCGGTCGGGTTCGCGGGCGGCGAGGGGATCGATGTCGTTGTACCACGGGACGTTCTTCAGTTGCTCTTTGTTGTATGCCAGATCGTCCTTCGTGTCCCCGGTGAACTCGAAGTTCTGGGTCAGGAGGATCGCGTCGACCGGACAGACTTCCTCACAGAGCCGACAGTATATGCACTGTCCGATGTGGAGGTTGTACTGTTCGCCGTTCCGCATGTCGTCCGTGACGATCTGGATCGTGTCGTTCGGACAGACGTTCTCACACTGGCGACACCAGATACAGCGCTCCTGTGAGAACTTGTGGACGCCACGGAACCGCGGGGAGACCTCGGGGGTTTCCTCGGGGTACTGGACCGTGAATTTCTCGCCGTCCAGGGCGTGTTTCATCGTCGTTGCCATCGATTTGAGCATTCCGATCATTATGCGATCACTCCCACGATTACGGCGGTCAACACGAGGTTGACGAGCGCGAGGACGAGCATGCCCTTCCACCCGAGGTCGATGAGCTGGTCGATCCGGAGCCGCGGTAGCGCCGATCGGGCCCACTGGGTGAACAGATAGACGGCCCAGATCTTCACGAGGAACCACACCAGCCCGATGCTTTCGGGACCGGGACCGGCGGGGCCGCCCAAAAAGAGCGTCGCGATGATCGCGCCGCCGAGGAAGATATGCAGGAACTCGCCGAGGTAGATGAGCACGAAGTAGACGCTGGAGTACTCCGTCTGGTAGCCGGCGACGATCTCGGTCGGCGCCTCGGGGATGTCGAAGGGGTTGCGGCCGATCTCCATGAGGTTCGCGATCAAAAAGAGCACGAACGCGAAGGGATTGACGAAGGCGTACCAAGTCGGGATCGTCACGACGCCGAGATCGACGAGCGGCTCGGCCTGTGCGGCGACGATCTCGCTCATCTGCAGCGAACCGGCGAACAGCACGACCGAGGCGGCGATCAACACCAGCGGGATCTCGTAGGTGAGGTTCTGTGCGACCGCCCGTAGCCCGCCGAGCATCGAGTACTTGTTGTTCGAGGCGTAGCCCGCCATCACGAGCCCGATCGAGGCGATCGAGGCGACCGCGAACACGTAGACGAGCCCGACCTCGGGATCGGCCAAGTGGATGCCGCTTCCCATCGGGATGACGGCAAAACCCAGGAGGGCCGAGGCGGCCAGCACGATCGGGGCGAGGTCCCACGCCGGGCGATCGACGCCCTCCGGGACGATCAGCTCCTTCGAGAGCAGCCTGACCGCGTCGGCGACGATGATTAACAGCCCGTACGGGCCGAGCCGGTTAACGGCGTATCGATCGGTGAAGGCGGCGGTCACCTTCCGTTTGGCCCACGGGCCGGCGACGGCCGTCATCGTCATCATCAACGAACCGACGATGACGGCCCCGAGAAGCGCCGCGATCGCCGTTCCGAGCGGACCGGAACCGAACGGCAGGATCTCGACGAGCGATTCGGGAAGCGGCGCACCCTGTAACGCGGCGACCGAAGACGGCATCACCGATCGACCTCCCCGAGAACGATATCGAGACTGCCGAGCGAGGCGATCAGGTCGGGGATGTACTCGCCCTCGGTCATCTCGCGCAGCGTGTGGAGGTTACAGAAACACGGGCTGCGGATCTTGAACCGGGCGGGTTTGTCCGTCCCGTCCGAGCGCATGTAGATGCCGAGTTCGCCCTTTGCGGCCTCTACGCCGCGGTAGACCTCCGTGTCCGCGTCCGGTTTCAGCGTCCGGGGGACGTTCGATTGGATCTCCCGTTCGTCCTCGGGCCAGTCCTCGAGGAGATCGACACACTGTTCGATGATCTTCGCGGACTCTTCGACCTCCCGCATCCGGACCAGAACGCGGCTGTAGTTGTCACAGCCGTCCTCGGTGATGACGTCCCAATCGAGCTCCTCGTAGTAGCCGTATGGGTCGTCCCTGCGGAGGTCGATATCGACGCCCGATCCGCGGGCGACCGGCCCGGTCGCGCCGTACTGCTTTGCGACCGCCGGCGGGAGTTCGCCGGTGTCGACACAGCGGATCTGGAAGATCTCGTTGGACGTGATGAGGTTGTGATACTCCTTGGTCTTCTCCGGCAGCCCGTCGAGGAAGTCCCGAACCAGCTCGAAGAACTCCTCACGGGGCTCTGGGATGTCCCACGCGACGCCGCCGAGTCGGAGGTAGTTGAACATGAGCCGCTGGCCCGTCAGCTCCTCTAGGATGTTCTGGACGACCTCCCGATCGCGGAAGGCGTACTGGAAGACGGCGGTGAAATCGCCGAAGACGTCCAACGCGAACGTACCGAGCGCGAGCATGTGGCTCGCGATCCGACAGAGCTCGGCGGACATCGTCCGGATGACCTGTGCGTACTCGGGGACCTCGATTTCGGCCATGTCCTCGGCGGCGCGCGCGTAGGCCCACTCGTTGAGGATACCGGCCGAGACGTAGTCCCACCGGTCGGGGTAGGGCATGATCTGGTGGCGATACGTCGATTGTTGGCACATCTGCTCCTCGCACCGATGGAGGTAGCCGATATCGGGCTCGACGTCGGCGATCTGCTCGCCGTCGAGGACGGCCTTGACGTGGAGCACCCCGTGGGTTGCCGGGTGATGCGGGCCGACGTTGAGCAACATCGTGTCGGCTTCGGCGCCCTCGAGTCGCGTGTCCGGCTGCAGCGGGTTTGCGTGCTCCCGGAAGGGGACGACCTGCGGTTTCTCGGGGTTGTAATCGAGCCCGAGCGGATGTCCCTGCCACGTCTCCGGGAGGAGGATCCGACGCATGTCGGGGTGGTCGTCGTACTCGATGCCGACCAGGTCGTAGGCCTCCCGCTCGTGCCAGTCGGCGGTCCGATAGACGGCTTCGGCGCTCTGACTGACCGGTTCGTCCATCGGGGCCGGAACGACGACGCCGATCTCCTGTGTCGGGTCGTCGTACTTCTTGAGGTGATAGATCGACTCGTATCGGTCCTCGTACTGCTGGGCCGTGACGTTCGAGAGGTAATCGAAGCCGGCCTCCTGGCGGAGCGCCGAGAGGACCGTTTGAACCTCGTCGGGACGGACGACGAAGGCGGGGGCGTTGACGTGCTCCTCGCGACCGAGGACGGCCTCGCCGAGCAGCGACTCGAGTTCGTCGTAATCGACGGTGCCGTCGGGGGTCTCTCCGACGTCGGGCGGTTCGGGTTCGTGCAGGCTCATGGCGAATCAGCCCAGTTGTACCGCATGACGAGATCGTCCTCGTCGATCTGGTCGGCCAGATGCTGGACGAGTTCGTCCCGTTCGAGGTCGCCGAACTCCTCGAGCTCGTACGGTTTGACGGTCACCGGTGATGTCTCGCCGTTCTGGACGCGTTCCTGCAGTTTGGCGATCCCGTAAATGAGCGCCTCGGGACGGGGCGGACAGCCCGGAACGTGGATGTCGACCGGGATGACCTCCTCTGCGCCCTTGATGACGTTGTATCCCTCCTGGAAGGGACCGCCCGAGATCGTACACGAGCCCATCCCGACGACGAACTTCGGTTCGGGCATCTGGTCGTAGACGCGTTTCATCCGCGGGGCGAACTTCGAGACGATCGTCCCCGGGACGATTATCACGTCGGCCTGCCGCGGCGAGGCCCGGGGAACGCCGGCACCGAAGCGATCGAGATCGTGTTTGATCGCGTAGGTGTGGATCATCTCGATGCTACAGCAGGCGATCCCGAACTGTAGCATGAACATCGAGTTCCCCCGCACCCAGTTCATGAACTTGTCGAACTTGGTGAGGATGAACGGCGTCGAGCCGAACGCCTCCCGGAGTTTCGAGTTGAACCGGCTGTCGACGCCGTCGCCCATCCGAGCTTCCTGCGTCGAGACTGTGTCGTGGATTTTTTCGCTGCTCATAGTTCAGTTTTGATCTCCGCACGTTCGCTTTTGACCCAGCGAACGGCACCGTTGCGCCACGCCCACGCGAGTCCGATGACGAGGATAGCGAGGAAAACGAGCATCGGACCCAACACCGGTGTGAGTCCGAACTCGGCCACCGCATCGCCGTAGATAAGCGCCCACGGGAAGATGAGCACCGTTTCGATATCGAAGACGACGAAAAGCAACGCAACCAGATAATACTGGATGTTGAACCGGATCCGCGTGTCCCCGGTCGGGACCTCGCCGGACTCGTAGACGGCGCGTTTCCCCTGTTCGGGCACGCTGGGTCGAAGGAGGCTCGAAACGACGATCATCGAGAGGGGGATCGCGAGCCCCACGAGCGCCAGCGCGCCGACGGCGATCCATGGATCACTCATGCGGTCTGTATCGTACTCAGGTTCGGAAGTCATCCTAATAAGGGTTGTTGAGTTCGGCGGTTGGACGCTGCCCGACGAACGCAATAATAAACCACCATAGATGCGTGGCTCATGGCTGTTCGTCCTCGAAAGCGTAGCTATCGGCGAAACGCATGCCCGACGGACTCGACCGCTCGATAGTCGATGCCCTCGCACGGACACAGCCGTCGACGGTCCCGGAGATCGCCGCCGAGCTCGGGAAACACCCACTGCGGGTTCGGCGCCGCTGTCAGCGCCTCCAGCGATCCGGGCGTATCAGACAGACCACCGGCGGCGTCTACGTCGCTACCGAGGACGGTCGGGTCGGCTTCACCGCGTCGGACTGAAGAATACGGACGGGCAAGGGGAACGACTCGGCGGTCCCCGAAACCCTCCCTCAAGGGATCCGTCGCGTTCCGCGGAAACGCGGCGTCAAAGAGATACGACGGACAGCGACTGTCCGGTCGGCGCAAGCCGAAATACTAAGTGTGCACTCGTCGTGTCGGATAACACTATTGAGTGGAACTGTCGGAAATATACTCGTACTCGGGTCGTTCGCTGCCGGTCTCGGGAGCCTCGGATTGGTCCGATATCTCGATCGACACCGTGGGCACTCCGCCGCGACCTGGTTCATGGCGGCGCTTACGTTCCAGGCAATCGCCGCGATCGGCTATAGCGCTGGACTTCTGATCTCCGATCCGCTCTGGCGGGGCTACGCCGAAGCCTCGGTTTGGATCGGTCTGGCCTGGATCGGTCCGCTCTTTCTCGGATTCGCCCTCGAGTACACCGGGAGAACGGCGGTCATCCGTTCCAGAGGGTTTCGGCTCCTCTTCGTCTTTCCGGTCGGGACGACGCTTCTGGCGGCGACGCACCCGTACCACGAGCTGCTGTGGGGCGACTTTCGAAGCGCTCCGGTGTTCGATCTCTCGACGGTGCTGTACTCGGTTCAACCCTGGAGCTATGCGACTGTCGCTGTCAGTCTTCTCGCTGCCGGCGTGGGGGTGCTCCTGTTGGTCGAAACCATCCTGAACTACGGGCCGCTCTACCGACGCGAGGCGATCGCGGTCGCGCTCAGTACGCTCCCTCCGGTGGCCGCGCTGTGTGTCTGGCTCGCGGGTATCGGTCCGTGGCCGGCGCTCAACCTCGCACCCCTCTTTTTGCTACCGCACGTCGTCATAGACGCGTACGCGTTCGTCGGGACACACATGTTCGAAACGAATCCGACGACCCAGCGAGCCGCCGAACGGAGCGCTCTCGACAGTCTCAAAGATCCGATGCTCACCGTAGATACCACAGAACGGGTCGTAAGCCTGAACGAGCGTGCAAAACAACTGTTCGATGTCGGGACACAGGGCGCGCTCCCGGTTCCGCTCGAGAGCCTTACCGGAAGTACTCTCGAGGGGATGCAGACAGCCGGAGGAATAACACTTTCAGGACCCGACGGCGGAATATTCGCGGTTTCGTACACACCGCTCACAGACCCCAGGGACGATCCGGTCGGCGGAATGATCGTCCTCTACGATGTCACTGAGGAACGACAGCGCGAACAGCAACTCGCGGTATTCAACCGCGTCCTCAGACACAACCTTCGGAACGAAATGACCGTCGTTCGGGGGCACGCGAAGATGATGGCCGACGACTCGAACGATCCCCAACACAGCAGCCAAGCCGAGTCGATCGTCGAGTCGAGCCAGCGGTTGCTGTCGATCGCCGAAAAAGCCAAACAGTTCGACCGTCTCAAAGGGAGAGAACGGAACTGGTCGGAAACCGACGTATCGAAGCTGATCGAAGGGATCAAAGGGGAGATGTGCGATAGCCGTCCCGACGCGAGTATCGCGATCGATATCGCGTCGTCGAAAACCCGTCTTCGGACGGATTCGGAGCTACTCTCACAAACGATCTCGAACCTCGTCGAGAACGCGATCGTCCACGCCGACGATGATCCGAACGTGACCGTCCACGTCTTCGAGATTTCCGACGATGAAACGGGGACAGTGTTCGAGATCCGAGACACCAACGAACGGATCGCGGACCTCGAGATCGCGACGATCGAAGAAGGCGACGAGACGCCGTTACAACACGGAAGCGGGATCGGACTGTGGATCGTGAAATGGTGTGTAACAGCGCTCAACGGCGAGGTCGAGTTCCGGTACGACGAGGGGAACGTGGTCAGTGTCACCCTTCCGACGGCCTGAAACCGCGTGACACGACCGAGACGGGTGGACAACCGGTTCGGCTATCGATCCGCTCGGAACCGCTCCGTCCCTTCGGCGTGCAACCGCTTGGAGACGGCACCCACGTCGTCCTGCAGGCCGTCGTGGTACTCGACGAGGCGACTCTCCAGTTCCGGGTGACCCCGCGAAAGAATCTGGACGGCCGACAGCGCCGCGTTAAACGATTTCCCGGCGTCGACGGCCACGATCGGGGCGCCGGTCGGCATGCCGATGACCGAATCGACGGACTTCTCTTGGACCGGGACGCCGACGACCGGGATCGGATAGGCGATCGAGGCGGTCATGTTCGGCAGGTCGGCCGACTTGCCGCCCGCGCCGGCGATGATGACGTCGAGTCCGCGCTCGCGGGCGGTCTCGCCGTAGACGTACATGAGCTCCGGCGTCCGGTGGGCCGAGACGACGAACGTCTCGAAGGTGAACCGACTCTCCGGCGGATCGTCGTAATCGGTCACCTCCTCGAACCCCAGTTCGGTCAGCGCCTCGTAGGCGCCGTACATCGTATCGAGATCCGAATCCGATCCCATGACGATGCCGACATCGGGCGTCGCTTCCTCGGGACGGTCGCGGGCGGCTTCGGCCTCGAACAGGTCGATGAGCTCCTGTATTTCGGCGGAACGGGTCATATCTGGATCGGTGGGTGGCGCCCGCTTGGGTGTTGTGGTTTCGGCTACCGTACTCCAGCCGGGTGATTCGTCGGTCGGTTCGGGCGTTCGGAGATCTCGAGCGGCTCGCGCCGTGGATTTGGTGGTTCGCGCTCCGGACCGGCCTACCCCTCGCGGTCAGCCTCCAGCTCTTCGACGCGCTCTTCGAGTTCGTCGATTCGCCGTTCGTCTACCGACGGTTGGGGCCGGGTCCGGCGGCTGAAAAACACGGTCAGGGCGACGACCGCCATCGTGATCGCGACGAGGAGGGCGAAAACGAGGCCGATTATGAGCAGTTCGGGACCGCCGGGGACCTGGAGGAGGGTCATGACACGGGCGGTTCGGGGTGTTTCAGAATAAACGGTCCGGTTACCCGTCCTCGGGGATCGGGTAATCCCGATAGCCATGGGCCTCCTCGGCGCCGAAGAAGTCGATTTCCACGATGTCGTTCTCGCCGAGGTCGTCGTGGGTGTCGACGTAGTCGACGGCGTCGTCCCGGTCGGCGAAGGGCTTCGGGTTGTGAGCCATGATCTCCTCGTGGCGGTCCTTGTCGTAGTCGTGGACGAAGACCGCGTCCTCGGCGTCCATCAGTTCCTCGGTCCCGAAATCGCGGGCCCAGACGCGGTCGATCGGCGACTCCGGACCGTCGTAGAACGTCGGGTCGTGCCGATAGGCGACCAGACAGCCGACGCTGTCGAAGAAAACGCCCTCACCGCCCTCGTGGACGAGTTGTGCATTCGAATCCGGATACGCGGCCGGCGTCATCCCGCAGGGACCGTCACAGCGGCGTCCTTCGGGCGGATCGATCGGCGTGTCGCCCGGATGGTCGGGGAACTCGGGTGGATCGTCCGTCGACGTCGAGCCGTTCGCCGCCGAATCGTCCGACTCGGCGGTGTCGCTGCCGAGACAGCCGGCGACCGCGACCGTCGTCCCCGAGGCGAGCGTCGCGAGCAGCGACCGACGGGATAGACGGTGCGTGACGAGACGGCGCATCTACTCGCCCGTTGGTGTGTAGCTTAAAAACGGAACCGGTTGCCCCCACCGGAGCCGCACAACCGCGAAAGACGGGCGCAGTCCGGGACACGTTCCCCGTTCCGTCGCTACGCGAACGTCACCGAGTCGACCAATTCTCGCGCCTTCGAAAGCAGCGCCTCCCGGTCGGACCCCTCCTCGACGAGCGTCACGTGACCCATCTTCCGGAGGGGGCGGGCCTCGCGTTTGCCGTACCAGTGCAGCGACGCCTCGGGCGTCCCGAGGATATCCTCGGTCCCGGCGAGTTCGGCCGGTCTGGCGCCGTCGACGTCGCCCAGCAGGTTCGCCGCCACCGCCGGCGATCGGAGCGTCGCGTCACCCAGCGGCCACCCGAGCACGGCCCGGACGTGCTGTTCGAACTGCGAGCAGTTCGTCCCCTCGATCGTCCAGTGTCCGGAGTTGTGCGGGCGTGGGGCGATCTCGTTGACCAGGATCTCCCCGTCGCGCGTCTCGAACAGCTCGATCCCGTAGACGCCGCGTCCCTCGAGCAGATCGAGAACGTCGAACGCGACCTCGCGAGCGTGCGAGCGAACGGCGTCGTCGATCCGTGCCGGCGCGACCGACTCTCTGAGGATCTCCGCCTCGTGGATCGTTTCGGTGACCGGGTACGCCCGCGTCTCACCGTCGCCGACCGCACCCATGACGGCGAGTTCGCGCTCGAAGTCGACGAGTTCCTCGGCCAGCGCCGCGCCGCCGATCTCCTCGAGCGCCTCGGCCGCCTCGCCGGGGCCCTCGACGGGGCGGTTTCCGCGGCCGTCGTAGCCGCCCTCGCGGGCTTTGAGCATCAGCGGCCAGCCGAGTTCCTCGCCCGCCTCGAGCAGCTCTGCCTCCGTCTCGACGCCTCTGAACGCGGGGACCGGAAGGCCGCCCTCGGCGAGCGCGCGGTTCTGAACGAGTTTGTCCTGGATCGTCCGCAGGGTGTCGGGGTCGGGATGGATCGGCGTGTCGGTCTCCTCGCCGACCCGCTGCATCTCGTCGGGGTCCGCGAGTTCGATCTCGAAGGTGAGGACGTCGGCGCGTTCGGCGAGCTCACGGATCGCGTCGTAGTCGTCGAACTCGCCGACGATCTGCTCGCGGACGAGGGGCGCGGCCGGACAGTCGGGCGTCGGGTCCGAAACGACGAGCTCGACCCCGAGCGGGCCCGCGGCTTCGCCCATCATCCGGCCGAGCTGGCCGCCGCCGACGACGCCGACGGTCGCGGCTGGCGTGCGGTGGTTCATACTCCCGTTCGTGGGCGGGGAGTTGAGAAGGTTACTGTTCGGGTCGGAACTGGGTCCGGTCGAGATCGGTTCTCAGGCGTAGCGTTCGAGCTCGGGGCGGTCGAGTTCCTCGAGGACCTCGGCGGCGGTGTCATCGAGGAGCGCACGGCCCTCACCGGAGACGCTGCGACCGCGGGCTTCGGAGGTCTCGATGTAGCCGGCGTCCTCGAGCTGCTGGAGCGCCGTCCGGATGACGTTCCCGGAGCCGTCGCGTTTGTGGTTCGGTCGGACGCGGTACCGGGTCGATCCGTTCGTCGCGTCGCCGTAGGCGGTCCGGAGCCGCTCGACGCCGACGGGGCCGTCGACGGCGACCTTTCGGAGCAGACTGGCCGCGCGACGGCTCCAGAAGTCCGCCTGTTCGGGCGGGAACTCGCGGGCCGGGCCGGTCTTGGTGAACTCGAGCCACTCCGGCTCTTCGAGTTCGGATTCGATCTTCTCGGCGACCGCCTCGATGAGGTCCTCGGCGGGGACGTCGTAAAGGGTCGTCATTACGTTCAGGTTCCGTTCCGGCGTGTTTAACGCTGTTGATATTCGACCGCCCCGAGGGCAGGGAACCGAGAACACGCCGACAGGGCGGTTTCGCACCGATGGGCATATGCGCCGGGCGATCGACCCGCCGGTATGGACGAACGGGCGGCGCTGTCGCTCGTCGGGGACGCCGTTCCCGGCGCGGGCGACGACTGTGCGGTGCTCGACGGGCTCGTACTCACCACGGACATGCTCCACGAGACGACGGACTTCCCCGAGGGCGTGACCCGCTATACCGCCGGTTGGCGGGCCGTCGGGGCGTCACTTTCCGATGTGGCGGCGATGGGCGCCGAGGCGAGCGCCGCCCTCGCCGTCTACGCAGCGCCGTCGTTCAAGCCCTCGGAGCTCGAAGCGTTCCTCGAAGGCTGTACCGACGTCTGTGCGGCAGTCGATGCGGCGTACGTCGGCGGCGATCTCGACGCCCACGGGGAGTTCACCGTCTCGACGACCGCCGTCGGCCGGACCGACGATCCGGTCTACCGATCGGGGGCGGAGCCGGGTGACGCGGTCTGCGTGACCGGAACGTTCGGCCGGAGCGGTGCCGCACTGAAGCTGTTCGAGGCCGGAGAGACCGAACGGGCCAACGACCTGTTCCGGTTCGAGCCGAGGGTCGGCGCCGGACGGGTGTTGCGGCCACACGCGACCGCGATGATGGACTCGAGCGACGGGCTCGCGCGCTCGCTTCATCAACTCGGCGAGGCGAGCGACTGCGGGATGTCGATCAGGTATTCGGACGTTCCGATCGGTCCGAGCGTCGACTCGGTCGCCGAAGACGCGGCCGAGAGACGAGAGCTCGGCGTCCACTTCGGCGAGGACTTCGAGTTGGTCTGTACGCTTCCCGAGGAGTCGCTCCCGACAGTAGCGAGTGAGACGAAGGTCGATATCGTCCGGATCGGGACCGCTACCGACGAGGGCGGCGTCCGGATGGACGGCGAGCAGCTCCCGGACCGGGGGTTCACGCACCGCTGATCTCGATCGGAACCGGGGTAAAACAGAGCACGCCGAGCGCGAACGTGAACACACCGATCGCGATTCGGGTTCGATCGAGCGGCTCGTCGAAGATCGGCGTGACGTGGCCGACGTACGCCAACCCCATCGTCACGAGCCCCCAAAACCCCCACAGCACGAGCGCGTTGTAGCCGACGTCGGCGAAGACGGCCAGATACCCCACGAGCGCGAAGAGGCCTGCGGGGACGAGCGAGGCGACGGTCTCGGCCCGCTCGCCGAGCATCGAGCGGATCATGTGGCCGCCGTCGAGCTGTCCGACGGGGAGGAGATTGAGAAACGTCACGAAGAGGCCGACCCACGCGCCGAAGATGACCGGGTTGGCGACCAGCTCGGGGGAGTCGTAGGTGAGCTGTTGGCCGGTCGCCCACGCGAGAAACTCGAGCAACGGCGGGTAGCCGAGTTCGAGTTCGATCGAGCTCTCGCTTTCGAGGACGCGCTGGGGGACCTCTACCGGATCCATGTGGAGACCGATGACCGCGACGACGATCGCAGCCGCGAGGCCGGCGAGCGGGCCGGCGACGCCGATATCGAACAGCGCCTCCCGGTCCGGGATCCGACCTCGAATCGAGATCACCGCTCCGAACGTCCCGATGAACGTCGGAACGGGAATGAAGTACGGCAGGCTCGCGTCGACGCTGTGGTATCGCGAGAGGGCGTAGTGGCCGAGTTCGTGGACCGCCAACACGCCGAGGACGGCGGCGGCGAAAGGCCAACCGGCGAGGAGATCGAGCGGCCCCTCGATCGGTTGGTAGTACCAGATCGTCCCGGCGTACAGCGTCGTCAACACCGTCGCCAGGAGCATGATAACGTTCGTCCACGGAACGCCGCCGTCGGTCCGTCTGGGTTCGGCGACGAGAGCCCGACGCTCTTCGGTGATATCGACGCCCGTTATCGGGTCCGGTTCGCTGTCCCGGACGGTCCGGAACCGGACCTCGTAGCCGTGTTCACGGAACAGCGGCCACACCTCCCGTTCGAGCCGACGGACGCCGGTCTGTGGATGGCCGTAATAGATGAGTCGGCCGTCCTCGGCCCGTTCGATATCGGTCGTCCGGAACGCCGGCAGCAGCGACTCCGGCGACGGACCGGCATGGCTCGACGACCGATGGGGGAGATCCATCGTCGGGACGAACGCGTCTGAAAGAAATAAACCCCTTGGCAGCGTCGGAACCCGCTGGTTATCGAGCGATAACGGGACGCTCGGAGACGGGGACCGGGAGGAAGACCGACAGCGGTTCTAGCCCTGCGCCACGCGCCAGGTGGTCGCGGAGGTGTACGACCACTTTTCGATCTCGAGGTCGGCGGCCGAGTCGCGGAGTTTCACCATGAGTGCGCCGATCTCTTTGGGGGAGAGATCGACATCGTCGGCGATGAACTTGCCTTTGATGTAGACCTCGCCGTCCTCGACTCGCTGGCTGAGATACCGGCGGAGCCGCGTTTCCTTGCTTTCGGTGGAGGGTTCCGTTGTGGCGCTCATGTTTGATGCCTCACTCCCCCCTTCCCACCGGAGGAGTATATAAAGAGGTGAAGCTTCGGATCGATTCGGGCCGATTCGTGATAAATTGGTTTTAACGATTCGTTTTACTAGTCGATCAGACGTTTTGAAACGTTTTATAGACGTCTATAAGACTTTCTTTTTCGTATATACGATTGTATATAATCGCCGATTGTGATGCTAAAAGCCGAGATCGAGAGACACTTACCGATGAATTTTACAGGTTTTGAGCTCGGATACGGTCACTCGCGTTGGTGGACCCAGAACGTTTCCTCGTCGGTGACCTCCTTTTTGAACAGGGGCACCTCGTCTTTCAGGCGGTTGATCCCGTCCTCGACGGTGCGGAACGCCTCGTCGCGGTGGCCGGCAAGCACGACGACAAAGACGATGTCCTCCCCGTCCGGGATTTTCCCGGTGCGGTGGTGGAGCCGGACGTCGAGGACCCCGTTACGCTCCTCGAGTTCCGTCTCGATGGTCCGCATTCGCTCTTCGGCGACGCCCTCGTACTTCTCGAACTCCAGGTACCGCGTCCGTTCGTCCGCTTCGTGTTCCTTCGCGCGGACGCGACCGGTGAAGGTCGCGATCGCCCCGGAGTACGTGGCCTCGTCGCTTCGCTTGACGGCGGCAACGAGCGATTCGAGCGTCTCGTAGGGATCCGTCTCGCGGATCGCCTCCAGGACGGCTTCGGCGTCGAGGGCGTCGACGTCCGGGACGGAGACGAGCGCGTCGGAACGATCGTCACCGACGACGACCGTCGGGAGCCGAGCCTCGGGTGCGCCGAGTACGAAAGCGTACTCGTGGTCGGGCGCGAGACGATCGAGCGCGCCGGCGACGGACAGCCCCGTTCCGCTCGCGTGCCAACCGTCGTCGACGACGTACTCGGTGTCGCTGCGGGCCCGCGTGATGCCGCCGTCCGTATCGGTCGTTTCGAACCGGACGGTACCGACCCGGCCGTCGGCGGCGGCTGTCAATCGCGAGACCGCTTCCGTGGCGTCCGTCCCGAGAACCGAAGCTGCGTACATGTGCGTATTCTTGCCGTGTGACGGCTTGTAGGTGTCGGAAGGCTTGATAACGCTTAAACCGGAACAGGGCAACCGAAGCGTAATGAGAGTCGTTATTTGTATCGGTGGAAGCGTGCTTGTGCCCGGACTCGAAGCCAACCGCGTCGAGGCACACGCCGACACTATCGACGGACTCGTCGAAGCGGGACACGAGGTCGCGACCGTCGTCGGGGGCGGCGGCGTCGCCCGTCGGTATATAAATACGGCTCGGGAGCTGGGCGCGACGGAGTACGACCTCGACACGCTCGGGATCGACGTCACGCGGCTGAACGCCCGGCTTTTGATCACCGCGCTCGAGAGTTCGGCCACGCCCGAACCCGCCGACTCGCATGAAGACGCCCGCGCCTCGCTCCGGCGAAACGAGGTCGCGATAATGGGTGGGACCGTCCCCGGACACACGACGGACGCCGTCGCGGCGATGCTCGCCGAGATGGTCGAAGCCGACCTGCTCGTCTACGCGACGAGCGTTTCCGGCGTCTTCTCGGCGGACCCGAACGAAACCGACGGCGCGGAACGATACGATCGACTGACGGCGGGTGAGCTCGTCGACGTGATCTCGTCGATCCAGACGACGGCCGGGTCGAAGGCGCCGATCGATCTGCTCGCCACGAAGATCATCGAGCGTTCGAACCTCAGAGCCGTCGTGTTGGACGGGACCGATCCCTCCCGGATCGCCGACGCCGTCGCCGGCGACGCGGACGGGACGGAGGTCCTCCCCAATGGCTGATCTATACGATATCGGGACCGGCAAACGCCGGGCCTTCTGGGCTGACGCGGCGGCCGACGAGATCGAAGCGCGCATCGACGAACGAACAGAGGCGACGGACGATGCAAAGAGCGCGGAACCGATCGTCATCAAGGGCGGTGTCTCGCCGTCCGGCGTCCCGCATCTCGGACACTTCAACGAGATCATGCGGGGGTATTTCGTCGCCGAAGCGCTCCGGGATCGCGGTCACGAGGTCCGACAGGTGTTCACGACGGACGACAGAGACAGACTCCGGAAGCTGCCGCGCAAGCTTGCGAACCTGGAGTGGGACGTCGTCGGCCTGGGCGAGGTCGACGCCGGCGCCCTGGGCCGAAACCTCGGAAAACCCTACACGGACATCCCGGACCCGTTCGGCTGCTGTGACTCCTACGGCGCCCACTTCACGGAGTTGCTCCGTCGATCGGCCGAGGCCATCGGCGTCCCGATCGAAATCGTCTCCAACACCGAGCGCTACGAGTCGGGCGAGTTCGACGAAGCGGTCGAGCACGTCCTCCGGAACCGGGAGACTGCGCGGTCGGTTCTGTCGGAGTTTCAGGACAAAGTCGACGAGGAGTACGTCCCGTTCTTCCCGCAGTGTGGCGAGTGTGGCCACCTCACGGAGACGGTGACTGACGTCGATCTCGAAGCGAAGACCCTCGGATACGTCTGTGAAGACGTCGCCGCCGGCGAGGACACCATCGAGGGCTGTGGGCACGAAGGGAGGGTGACGTTCCGGGAGGGGAAACTGCCGTGGCGCTTCGAGTGGCCGGCCCAGTGGCTGACGCTCGGCGTCGACTTCGAACCGTTCGGCAAGGACCACGCCGAGGGATCGTGGCCCTCCGGCGAGACGATCGCCCGGGAGGTATTCGGCTTCGAACCGCCGGTGCCGATGGTGTACGAGTGGTTCACGCTCAACGGCGAGGCGCTCTCGTCGTCGGCCGGGAACGTCATCACCGTCGACGAGGTGCTCGAACTGCTCGAGGGCGAGGTGCTCCGGTATTTCTTCACGAAGAATCCGAAGAAACAGCGCGATTTCGACGTCGGGAGCCTCGATCGGCTCGTCGACGAGTTCGACCGCTTCGAGCGGGTCTACTTCGGCGAGACCGACGCCGACGAGGAGGAGACGGAGTTGGCCGACCGCGCCTATCCGATGATCGCCGAGGGAGACGAGCGTCCGGTCCGGATCCCCTACACGTTCGCCGCCGTCCTCGGGATGACGGACGACCGCGACCTCCGCGTTCAGATGGCACAGCGATCGGGGCATCTCCCCGAATCGGCCGACAGCGAGGCAATCGACGCCGCCCTCGAACGCGTCGAGAAGGCCCGTCGATGGGCGGTTCGGACCGACAACGAGTTCAACTACCGGCTCGCCGAGACGCTCCCGGAGACGGATCTCGATCCGGCGACGGCGGCAGCACTCGAGGAGCTCGCCGATTTCGTCGAAAACGAATCGCCCGACGAAGGGACGTTGCAGGAGGGGATCTACGAGACGGCACGCCGAAACGACGTCGAAGTCGGGGATCTCTTCGAAGCCGGCTACCGGCTCTTTCTCGACGAGACCGAAGGGCCGCGGCTGGGACCGTTCCTCGCGGCGATGGACGAGTCGTTCGTCGTCGGTCGACTGCGGCGCGAGCGGTGACGGAACCACGACCGTCCCGAAAGGGGGAGGTCAAAATCCCTATCAGTACACGAGACCGTAGAGTGTTCCAATGAGCACGCTGCTTTGGGTACTGGTCGGGATCCTTCTGTATACGTCCGCGGCGATGGCCCTCAAATCACGGGGGCTGTTGCCGTCTTCGATCAAGGTGTCCGGACCGATCGTCACGATCCACACCAAGCGTGGACGGGCGTTCCTCGATTGGCTCTCGACGCCCAAGCGTCTCTGGCGCGCCTGGGGGAATCTGGGCGTCGGGATCGCCCTGGTCATCATGGTCGGGTCGTTCCTCGCGGTGCTCGTGTCCGCGATCGGCACGCTCTCGGAGCCACAGACGGCCGGGTTCGTCAGACCGCAGGACGCCCTGGTGATCCCGGGCGTCAACCAGTTCCTCCCGTGGGAGGCGGCGATAGACATCGTCATCGGCCTCCTCGTCGGGCTGGTCGTCCACGAGGGGGGCCACGGTCTGTTGTGTCGCGTCGAGGACATCGAGATCGACTCGATGGGGATCGCGCTGCTCGCGTTCATCCCGATGGGCGCGTTCGTCCAGCCGGACGAAAAAAGCCAGGAGGCCGCGGATCGCGGCGGCAAAACCCGGATGTTCGCCGCCGGCGTGACGAACAACTTCCTCGTGACCGCCATCTCGTTCGCGTTGCTGTTCGCGATCGTCGGGAGCCTCGTCTCGGTCGCTCCCGGCGTCGCGATCGGCGGCGTTCTCCCCGGCTCGGCGGCCGAGGACGCCGGGATCGAACGCGGCGACGTACTCGTCGGCGTCGACGGCGAGGCGATCGACGGCGAGTCCTCGTTTGCGGCCGCACTCGAGGAAGCCGACCGCGAGGTGACCGTCGACCGGAAGGACGCCGAACCGGTGACCGTCGATCGGAGCCTCATCGTCACGCGAGCGGTCGTCGACGGGCCGATCGAGACCGGCACCGAGATCAGCGCCGTCGACGGTGAGTCGGTGTTCACCGAATCGGCGTTCAGGGACGCCCTCTCAGGACAGGAACTCGTCGAACTCGAGACCGACGCTGCCGAGGACACCGTTCGGTTCCCTGTCGGGACGTTCGTGAGCACGGTTCCGAGCGATCAACCGCTCGGTAGCGACGACAACGGCGACGCCCCAGACACGCCGATGATCGTCCACAGCGTCGGGGGCGAACCGACGCCGGATCACGAGGAACTCTCGGCGGTACTCGCGGGGACAGAACCCGGCGAGACCGTCGAAGTCGTCGCCTATCACGGCGACGGCAACCCCTGGGACGGCGACCGGAACGTCTACGAGGTAACGCTCGATGAGCATCCGAACGAGGACCACGGCTTCCTCGGCGTGGGCGGCATCCAGGCGGGGACGAGCGGGATCGTCGTCGACGACTTCGGCATCGATACGTACCCGGCCGAACAGTACCACGAGATGTTGGGCGGCTCCGGGTGGGGTGAAGACCCCGTTACGACGTTCGTAACCCGGACCTTCGCCGCGCTCGTTTTGCCCTTTATGAACATCGTCGACCCGAACATCGGCTACAACTTCGCGGGTTTCAACGGCGAGATCGCGAACTTCTACTCGGTCTCGGGGCCGCTCGGCGCCGGCGTCGTGTTCGCGCTCGTCAACGTCCTCTTTTGGACCGGCTGGGTCAACATCAACCTCGGGATATTCAACTGTATCCCGTCGTATCCGTTGGACGGCGGCCACATCCTCAGAACGAGCGTCGAGGCGACGCTCGCCAGAGTTCCCGGAGAAGCGAGTAGTGCCACCGTAAGCGTCATCACGGCGGTTATCAGCCTGACCATGATTCTCAGCCTGCTCGGACTGCTGTTCGGTCCGTGGCTCTTGAGCTAGCTTCCGGGACGCGAGACGCGCCGGACGGTCCGGGGCGCTCTGGCGGCGATGGAAAAGGAGAGGCCGGGAGCCGAACCGGAGAGTTCCCGAATGAGACGGTCGATCTCGGCGGGGGCGAGGTCGAACTCCGCCGCGAGGCGATCGCCGTTGACGTAGATTTCACCGCCGGCGCGCTCGGCTTCCCTGCGGAGATACGCCGCCAGTCGTTTGGCGGGGTACGAGCGGTACGCCGATCCGGTGGAGGCGCCCGCGCTCACGGTCGATCACCGCCCGGCGCGTGGTCGTGACCGACGACGGCACAGACCGCGTTGAGCGCGAGCGCACCGACGAGGGCGACCGGATACTGGCTGACCGGCCCGACGACGAGCCCGGTGATCAACAGAAGCGGCAGGAGGGCGGCGCTCCAGAATGCCGTCGCTCGGACCCCATAGACGAGCCGGTCGATCCACGCGGCGACGGCGCTCCGTTCGTCGGCGGCGAGCGGGACGGGGGTAGAGGGCGTTGCGCTTGACATAGGGGATCTCCTTGACAGAGCCATGGATAGCTAACCCCATATAAGCAACAGAACCTTTGCGTCGGTTCACGTCCGTTCGCGCTTTTCGAGGGACTTTTTGCGATCGGGAATCGATCAAAGACGCTTCGATAAGCGTTTAGAAAGTTTATAACGCCGTCTAACTCGTTATCTCTGCCGGTTCTGACCCGGGGGATCGGTAGGCGATCGGGACCGTCGCTTGCGCCGGCAGTACGCGGCACGGACCGTCCTGACGCCGCACGGAAGACACAAAAACCACATTACCCGTGCGATCGAATCCCGGGTATGGAACGGCGACGACCACCGGGAACCGAGGAGGGATGGTACGCGCTTCACGATCTCAGACGGATCGACTGGGACGGGTGGCGGAACGCCACCGAAAGAGAGCGGAGCCGGGCGCTCGAGGAGGGGATCGAACACCTCCAGTCACACGCCGAGGTGGCCGACAGCGACGCCGGCGGATCGGCCGTCTTCACTGTCGTCGGTCACAAGGCGGACCTCATGATCCTTCATCTGCGGCCGACGCTCGAGGCGATCGATCGGGCCGAACGGCGGTTCGAATCGACCGCGCTCGCCGGGTTCACCGAACGGGCGTCCTCGTACGTCTCCGTCACGGAGGTTTCGGGGTACATGCACGAGGAGCTCACGGAGGGAATCGAGGACATCGAGGACGCGGGAATGCGCAACTACATGCGACAGCGGATCTACCCCGAGATCCCCGACGCCGAACACGTCTGTTTCTATCCGATGGACAAACGACGCGATCCGGAGTACAACTGGTACGACCTCCCCTTCGAGGAGCGCGCGGAGTACATGTCCGCCCACGGCGAGGTCGGCCGGGAGTACGCCGGGAAAGTGAGCCAGATCATCACCGGCAGCGTCGGCTTCGACGACTACGAGTGGGGCGTGACGCTGTTCGCGGACGATCCGACCGAGATCAAACACTTACTCTACGAGATGCGGTTCGATCCCTCCTCCTCGAAGTTCGCGGAGTTCGGTCCCTTCTATATCGGGCGCCGGTTCCCGCCGTCGGATCTCCCGGCCGTCTTCGCCGGCGAATCGGTGCCGACAGGGGAAAATAAAGCCGAAGACGAGAGCCCGGCGAGCGAACCCGGAGCCGGGGACGGCGCGAAGCCGACGGGAAGCGACGATGGATCAGGGTCGACTTCGGGCGGCCGACCCGACACCGGCGGCCCCGCCCACGAGGAGATCGACGCCGGGACGCTCTCGGGGCGGCTCGGACAGTTCGGTATCGACACGGGCGAACACCCCGAGGCCGGCTACGGGCTCCTCTTTCGATCCGAAGCCGACGCCGAGGAGTTGAGCGAGGCCGTCGAGGGGCTCCGGGGGAACTTCGAGCACTACGACACGCACGTGCTCACGGCGGTTCGAGCCGACTCGGGCGAGACGGCGGTCGTCTCGCTTTGGCGAAACGAGCGCGCCGCAAACACCGCCTCGGGCTTTCTGGCGGACCTTCCGGGCGTCGGGTCCGGTGTCGGCGCGGCGCTCGGAACCGACGACGGGTCGGAGAGCGAAACCGAAAGCGGGGCCGAAACGCACGGTACCGACGAGGACGACGACATCCGCGGCGAACTCGAAGAGATCGACATCTACGCCGGCAAACCACACGGCGAGGACGTCTACGCGCTGGTGTTGTACTCCGAGGCCGATCCGGAAACGCTGCGATCGGAGCTTTCGGACCTCCGGGAGCGGTTCGAGCATTACGACACCCACGTCAAATCCGCCGTGTATGCCGACGTACACGGCGGCGGTCGTTCCGGGATCGTCTCGATCTGGGAGACGAAATCGGCCGCCGACACCGCCGGCGAGTTCCTCTCGGAGCTTCCCGGAGTTGTCGCCAGAGCCGGCGAGGAGAGCGGCTTCGGCACGATGGGGATGTTCTACACGGTCAAGCCGGAGTACCGCGAGGAGTTCGTCGACACTTTCGAGGACGTCGGCGAACTACTCGCCGAGATGGACGGCCACCTCGAGACGACACTTTTGGCCAACGAGGGCGACGAAAACGACATGTTCATCGCCAGTCAGTGGCGTGATCAGGAAGATGCGATGGCGTTTTTCCGCTCGGACGCGTTCCGCGAGACCGTCCAGTGGGGGCGTGAGGTGCTCGCCGACCGGCCGCGGCACGTCTTTTTGGCCTGACCCGATCGGTCCGCACGATCGCCATCTCGTTTAACAGCCGAGAACGGTCAGTGGTGGGAGCTTTACAGGGTACGACTCAGTAATTAAAAGGTTTAACGTGGTCGGGGGGTTAACGGAGAGTCATGAGTGTTGACACACCAGTCGTCGTGAAAGCGTACCGGACGCCGCTCGGGAAGGCCGAGGGCGTCTTCGCGGACGTCCGTCCCGAGGACCTCTCGATCCCGCTGATCGATCAGATCCTCGAGGAGACCGGACTGACCGGCGAGAACGTCGACGACCTCCAGTGGGGCTGTGCCCAACAGCGGAGCGAGCAGGGCAACAACATGGCCCGCGTCATCGCGCTGATGTCCGAGCTGGGCGAGGACACGCCCGCGGCGACGATCAACCGCTGGTGTGCCTCCTCCGCGGAGGCGGTCATCAACGCGGCCAACGCGATCCGGGCCGGACAGCGTGAGTGTATAATCGCCGGCGGCGTCGAATCCATGTCCCGGGTCCCGATGGGCGAAAACAGCGAGATCCACCCGGGACTCAACGACCACCACAACGTCGCGGCCTTGCAGATGGGTATGACGGCGGAGGAGGTCGCCGAACGCTACGACGTGACCAGAGAGACGCAGGACGAGTACGCCGCCCAGTCCCAACAGCGCGCCGTCGCGGCGACCGAGGAGGGCCGCTTCGACGACGAGATCGTCCCCATCGAGGGCCACGACGAGGAGGGGGAGGCGTTCACCGTCGAGAAAGACGAGGGGCTCCGCCCCGGAACCACGGTCGAAAAGCTCGCCGGACTCCCGACGGTATTCAAATCCGAGGGGACGGTCACTCCCGGTAACGCCTCCCAGATGACCGACGGGGCGGCCGCGCTTCTCGTCACCTCCCGAAGCTTCGCCGAGGAACACGGCCTCGAAGAGATCGCCGAGATCGGCAACAGCGCCGTCGCCGGCGTCGAACCCGAAGTCATGGGGATCGGCCCGATCCCGGCCTGCGAGGAGCTGTTCGAGCGCTCGGGGACGACTGTCGAGGACTACGATCTGGTCGAGCTCAACGAGGCGTTCGCCTCCCAGTGTGTGTACTGTCGCGACCAGCTCGGGTTCGACAACGAGATCTACAACGTCAACGGCGGCGCCATCGCCATCGGGCATCCGCTCGGAGCGACCGGCGCCCGGCTGCCGGTCACGCTGATCCACGAGATGCACAAACGCGACGCCGAGAGCGGGATCGCCACGGAGTGTGTCGGCTTCGGCCAGGGCGCGGCGATCGAGTTCCACGTCGAGTGAACTGCATCGGAGGCGAGGGTTTTTGTTTCGGAGACCGCGAACTAGCGTATGCGATCTCGAATCAAGGCCGCAGTCAGCCGGGCGAAATACGCCGCGATCGGGGCCGCCGTCGGCGCGGCTCTGGGCGGACTGTTGAGTCGAAACGCGGCGAGCACCGGCGGCGCCGTCGGCGGACTCGTCGGCGCGACGATCGGCGAAACCCGTCTCAGCGCCGAGGACGCCTACGCCGATATAAAGGGGAAGATACGGGACGAACCGACCGACGGGGAGTGATACACGACTATGTAGTCGGTGGTCAATGCGGTTCTCCTCGTCGTCTCCGAGGCCAGCGTCCCGTCGCTGGCCGATCCGGCGCGAGGAGTGAGTAAATAGCTCTACTGACCACCATAGCGATCCGGATACCGATCGGCCCACGGTCGGGTCTCTTCTAAGGCGGCGGCGACGGCGAGGACGTCGTCCTCGGCGTGGCGGTTCCCGACGACCTGAAGCCCGACGGGTAGCCCCTCCTCGGTGAATCCGGCGGGGACCGACGCCGCGGGGTGGCCGGTCAGGTTGAACACCCACGTCAGCATGGCGTCGGTCGGAACCCCACGGACGGACTCGCCGTCAATCTCCGTCGGATATCCCTCGGCGAGTCGCTTCCCGTAGGGCGGGACGGTAAGCGTCGGCGCGATCAACGCGTCGTGGCCGTCCAGCGCAGCTTGAATCCCGTCGTAGGCGGCCGTCCGGGGGACGTTCCGGCCGCGTTCGTCGGCCGTCGAGACCCCGTCGGCGAGTTCGATCGTCGCCCGGACGGTCGGCTCGATATCGGCCGTCCCGAAGTCGACGCCGTAGGCCGAAGCGATCTGGTCGCTGAAAACGCGGAAGAAGGCGCCGACCTGCGTGACGTACGCCATCGAGAGTTCGTCGTACGGCGGCAGGGAGACGTCGACCGGATCGACGGTAACGCCGGCGGCCGCGAGATCGTCGACGGCGTCGCCGACCGTCTCGCGGACTTGCGGATCGACCGGCTGGAGATCCAGATCGGGACTGTACGCGACCGAAAGCTCCCCGGCGGGTCGTTCCGTCGCCGCGGCGTAGTCGGTACCCGAGTCGGGAACACTGTGGGGGTCACGGGAATCCGGACCGGCGAGGACGTCGAGAAGCGAGGCGGTCTCTTCGACGGTTCTGGCCATCGGCCCGCTGACCAAAAACGGCGTGTGGACGCTGAACCCGTCGGCCGGCTCCCGTTCGGGAACCACACCGAGCGTCGGTTTCAGTCCGATGACGTTACAGCAGGCGGCCGGCACCCGAAGCGAGCCGCCGACGTCGGAGCCGGTCGCGAGCCGGACGACGCCGGCCGCGAGCGCCGCCGCCGAACCGCCCGAGGAGCCGCCGGCGGAGCGCTCGTGATCGAACGGCGTCGGGGTCGCGCCGACGAGGCGGTTTTCGGTTTTGATCGTGTGTCCGAGCGCCGGCGTGTTCGTGGTTCCGACGACGACGGCGCCCGCGTCCTCGAGACGTTCGACCGTGATGGAATCCGTCGTGGCGACGTTGTCGGCGAGGGCCGTCAGACCGAGCGTGTGGGGCACGCCTCGCTTTCGACTCCGGAGATCCTTGATCGCGACCGGGACGCCGTGGAGGGGACCGAGATCCTCGCCGCTGGCGGCCGCCGCGTCGGCTTTTTTCGCTCGCTCGCGTGCCGCCTCCTCTAGGACAGTGATGAACGCGTTCAGCTCCGCCGTCGCCTCGATCCGTTCCAGCGACGCCTCGACGAGATCGACCGCCGCCCGACGTCCCTGGCGTACGTCGGCCGCGAGCCGGCCGGCCGACCGTTCCGGTGGTGAGACCATACCGGTTCCCTCTCGCGGTCGCGAAATAAACCCCGGCTACGGCGAAAGCGCCTCCGACGGCGGGGTCGCGCGCCCGGTTGCCAGGGCGATACGTAATCCTTAATATAATACCGCGATTGATTTAATACATGACCGTCGTCAGCGTCTCGATGCCCGACTCGCTCCTCGAACGGCTCGACGAGTTCGCCGAGGAGCACGGCTATACGGGCCGGAGCGAGGTCGTCAGGGAGGCTTCGAGGAACTTACTCGGCGAGTTCGAGGACAAGAAACTCGAGGGGCGTGACCTGATGGGTGTCGTCACCGTCGTCTTCGATCACGAGACCTCCAGCGCCGAAGAGCGAATGATGGGGATCCGACACGACCACGAGAGCCTCGTGGTCTCGAACGTTCACAACCACGTCGGCGACCACTACTGTATGGAGCTTTTCATCCTCGAGGGGACGCTCGAGGACATCTCGACGTTCGTCGGGAAGATCCGGGCGACGAGCGACATCCTGTCGGTCGATTACTCCGTCGTTCCGATCGACGATTTCGGTGCGGCACTCGCCGAGTAGCCGTCGGGAGATCCCACGGCCGTAGAATCGACGGTGAAGTTTTTGTTCCGGAGAGGTCGATATCCCGCATGGAATCGACGCGCCGTCGTGTACTGTCTATCGGGGGACTCGCCGTTTCGGGAGGCCTCGCGGGCTGTACGACGGACGACGATACCGGGACCGACGACTGGGCGTGGGACGGAACAGTTCCCGTGGATCGAGTGACGCAGTACCACCAGCCCTCGTGTGGCTGCTGTAGGGAGTACGTCGAATATCTCGAAGGGAACGGTCTCACGGTCGTTATCGAGGAGATCAACGATTTCGACCGGTTCACCCGAACGAAGGCCGATCTCGGCGTCCCGGCAGAGGTGAGAAGCTGTCACACCGTCGAGGTGGGCGAGTATCTCGTCGAGGGACACGTCCCACTGGGGGCGATCGAATCACTCTTCGAGGCGACACCGTCCGTTCGCGGGATCGCGATCCCGGGCATGCCACAGCACGCGCCGGGGATGGGGCCGCCGGGCGACGAACCGCTTCCGGTGTATTCGTTCGATCGAACGGGCGAAACGGCGACGTTTCTCGAGGACGCCCGATAGCGGTCGGTCCGGCGATGGAGCGTCGTCTCGGGACGGAAGCGAACAGAGCTATGCGTCCGGGGGACGGTCAATAGGACGATGACCGACCGAAACACGCCGGGACGGGGACGGACTCCCGAGGTCCGCGAGATCGAACCGGCCGCACCCGAGGAGTTCGGCCTCACACAGGTCTGGTGGGGCGACGGCAAGGGAAAGACGACCGCGACGCTGGGAATGGCCGTCCGGGCGGCGGGACACGGCTATCGGGTCCATCTCCTGCAGTTCATGAAAGGCGGCGCCGACAGCGTCGAGGACGTCCGCGGCGAGTACAACGCCATCGCCGCCTTGCCCGGCCTCAGCTACGAGAACCTCGGTCACTACGGCTGGCACGCGATGAACGACGGCAGCGACGAGCGCGACCACGAGACCGAGGCCGAGGCGGGCTTCGAACGCGCGAGAGAACTCGTCGCGGCGGCCGGGGAGGCCGACCTCTCGACGCCGTTCGATCCCGACGCGCCGGCGGATGCGGGGATGCACATGCTCGTTCTCGATGAGATCCTCTACGCCGCCGATAGGGGACTCGTCGATCCCGAGTCGGTCCTCGAGTTGATCGGGGCGAAACCCGGCGGTCTCGAGCTCGTTCTCTCGGGGAGTCACACGCGGCCCGACTACCTCATCGAGGCCGCCGATCTCGTCACGAACGTCCGCAAGGAGAAACACCCGATCGACGCCGGCCAACGCGCACGGAAGGGAACGGAGTACTGAGACGGGGACGCGGCGGACGGGGAGAACCGAACCGGGGACGCGAATGCGGCGAGTAACGGCGAAATGCCCGGGGATGACGGATCGACCGTGTCGAAAAAGAACTATACCGCCACCGACCACAGTCGGGAGATATGAACGCGACGACGCGGTTTCGAGAGCTGATAACGCGAGAGGAGATCCTCCCGGCGATGGGCGGCTACGACGCCCTCTCGGCGAGTCTGATCGAACGGGCCGGCGGTGAGGTCGTTTACATGAGCGGCTCGTCGGTCTCGACGAGCACCCACGCCTACCCGGACGTAGGGGTGACGACGATGACCGAGATGGTGACCCGGGCCCGACAGATGGTGAACGCGGTCGACGTCCCGGTGTTCTGTGACGCCGACACGGGGTACGGCAACCCGATCAACGTGATGCGGACTGTCGAGGAGTACGAAAGCGCCGGGGTGTCGGGGATCCACATCGAGGACCAGACGTTCCCGAAGAAATGCGGCCACTTCGACGACAAATCCGTCGTTCCGACAGAGGAGATGGTTCAGAAGGTCCGGGCCGCGAGCGACGCCCGAAGCGACGACGACTTCGTACTCATCGCCCGCACGGACGCCCGCGGGGTCGAGGGGTTCGAGGCGGCGGTCGAACGCTCGCACGCCTATCTCGATGCGGGCGCCGACGTGCTCTTTTTCGAGGCGCCGACCTCGGAGGACGAACTCCGCCGGGTCGGCGAGGAGTTCGGCGAGGACGTCCCGTTGATCGCCAACATGACCGAGGGCGGCGAGACGCCGCTTTTCAGCGCCGCGGAGTTCGAGGCGATGGGGTTCGACGTCGTGCTGTATCCGGCGACGGGGTTCAAAGCGGCCGCTCGCGCGATGGGTGACGTCTACGGGGAGATCGCCGAAACCGGGACACAGGAAGGCGTCATGGACGAGTTGGTCTCCTGGCAGGGGCGCAACGAGATCACCGGACTGGAGGAGATCGTCGAACTGGAGCGGAAATACAGTACTGACTGACGGACGCGATCGCTCAGAGCCGCCCCCGAAGATCCGCCGCGACCGCCTCCGTTCCCGAATCGCCGCCGATGTCGGGGGTGCGGGGGGCGTCCGGGTCGGCGAGCTGTGCCGCGACCGCCCCGTGGAGTTCGCGAGCGATCGCGTCCTCCCCGAGATGCTCGAACAGGAGCGCCCACGAGCGGACGGCCCCGATCGGGTTGGCGATCCCCTCGCCCGCGATATCGAAGGCGCTGCCGTGGACCGGCTCGAACATCGAGGGGTGTTCGCGTGTGGGATCGATGTTGGATGAGGGCGCAAGCCCCAGTCCGCCGACGACGCCCGCGCCGAGATCGGTGAGGATATCGCCGAAGAGGTTCGAGGCGACGATCACGTCGAACTCCTCGGGCCGTCTGAGAAAGTCCATGCTCGCGGCGTCGACGAGCAGCCGTTCGAGTTCGACGTCGGGATAGTCGCCGTGGATCTCCGCGACGATATCGTCCCAAAAGACCATCCCGTGGGCCTGGGCGTTCGATTTCGTGACGTTCGTGAGTTTCCCGCCGCGCTCGCGAGCAGCCTCGAAGGCCGCCCGGACGACCGGTCCGGTCCCTTCCCGCGTGAAAAGCGCGCTCTGGACGGCGAGTTCCTCGTCGAACCCCTCGTACTCCCGGCCGCCGATGTCGGCGTACTCGCCCTCGGTGTTCTGTCTGAAGACGACGAAATCGATCTCGCCGCCGTCGTAGTTCCGGAGAGGGCTGGTAACGCCCTCGAAGAGAAACGAGGGGCGCTCGCAGACGTGCTGTTTGAACCCCTTCGTGATCTCCAGTCGGAGGCCGCCGAGCGTCACGTGGTCGGGGACCTCCGGATGGCCCACGGCACCGAGGAAGATCGCGTCGTGTCCGCCGAGACGCTCGAGGCCGTCTTCGGGCATCATCGATCCCTCCGAGCGGTACCGATCGGAGCCCCACCCGTACCGAGTGGTTTCGATCGAAACGCCGTCGGCTTCGGCCGCCGCCCGCGCCACTGGCAACGAGCCGTCGACGACCTCCGAGCCGATACCGTCGCCCGGGATCACCGCGATGTCGTATGTCACCCCTGATGGGGGAAGACGATGGAACAAATCAGTTCCGGTTCGTGTGATCACGTGGCACGGAAACGTCCGATGGTGTTGGGAGTTCGAAAGGGGGATTCACCGATACGCCGAAGAGAGTTTTCGTAACCGGAAACGGTTTCTCCCCGGCGAAAAATTATTGTTAGATAACTCCCAATAGTTACTCAGACGATCTAATATAATCGAAATCACATGCACCCCACGATCGAACACCATCCATCGACGGGACGAACGCACCGACACGGCGGGGCGACGGCCGACGGCGGCCGTGGTAGCCGATGACCGAAAGCGAACGGCTCTCGGAGCGACCGGCGGACGAACGGGAGACGGCGTCCGACGCCGTCTCCGAGATCGAGGCCGAGATCTGTCCGGAATGCGGCGGCGACATCGTCGGCGGGGAGCGCCAAGAGCAGGTCTGTACCGACTGTGGGCTGGTCGTCGAGAGCCGACGGATCGACGCCGGACCCGAGTGGCGGGCGTTCGACGCCGCCGAACGGGACCGGAAATCCCGGGTCGGCGCCCCGACGACGAACACGCTCCACGACAAGGGACTGTCGACGACGATCGGCTTCGACACGACCGACGCCTACGGCAACACTCTCGACGGGCGCAAGCGGCGACAGCTCCACCGCCTTCGGACGTGGAACCGCCGATCGCGGACCGAGGACTCGAAGGACCGAAACCTCAGACACGCCCTCGGCGAGATCGACCGGATGGCCTCGGCGCAGGGGCTCCCGGACCCGGTCAGAGAGACCGCCAGCGTGATCTACCGGCGAGCGCTCGATGAAGATCTCCTCCGTGGACGCTCGATCGAAGGGATGGCCACCGCAGCACTCTACGCCGCCGCTCGGCTCGAGCGCGTCGCGCGATCGATCGACGAAATGGAGACGGTCAGCCGGGTCGAGTCACTCGAGATCAAGCGGGCCTATCGGTATCTCGATCGCGAGTTGGAGCTGGAGACGCCGCCGGCGCATCCGAGCGAGTACGTCGGCCGGTTCGCCTCCGATCTCGACTGTGCGGAGTCGACCGAACGGCTCGCCCGCGATCTCATCGAGACGGTCGTCGAGGAGGGCGTCCACAGCGGCAAGAGTCCTGTCGGGATCGCCGCCAGCGCGCTGTACGCGGCCGGACGGTTGAGCGACGAGCGCCTGACACAGGCCGCCGTCTCGGAGGCGGCGAACGTCAGCAAAGTGACGATCAGGAACCGATACCGGGAGGTGCTGTCGGTGACGGAGATCGAGGGCTGATCAATCCAGCCACTCGAGGAAGCTTCCCTCGATGAGCGTCTCAGATTGGGCGTCGATGTAGTCGGCCTGCATCCCCCAGATCGCCTGCCCGAACGGCTCGCCGGCCGCCATCCGTTCTCTGACGCGGTCGTGTTTCCACCGCGCCGGCGTCATCCGCCGATCGACGCGCTCTCTGAGCGGCTGGATGTATCGGTTGGCCTCGGCCGCATCGAAACCCCGCAACTCGAGCCCGTCGCGGGCGAGCTCGAAAAGCTCCGCGTAGAGCTCCTCGGTGTCGGTCGTCTCGGTCCCGTCGGCGGTCACCCACTCGAGGTCGGCTTCGAGCCCGTCTCGGACGGCCCGATAGAAGTTCGCCTCCGCGGTCTCCCAGGGCTGATCGAAGACCGGGTGTTCCCGACGGGGGAGACTCTCTAAGAGCCCGGCGAAGACGGCCAAAAGCGAGATCGTCCCGCGGACGGTCGGCTGGCCGGGCAGCGGTCGGAACTCGATTCTGGCGTTCGCGCTGGTTCGAGTCGGGCCGTCGAAGACGGGGCGAACCCACCGCCAGAAGCTGCCGTGTTTGTGTCTGAAATGTGCAAACTCGTCGTCGAAACGGCCCTGCGGGTCCAGTTCGGCCGGGACGACGGTCGCGTCCCCGGCGACCCGATCGATCGCCTCGTCGACGCTGTCGATGTCGTCGGGGAACGTCACTTTCGGGCTGTGCTCCGGGTTGAGCACCGACTCGAAGACCGGAACTCGGTTTTCCATCCAGCACTCCTCGATGACGGTCTCGCCGTCGGCGTCGTAGAGATCCGGCGGGAAGAACGGCGAGTTGACCGAAACCGCCAAAAGCGGGCCGGCGATCCGAAGCGCGTACCGGAAGTTCTCCGGGAGATCGTGGGCGTGGGCGACCTGATAATGCGGCTGGATCGACGTGATGAGACTCTCGGGCATCACGGTGTCGGCCGAAAGCGAGACGTGCGGCGCTTGGAGTTCGAGTTCGGCGGCGTAGTCGGTGTTGGCCATCGCGTGGTACCGCACCGCCCGCGACATGTTCGTCGCCATCCGGACGCCGTTTTCGGAGATGCTGTCGGTGAGATACTCAGTGGCGGTCTCGCCGGTCGGCGGAACCGTCCACATCCCGTCGCTGACGAGCGTCATCCCCTCGCGAGCGACTTCGGTTTGAGCGGCGTCGAGTTTGGCCTGCACTTCCGCTTCCTGTGCCCGGAGTCCGTACCGCGATAGCGGCTGTGGCGTCGTCGAGAGCTCGGCGTTGTGAAGCCCGAGTTCCTTCTCGAAGCCGATGTACTCGAGCAACCGTCGCGGAACCCGCATGAGCGCGTCCGTCCCGTCGTCGACGGCGTAGAACTCGTATTCGAGGCCGACGATCGCCTGTGGGTTGTCGAACGTTCCGTCGGCGATCTCCGCTCGCAACGCGTCGGCTTCGGCGTCGACCCGGGATTCGAACGTCCCGACGTCGACGTCGAGTATCGCCCTGACCTCCGCTGCGAGTTCCGAGGCGGACATATCCCACCCTGTGGGCGGGAGGGTTTTGAAAGGTACGGGTCCGAAGAGAGCGACAGTCCGTCGAGGGCTACCGGTCGAGCGCCTCGGCGACGAGTTCGATCGGCGTCGGCGGCTCCGCGGTGACGCCCTCGCGGTTGTGAAGCTGCGTCCGGCACGAGGCGCCGGGGGCGACGACCCTGTCGGCGCCGCTGTCGTCGAGTTGCCCGTAGAGGATCTTCGCGATCGCGTCGCTCATTGAGGCGTGTTCGGCCTCGTAGCCGAACGAGCCGGCCATCCCACAACAGCCCGAATCCAGCGGCTCGACCGGGTAGCCGGCCCGCCGAAGGACGCCGACGGCGTGGTGGTCCTTCTTCGTCGCCTTCTGGTGGCAGTGACCGTGATAGGCGATCGCCTCGTCGTCGGTCGAGAAGCGCAACTGTCCGTCGAGGCCGAACGTATCGAGGTACTCACAGACGCCGTAGGTGTTCGACGCGACCCGTTCGGTCACCTCGCCGGGGTAGAGATCGAGGTAATCCGACTGGAACATGACCGCATCTGAGGGTTCGATGACGACCACGTCGTAGCCCTCTTTGACGAGCGGACCGAGGGCGTCGAGGTTCTCGCGGGCGGTCTCGCGAGCCCTATCGAGAAACCCCTTCGAGAAGGCGGGACGGCCGGTGTCACCGACGCCGTCTGGAACCGTCACCGCGACGCCGGCGGCCTCGAGCACCTCGACGGCGGCCTTTCCGACGTCCGGGTTACAGTAGTTCGTGATCGTGTCGGGGTACAGCGCGACCCGCCGACGCGGGCCGTCGCCGGTGACCGCGCTGGCCCGCTCGGTGGAGGTGACGGCGCCGCCGCGCTCGTCGAACCACTCGGCGAAGGACGTCCGGTTGAAGGTGGGAAGCGGCCGATCGGGATCGATCCCGAGCGTTCGATCGAGCAGCCAACGGGCCCCCGGCAGCTCCGAAGCGACGTTCGAGACCGGCGCGAGAGCGCTCCCGAGGCGGGCCGCGGACTCGAAGTTCGCGAAGAGCCGATCGCGCACGGAGGGACCTTCCCGCTCGTGGTGCTCGTGAGTCACCTCGGCTTTGAGTTTCGCCATATCGACGCCGCTCGGGCAGTCGATCTTACACCCCTTACAGCCGATGCAGAGATCGAGCACTTCCTCTTTGAACTCGGTCGAAAAGGCCTCGCCGGGATCCAGCTTCCCGCTCATGGCATCTCGGAGGGCGTTCGCCCGACCGCGGGTACTCGTGATCTCTTCCTCCGCCGCCCGGTAGGTCGGACACATCACGCCGCCGGTCGTCTCCTGTGGAGCCCGACAGCCGCCACAGCCGTGACAGAGTTCGACCATCCCCTGCATGCCGTTGTCGTTGTCCCACCGCAGTTCCGGCTCGAAGCCGGCATCGAACCGGTAATCGGGATCGAACCGGAGGTTCTCCGTCATGTCGGTCGGGTTCTCCTCGCGGAAGACGACCTGCCCCGGGTTGAGCGACCAATCGGGGTCGAACGCCGTTTTGAGTTCCTTGAACGTCTCCCACAACTCGTCGCCGTAGAGCTTGTGGTTCCACTGGGTTCGGGCGCGGCCGTCGCCGTGTTCGCCCGAAACGGAGCCGTCGTATTTGACGACGAGATCCGTCACCTCGTCGGCGATCGACTCCATCGTCTCGATCCCCTCGACGGTCTTGGTTCCCACGAGCGGCCGGATGTGCAACACACCCGGACCGGCGTGGGCGTAGAAACTGGCGTAGGTGTCGTGGGCCTCGAGGATGTCCCGGAAGTCGGCGACGAACTCCGGGAGGTTCGCGGGCGGGATCGCGGTGTCCTCGATGAAGGAACCGTGTTTCTCGTCGGTCGTCCGGCTGAGCAAGATCGGCAGTCCCGATTTCCGGAGCTTCCAGATCTTCGACATGCTCTCGTCGTCGTAAGCCTCGATGGCGTCGAAGGCGTACGTTCCGACGTCGGCGTTGGCCTCGGGTGTCGTCCCGTCAGGATCGGCTTCCGGCTCGTATTCGGGAAGTCGATCGTCGAGAAGCGTCGCGACCTTCCCTTTGGCCTCGGCGTCGCTGTCGGCGTAGAACTCGACGATGAGGACGGCGCCGGTCCCGTCCGGGAGGATCTCCGTGACGGGTTCGAACTCCGGCGTCTCGCGGGCGAGATCCAACAGGACGTCGTCCATAACTTCGGTCGCGGCCGGGCCGTGTTCGACGATCGGGGCGACGTCCCGCATGGCGGCGTCCAGCGACTCGTAGGCCAGAAGCGTCATGCCCTTGGTCTCCGGAATCGGCTCAAGCGAGACGGTCGCCTCGGTGACGACGGCGAGGGTCCCCTCGCTGCCACAGAGCAGTTTCGCGAGGTTAATCGACCCACCCCCGGCGTCCGGTTCGCCGACGCCGCGGATCGCCCCGCGGGCGTCCTCGACGAGCCAATCGAGGTTGTACCCCGAGACGTTCCGTTTCAGATCCGGGTAGCGCTCTTCGATCAGATCGCCCTCCTCGTCGAGGATTCGGTCGATTTCGGCGTAGATCGCCGCCTCGAGGTCGTCACCCTCGGCCAACTCCGGGAGTTCCTCGAGGGAGACTTCCCCGAACGTCGTGACGGTACCGTCCGCGAGGACCGCCTCGACGGACTCGACGTAGGCGTCGGTCTTGCCGTACTGCAGCGAGTGCGCGCCCGTCGAGTTGTTGCCGATCGCGCCGCCGATCGCGCTCTTGTCGCCCCAAGCGGGGTCGGGGGCGAACTTCAGACCGTGGGGTTCGACGGCCGCGTTCAGCGTGCCGAGATAGATGCCGGCATCGACCGTCGCCGTCGCCGCCTCCGGGTCGACCGAGCGGAGGTCGTTCATGTGTCGGGTGAAATCGAGGACGACCGCCTCGTTGACCGTCTGTCCGGCGAGGCTCGTGCCGCCGCCGCGGGGGAGGACCGGAACGCCGCGCTCCGCACAGTAAGAGACGGCGGCGGCGACGTCGTCGGTCGATTTCGGATAGACGACGCCGATCGGAGTCATCTCGTAGATGCTCGCGTCGGTCGCATACAGCGATCGGGAGTAGGAATCGAACCGGACGTCGCCGGCGACGACCGATTCGAGCCCGGCGAGTAGGTCAGGACGCTCGGTTCGGTCGTTCCGGTAGTCGTAGCCGGCCCGGCTGTCGGCGGCCGGATCCCCCTCGATGGGCGGCGTTCCGTGTTTCGACATAACGGTATCGAAGGAAGGCAGGGTAATCAGGGTAACGAACGTGAGAGATCCGGTATGGGCCCGAAGCGGCTCAGAACAGCCCCGGGAAGAGAACGTAGCTGAAGATCATCGCCAGGACGCCGACCATGACGGCGTAATAGACGAGCGGGATGAGGTTGAGCCGCATGATACGGCCCTCCTCGCCGACGAGGCCGACGGTCGCGAGCGCGGCGACGACGTTGTGGATGGCGACGAGGTTACCGATCGCCCCGCCGACGGCCTGGGCGCCGACGATGATCTGCGTCGGGAGTCCGAGCGACTGGGCGGCCTCGAACTGAAATCCGCCGAAGGTGATGTTCGAGACGGTGTTCGATCCGGCCATCGCCGCGCCGAGCGCGCCGATCAATGCGGCGATGAACGGATACGCCGGTCCGGCGATGCCGGCAGTCGCCCCTGCCAGCGCCTGAATCATGCTTCCGACCTCGGGGGCACCGGGGTGGGCGCCCGACTGGAGCATGACCTGCACCATCGCGATGACGAAAATCAGCGCGATGAGCGGCGCAATCAGCTTCCGTCCCGCCTCGTTGAACGCGTTTTTGACTTCGTCGCCCGACATCCTGAAAAGCGGGATCGCGACGAGCGCGCTCACAAAGAGCCAAAAGCCCGGGACGTACAACCAGTCGATCCCCCCGTCGAGGCCGGTCCTGAAGATATCGCTCCATGCGGTCGTCGCGGGGCCGAGCGTGAACTCGCCGATCCCCGTTTCGATTTCGGCGAAGATGAGGACCCCGTCGTTCCCCTGCAGGAAATCGACGACCGGATCGATAACGCGGGTCAACACGAGCAACACGACGAGAAAGAGGTACGGCGACCACGCCTTGAAAAGCGACATCGATTCGCCGCCGTCGGGAACGGCCTTCTGTTTTGCCTCGGTCGAACCGGGCTGGATCGTGCCGACCCAGTGGTCGGGCCATTCGTCCTGTGGCGGAAACTCCCACGGTTCGTCGGGTTCGAAATACCCCGCACGAAGCGCGCCGACGACGATCGCGCCCCCGACCATCGCACCGATGAGCCCCGGGAATTCGGCGCTAACCTGTGCGGAAAGCCAGTACGGGATCGCGAACGCGATGCCGGAAAACAGACAGAACGGGGCGACCTCGAGTGCAGGTTTGATCGACCGGTCCCCGCCGCCGAAGAAGTAGACGACCATGCCGACGGCGAAAAGCGGCATCACGAACCCGACGAGCGCGTGATACGTCGCCGCCCAGATCGCGACCTGGATCGCGTACTCCTGGGCGGTGAACCCGCCGGCTTCGATCGCCGTCCGTGTGGATTCGACGGTCGCCAGTGGGTTTTCGATCCCGATGATGATCGGCGTGCCGACCGCTCCGTAGGTGACGGCGATGATGTGACCGATCAGGGCGGCGATGACTGCCGCAAGCGCCGGGAACCCGAGCGCGAGCAAAAGCGGCGCGACAACGGCTGCGGGCGTCCCGAAGCCGGCCGCCCCCTCGATGAAGGTTGCGAGAAAGAACCCGAGGAGCACGATCTGTATCCGGCGATCCTCGCTGACCGCCGCAAACCCCTGGTTGATCCGATCGAACGCGCCCGCCTCCTTGAGCGTGTACAGGAGCAAGAGCGCGCCGAAGACGATCCAGAGTATCTGGATCGCCGTCATCACCCCGACGAGCGAACTGGCCGCCAAATACTCCGGCGGCATGTTCCAGACGGCGAACCCGACGACCAACGCGACGATCCACGCGATCGGCATCGCCCGGGTCGCCGGCCACAGGAACACGACGAGCAACGCTCCGGCGACGAAAAGCGGCGTCGCGGCGAGCAGCAACTCGAGCGCGCTAACCAAGGCGTATCACCTCGGCGGTGTCGACAACAGTACGATCGACTGGCGTCACGTTTTCATCCCACGTATTTACCCTGTTCACGAGCCCGATATTAACTCGATAATATTTATAATTATTTACGGTAAAATTTGATGGCTGTTTGTTATACTGTGTGATTCGAGGGCAGACAGTACCGCTATCAGTCACTCGCTCCGAACTCCGGGCTCACTCGGCCGGAACGAGGCTGTACATACGGCCCTGTTCGTGGAGTGTTTCCGGCCCCTCGTCCCAGTAACCCGAGATATCGCCGCGCTCGGCGAAGAAGATCCGGCCGTCGTGGGGGACGGCCTCGCTCGTCACGTGCCCGATGCCGGGGGCGCGCCAGCGGACCGCGCCCGTCGTCTTATCGAGCGCGTACAGATGCGCGTCGTAGGAGCCGACCAGAACCGACTCGGCCGTGACCGACAGCGATCCGATGACGTTGCCGGAGACGTCGGTCGACCACAGCCGCTCGCCGGTGTCGGTATCGAGGGCGTACACGTTCCAGTCGTCGCTGCCGACGTAGACGACGCCGGCGTCGGGGTCGATGCCGGGGTTGGACATGATCACCTGGCCGATCTCGAAGGACCACTCCTCGGTGCCGTCCTCGAGATCCACCCGATAGAAGCGACCGTCCCACGAGCCGACGAAGGCGCCCCCGTCGTAGGTCGGGATCGTTCCCTTGATCTCGCCGTCGGTCTCGAAGCGCCAGGCGAACTCCAGAGAGGGGAACTCCCAGGCGTAGCAGACGCCGTCGTTCGAGCCGGTCACCATGCGTTCGGTCGCGGGATCGATCGCCGTCGAGGGGTGCGGCATCCCCCACAGCCGGCTGTCGTGCCAGAGCGGCTGTCCCGTCGCGGCGTCGAGCGCCCACATCGTCCCCGAGGGCTCCTGCCAGGGGTAGTTGTACTCGGCGACGACGTAGAGAGTGCCGTCCCAGTAGGCGGGGCTGGATCCGATGGCGATCGCTCCGCGGAGCCGGGCGAGGGAAGTCTTCCAGAGGCGGCGGCCCGTTTCGACGTCGAAGGCGTACATCGAGCCGTCGTAGCCGCCGATGTAGGCCGTCCCGTCGACGACGAGCGGCGTCCCGTGGAAGCCGTAACTCAAACCGGCGGTCGTGTCGGCCGTCCAGCGGCGTTCGCCGGCCGGCGTCACCGCGTGCAGTTTCCCCCTATCGGAGGGGATCAACACCGTGTCGCCGTCCGGCGTCGGAAGCGGGCTCGATTTCGCGGCGCTGTGGCCGATCCCGTTGACCGGCATCGACCACTCGATCTCGACGTCCGTGGGAACGACCGCGTCGGGGTAGTACCCGAGCCGACGCAGCCCCCGTCTGAACATCGTGACGTCGCCACCCGGATACGTCTCGTCGTACGGTATTCTCTCGGGATCGAAGTCGGCCTGTGTCCGGTCGTACTCTCCCCGGAGGCGTTGCCAGCCGAAGACGCCGGTCGCCGCCGCGCCGATCCCCGCGAGGAACCGACGGCGAGCGAAGACGGATCGGTTCGATCCCGGAGTCATCGGGCGAAGAAAGCGTCGCGATCGGTATAGGCATCTCGATCGTGGAGGGGGATTCCGGCAGCCGTTATAAGTTCAGATCCGGCGTCTCGAAGGCCCCTTCGTCGGCGTCGGGATCGTACCGTTTGATCGCGGTCTCGACCACGGCGAGAGTACCGTCGGGCCCCCACCGCGCCGTGTTGACGGCGAGGTCGTAAAACGAGCGGTTACCGAGGTCGACGCCGTAGTAGGCGGCGTAGCGTTTCTCCTCGATCACTTCGCGGACCCGCATCTCGGCGGACACCTCCTCGCGGTCGGCGGTCCGTTCGACCCGGACCTCCTCGGGCGCGTCGAGCCAGATCCGGAGGTCGGCGTGATCGGCCGCGAGATATCCCGCCAGCCGCGATTCGAGGATGAACGCCTTGTCGGCGTTTCCCCACTTCTCGGCGATCCGCTGGAGTCGCCGGTCAAGTTCCCGATCGAGTTCGTCGTTTTCACTCGCCTCGGCCGTGAGCTGTGAGAGGCTCATTCCCCGCTCGTCGGCGAGTTCGCGGAACACCTGACCGCCGGAGACGTAGCCGCAATCGAGCCGCTCGGAAAGCCCCTCACACAGCGTCGTCACGCCACAGCCCGGCGGGCCCGAGACGGTGATAAAGAGATCGGTATCGATGCGCTCGGCGTCGCGGTCGGCGTCCGACATGGATCGACTTCGTCAGGAAGCGGAATAAATCCCGCTATCGTGTCCGCCCCACGAGCGTCGAACGTTCGATTAGGGTACCGATAGTGCGGTATTCCGTCGCACGGTTTCAGGGATAGATGGTCTATATTTATCCGTTCTCGGCTCCCTGTCTCCGATACAATGTCAGATACCGGGCTGATGCCCCCGTCAGCGGAGACGGCGCTTCCCGACCCGAACGAAGCGGACAACGTGGTTTATAATCCCTCGCCCGAACGGCTCCGGGAGTTCTCCCGGGAGCTGGAGACGGCGACGGAGTTCGGTTCCCCGGCGTACGTGAGCGAACAGCGCTCTCGCTGTGCCGATCGGACGAAAAACGCGGTCGACGACACGTTCGGCGCGGCCGATTACGAACACGTCGAGACGGCGCTGGAGTACGCCCGCGAACACGAGATGGTCTGTCTCGATCGACGGGTCGGCCGCCATCCGGAGCACACCTACGTCGGTCGATACTACGTGCCGAAAGCGTACGCCCGGATCGCGCTGACCGTCACGAACCTCTTCGAGCCGGCCCACGAGGGGGCCGAACCGGACTTCCTGACCGTCCAGATCCCCGACCACGACGAGATCGAGATCCGCGTGATCCCCGACACCGGCGTTACCGCCGTGTTAGGCAGTGATTACTCGGGCGAAGCGAAGAAATCGTTCCTCCGGCTTTTCATGCACCGGGCAAAGCGGCGCGGCGGCCTCGGGCTCCACGCCGGGAGCAAGCGAGTCACACTGCGGGGCGATGACGGCGACCGAGAGGAGATCGGACAGGTGTTCCTCGGCCTCTCGGCGACCGGCAAATCGACGTTGACGGCCCACGGCCTCTGGCTGGAGGAGCCCGAATCGGCGACGATGCTGCAGGACGACGTCTGTGCGTTGCTGCCCGACGGAACCGTCGCCGGAAGCGAGGGTAACGGCCTCTACATCAAGACGATCGGCCTCGACCGCGAGGAACAGCCCGCGATGTACGACGCCGCGACCCACGAGTCGGCGGTGCTCGAGAACGTCGCCGTCGCCGAGGACGGAACCGTCGACTTCGACAGCGACGAACACACGTCCAACGGCCGGGCAGCCGTGCTCAGAGAGCAGCTCGCCTCGGCCGGCGAAGACATCGATCTGGGATCGGTCGATCAGGTATTCTTTATTACCCGCAATCCCGTTATGCCGCCGGTCTCGAAGCTCTCACCCGAGGAGGCCGCCGCCGCGTTCATGCTCGGCGAATCGATCCAGACGAGCGCCGGCGACCCCGAAAGCGCCGGGGAGTCGATCCGCGTCGTCGGCACCAACCCCTTCATCGTCGGTCCGGAGGGCGAGGAAGGCAACCGGTTCCGCGATCTCATTACCGATCTCGACGTCGACTGTTTCGTTCTCAACACCGGCCATCTCGGCGACCGATCCGCCGACATCGGCGTCGAGGAGTCGGTCACGCTGCTCCGGGAGATCGCCCGCGGCACCGTCGAGTGGACCGACGACGACGCGATCGGGCTGACGGTGCCGGCGTCCGTCCCCGGCATGGATATCGGAGCGTTCGCCGTGACCGATCACGTCGACGGGTACGAAGAGAAGCTGCGCGAGCTGCGGGCCGAACGGCGCGAATACCTCGCGGCGTTCGAGGAGCTGGACGACTCGATCGAGGACGCGGTGTACTGAACTGATCGGCTACAGACCGCGAGAGCCGGACACCTGCGGCCGCAAAAAACTCCCAGGCGAGAGGACACGGCGGGTTGAACGGTGACGCTCGAGGAGGACGTGGGCGACACGCACACGCGACAGCGGGCGGCTCAGCGGATGACGGTAACCGGGACGGGGAGGCGGTCGACGACCCGCTCGGCGACGCTCCCGAGGAAGAACCGCTCGATGAGATCCTGGCTGTGGCTTCCGATGATCACGTGGTCGATCCCTTCTTCGGTGACGTATCTGAGGATCTCACTCTGTGGGCGACCCCGTCGTACGGCGGTCGAAATCCGGACATCGAACTCGCCGGCGAGCTCCTCGGCGTCGGCGAGCAGCTCCTCGCCTTCGGCCTCGCGCTGTTCGTAGATCTCACCCAGCTTGACGCCCACGTACCGCTCGGGCTGGCGAGTGACAGTCGTGTCGACGACGAAAAGTGCCGTGATCTCGGCCTCGGAGAACCGTTCACAGGCGAACTTCAACGCGTTCCGCGAAAGGTCCGAGCCGTCGTACGGGACCAATACAGCGGCCATACAGACGTTTTGGGCATCTCACTATTTAAACCCAGTCAAGAGATTTTAAATAATATCGGTCTAAGGTTTCTGTATGTCCGAGTTCGGTGCGCTCTCGCTCGTCCCGCCGCTTTTGGCTATCGTGCTCGCCATCGTCACGCGGAAGGCGGTCCTCTCGCTGTTTCTCGGGATCTGGGCGGGAGGTGTCATTGTCACTGGTGGGTTCGGTCTGGGCCAGACCTTCGAGTGGATCGCCTCGGCCATCGGGGAGAGCGTCTTTCACGCACAGATCATCATCTTCACGCTGCTTTTGGGGTCGGCAGTCGCGATGATGTGGCGGCTGGGCGGCTCCCACGCCGTCCGAATGTGGGCGACCGACCGGATCGATACCAAACGCAAAGCGGGCCTCTCGACGTGGTTTCTGGGAATCGTGCTGTTTTTCGACGACTACGCCAACACGGCCGTCGTCGGGAGCACGATGAAAGACATCTCGGACAACCTGAACGTCTCCCGAGAGAAGCTCTCGTACCTCGTCGACTCGACGGCGGCACCGGTCGCGACACTCGCTATTTCCTCGTGGGTCGCTTTCCAGCTGTCGATGATCGAGTCGGGATATGAGGCGACAGATCTGGCCGCAGACGAGATTCCCAACTCGTTTGCGGTGTTTTTGCAATCGATCCCCTACAACATGTACTCGATTCTGGCCATTGCGATGGTCGGTGTCGTCGTTCTCACTCGGCGAGACTACGGCGAAATGCTCACTGCCGAACACCGCGCCACCGAGACCGGAAAGGTGACCCGCGAGGACGCCCGACCGATGCAGGACGTCGAGGCCGAACTCGGCGAACCGAACGTCGAGAACCCCCGATTGACGTCGTTCGTCTTGCCCATCGTCGTCCTCGTCGGCGTCACGATCGGATCGGCGTTGTACACCGGCTACGAACCCGGCGCCTCGCTGTACGACATGGTCACCGAAGCCGACTACGCACTCGCGCTCATCTTCGGATCGTTTGCCATGGTCGCGACCACCTACGCTCTCGGATACGTCTACGATCTCCTGTCGCTGAGCGAGAGCGTCGACACGACGATCAACGGCTTCGGGATCATGCTGACCGCGGTGACGATCCTCGTACTCGCGTGGGGTATCGGCAACGTCGTCGCCCCGGTGGAAAACGGCGGCCTTGGGACGGGCGCCTACGTCGCCGACTTCGTCGAGTCGTTCCTCACGCCCGAGATGCTGCCCGTCGTCGTGCTGTTTACCGCCGCCTTCATCGCCTTCTCGACCGGCAGTTCATGGGGGACGATGGGTATCGTAACCCCCATCGCCGTTCCGGTCGCCTGGAACCTCACCGGCGACCACACGATGGTCGCGGTCATGGTCGGGATGGTGTTCTCCGGAGCGATCTTCGGCGATCACTCCTCGCCGATCTCCGATACGTCCGTCCTGTCCTCGACGTTCACCGGCGCCGACCTCATCGATCACGTCCGGACACAGCTCTACTATGCAGTTACCGTCGTCCTCGTGAGCGCCGTGCTGATGATAGTGTGGGGATTCACCCGCATCTCGCCGCTCGTCCTCCTGTTGGTCGGCGTCGCCGCGCTCGTCGGTCTCGTCTACGGCCTCTCGGAGTTCGACGCCCGACGTCGCGGTATCGATCCAAAAGCCGAACGGAAACCACTGGACTCGACGGCGGACGACGACTGACGCCGCCGGACGCACCGGTATACGGAAAAAGAGCTCGGCCAAAGTGACACCGGGAACTGTTCGGGTGTCTTTGATACGTGTTGGAGTGTGTTCCCCGATGAGCCTCGATCCCTCGCCCCCGTCCATCACTCCGTGTTTAACTCCAGTATCACGTCAGCGAGGTCACGGGCCGCTGCGACGTGTTCATCCGCGGTCCGATCGCCGGTCTCCTCGACGTTCGAGAGCAGCTCCGCGACGTGTCCGATCCGTTCGCGGATCACGGCCGGATCGAGGTCGGCGAGCCCCGCGCCGACCAGATCGTCGGCGATGGCGTCCGCTTCGCCGATCCATCGGCTCGCCTCCCGCTCGACCGGGCGCTCGCGGGTCGCGGCGAGGTGTTCGGAGAGCCGTCTGACGTTCGATTCGAGATCGGACTCGGTCATGGGTCATCAAAAGGGCGTGGCAGCAAAGGCGCTTTGCCAGCGTGGAGGTCCTTATCGCATCAAACGATCCGTGTCCCTCTTTCGATCCGTCGGTTCCGACGCTGAGAGGGCCGAGAAACGAACGCGTACAAAAGAAACCGTCCGCATCCGGAACCGATATCGACTCGTCGCCGGCGTCGAGAGAGAACGCGCGGTTGAGAGTTCGAACGTCGGAGGTAATAGTCCATCCTGGATTCGAACCAGGGTCGTGAGCCCCAGAAGCTCACATGATTGGCCACTACACCAATGGACTGCTTGTATACGATTGAAAACCGTGGAGCTATTTATTATTGTCGTGTTCTCCCTCCGAGATTTCCGGGGGAACGAAGTTGCGTCTGCGGTGACAGTTCGCACAGAGAACGATACACTTTCGTATCTCGCTTCGAACGATGTCTTTCGGTCGGCCATCAGCGATCATTCGGGCGACGGTGTCGTCTTTTTCTCCGGTTTCGTGGTGGAAATCGAGGCAGGCGAGATCGCTTTCGCCACAGTCCGAGCACCCACCACGTCCGTCTTTTATTCTGTGTACCCAGATCCTCAGATCTGTAGTCGGTGGCGAGTAGTGTTCCTTACGGTGGCAGTTCGCACACAGTACCTCACACCGCTCGATTTCCGTCTCAAGAGCGTCCTTCCCGTATCCGTGCGTTATCATCGTTCCGACGTCCATTTCTTTTTCGACCCCATCGGGATGGTGATAATCCAGACACGCCGGATCTCCGGATCCACACCGCTCGCAACCACTCTTCTCTTTCATCTCGTTGACCCACGTACGGAGTCGTGCCCGTCGACGAAGCGTGCGTTCGGTGTTCCATTCGCGATTCCGGTAGTGCCACCGCTGGTCGGCTGACAACTCCTCCCAAACCAGGCGATTCGGCAGATCAACGTCCTCGGGCTTCGATTCCACGCGCGATCCAGTCGAGACGTTCGTCTCCAGTCCTGCACGTTCCTTTGCCTCGTTCCAGCCTCCGACCTGCCGAAGTATCGTCGCCGATGCCGGAATCAAACCAAGCTCCTCGTACTGTGCTTTCGTCGGCGATTCTCCCAATCGCTCGGCGGCCTCCCGGAGCGCGTCGAGACACTCCTCCTCCGTCTTCGGCATGGTTTCGCCTGATTCGTAGTGATATAAAAAGCTGACCGGGCAATAAAGCCGGATACCGAGAGCTTGCCATCCGCACCGCGAAACCGACACCGACATACCCGCCTCGCCACCACGAACGGGTATGTACGTCGGACGTTTCATCGTCGTCGCGCCGGATCGGGCGGCCTATCGCGTCTCCTCGCGTTCGTTCCCGAACCGAGAGGTCATCGAACGTGACGGTGCGCTCACTGTCCTCCCGACCGCCGAGGCACCCGAAACGGACAACCCCTACATCTCGTATAACTGCCTTCGGACGACCGACGACGGCGAGGACGCCGTCATCGGGAACGGAACGCAGGTCGATCCGATCACCGAAAAGCTCGAGTCGGGCTATCCGGCCCGCGACGCGCTGGCCGAGTCGCTGCTGGCGCTCGATTACGAGAAGGACCACTACGACACGCCGCGGATCGCTGGCGTCGTCGGCGAAGAGAGCTACGTCGGGATCGTCCGGCGTGACGCCCTCCTGGTCGAGGCGGTCGAAGAGCCGACGCTCGTCGCCACGTACGAGAAGGACACGCCCGAAGCGACGGCGCTCGAATCGAACGATCCCGAGGCGATGGCGAAGGAACTCTACGACCGCGGGTTCGAACACCCGGTCTGTGGGGCCGCCGTCAGCCGGGACGGAACCGGATTCCGAACCGGGTTTTACAACGGGAATTGAAAAGCGAGCCTACGCTTTCGGGACGAGCAACGCGTGCTCGCCCCGAACCGTCCCGTCGTCGTGATATTTCACGGGCTCTTCGAGTAGCGCCCGTCGGTCACCGTCGAGCGCCGCTGCGGTGAGAACGCCCGCCATGGATCCGCGCTCGATGAGGCCCTCGGTGACGTCGAACAGCCGAAAGCCGTGGACGCTCGGATCGCGGTCGCGGAAATGCTGGGCGATAGGTACAAGCAGCCGATCGCCGTCGGTCGCGATACCGTGGGAGAAGCCGGAGACGTCGGCGTCCCACCGCCGTTCTCCGTCCGGTGTGTAACCGAAGGCGGACTGTTCGTTCGGATGTCGCTCGTCGGTTTCGCGACCCTCTTTCGGGAAGGTGTTGCCGGTCAGAAAGACGACGCCCGAGACGTCGGCGTGGACGTGGTTCGGGTAGGTGTAGACCTCGTCGCCACCGGGGCGTGGCGTGCCGAGGTCGACGGTCCACTCGACGGTTCCGTCGGCGAGCCGATAGCCGCGATAGTCGGCGTGGCTCGTCACGACGAGACCGCCATCAGTGGCCGAGACATCGCCGACGCGACGGGTCGCGCTGCGATCGGGATCCCATGTCCAATCGACGTCGCCATCGCCGTGGAGAGCGACGAGGCCGTGGTCGTGTGTTCCGGGACAGCGGTTGTACGCGACCGCGACGCCCGAGCCGAACGGGGCAAGCGAGATCGGGGAGGCGTCGGCGTCGTATCGCCACCGGACGGTTCCGTCGGGGGCGAACGCGTAGATCGAACTCTCGAAGTGCCGCTCGCCGTCGCGGCGTTCGTAGCGTCTGACAGCGACGTGGGCGGTTCCGTCGGAAACGACGGCGTCGACGACCATCGGCAGGAAGAACCGGGTCTCTTTGGTCGGCTCGCCGATGTCGGCGGCGGCGGCGTGACGCCACCGTTCCTCGCCGTCGACGACGAGACGGATCGCGCCGCGGGCCGACCGTTCACCGACCAGTACGCCACCGTCGAAGGGGGCGAGCGTGATCGCACTCCCGTCGCCGTCGACGCGCCAGAGCCGTTCCCCCTCGGCGTCGAACGCCCGGACGGTCCCGTCAGCGAGGCCGGCGACCGGTCCGGCGTCGGTCAGCGCCAGGCCGGATCGTCGACCGGCCTGCCGGGAACCGCAGGGGTCGATCTCGCCGAGGCCGATCCGTCGGATCGAGTCGGAACCCGACGGAGCGGAGGCGGTCTCACTCATCGACGGGAAAGGTCTCGTGGAGCGCGTGGTGGCTGTCGCCGAGATCCTCCAGAAACCCCTCGCCGTGGTCGATGAGCCGATCGAGAGCGCCGACCGCATCGCGGACGGCGATGACCCGCCCCCGGAGATAGTCGTACTCCGGATCGTCCTCGTCTGTCGACGTGACCTCGGCTTCGAGTTCGACGAGGGCGGTGTCGAGATGTCGCCGACAGGCGGCGAGACTCCCCGCATCGGCCAGCGCCGCGATGTGCGGTTCGGGGTTCTCACCGAGCTCGTCGCGGGCGTGTTTTCGCGCGGCGTCGTCGTCGACGCCGAGGCTGTTCATCAGGCCGAGTCGGAGCGCTTCGATTTCGTGGCAAGTCATGGGTTCAAAGGGTCTGATCGACGAGATCGGAGACGATGCGGTCGTTTGCGACGGCGGCCGCGAGCCGGTCGGTGTCGTCGACACCGACCGACCCGTACCAGACGCCGTCGGGGTAGACGGCGACGTTCGGGCCTTCCCCGCAGCGGTCGAGACAGGACGATCGGGTGATCCGCGCGTCGACGTCGTGTTCGTCGACTGCCTGTCTGAGACGCTCTAAGACCGTCGCGGCCCCCTGTCCCGCGCAGGTCCGGTTCGTACAGACGGAGACGTGCTTGTCGGGGGCGTCGTGGACGTGGGGCTCGTCGTCGACCTCGGAGCGGTCGGCGTGGGTCGCCTGATGCGTCATCGCGCGCAGCATCGCCCGCGCGCCGCCGGCGTCGTCCTCGAAGCCGTCCATCTCGACTTTGTACTTGCAGGTGTCACACGACATCGAGACGTCGCCGCTTCGGGCCTCCTCGAAGCGGTCCGCGAGCACCTCCAACAGCCGATCGTCGGTGCCGAGCGGATCGCCGCAGCCGGCGGTCGCGTAGGGATACTCGGCGTCGAACTCGGCCGTCCGCTCGCGGATCCGGTCTGTCAACACGCCGTCGCCGAGCATGTACGGGACGACGACGACTGCGTCCGGGCGGCGTTTCGAGACGGTATGCAGCGCGTCCTCAAGCAGCGGTTCGGTCACGCCGATGAAGGCGGCCTCGACGTCGAGGAAGTTACGGCCCTCGTAGAGCAGCCGCGCGAGCTTGTGGACGTCGCCGTTCGAGTCCGGGTCCGAGGACCCGCGGGCACAGACGACGACCAGCACGTCGTCCTCTGTGCGGTCGACGCCGAGATCGTCCTCGACGGCCGCCGCACGGTCGTCGAGCAGTTCGACGATCGACGGGTGAACGCCGAGGTGTCGGCCGTTGTGCAGCGTCACGTCGTGTTCGTTTCGCGCCTCGTTGACCACGAGGGGGACGTCCGCCTTGACGTGGCTGGCCGCGAAAAGCGACAGCGGGAGGACGGTCACGTCCGACGCCGACGGGGCGAGCGATTCGATCGCCTCGTCGATGGACGGTTCGGCGAGTTCGATGAACCCGGCGTCCGTCGGGAGACCGAGGCGGCCCTCCAGTCCGGCGGCGAGTTCCCGAACCTGCTCGTTGGACTTCTCGCGGCGCGATCCGTGGCCGGCCAACACGACTGCCTCGGCGTCCAACATCAGTACGCCGTCGCCTCCTCGACGCTGCGTTTCAGTTTCCGGCGACGGCTCGGCGCGAACAGTCCGGTCGCGTCACTGCCGTCGTAGAGCCACTCGCCGAACGCCGGCGCCGCCTCGTCGTCGAGGCCGAACCAGTATCCGCCCGAAGAAGTCTCCGAGATCTCGCCGTACGGCGCGTCCACGTCGACCGAATCGAGCAGCCCTTGGATCCGTTCGAGCGCCGCCCGGTCGTCGTGGACGAAGGAGATCCCGACCGTCCCGGACGAGGATTTGAAACAGACGGTGCCACAGCCCTCGAGCAGCCCGCGAAGCAACTGCCGGTCGTACTCGGCGAGCGTATCGAGGCGGTAACCACCCGGATCGCCCTCGAAGGGGAGTCCGAGCGCGGCGGCCGACCGGTCGCCGACCGGGCCGTGTATCTGGACGGTGTAGCTGTCCTCGCTTCGAGTGATCGAGGTGTCGTGTGCGTACTCGCGTTCGATCGTGTCGTGAGCGACGGACGCGCTGCTCGCGGGTCGCGATGCTCCCCGCTCGCCTTCCTTCGAGGACTCGCTGCGCTCGTCCTCGCTCCCCGCGATTCCCGCGAGTCGCTCCGCCGCGTCCTCGTCGTTGGTCCTGACGGTGACGCCGTCGGCCGTCGCCTCTCCGTCGCCGATAACCCGACCCCAGAGGTACGCCGTTTCGGGGTGGGACTCGAGGAGGTTCGTCGGCGCGTCGGTTTCGCGGCTCGCGTGTCGTCGCTTTGCTCCTCCCGCTCGTCTTTCCGAGGACTCCCTGCGGTCGTCCTCGCGGCTCATTGGCCCACCTCCCGAACGGCGATCGCGTCGGTCGGACACGCCGCGGCGGCGTCCTCGGCATCGGAAAGCCGGTCGTCGTCGAACGTCGCGGTCAACGCACCGTTTTCGCGATGCCCACCCGGCAGCGCCACCAGCCCGTCGTCGGCCTCATCGAAACGGTCGTCCCGGACGAGACAGGCGAAGATCCCGTCACACAGCTCCAGATCGACCGTGAT
>LFFM01000103.1_pt1 | contig 49646 bp, 47 predicted proteins | sample 643131 | NCBI WGS metagenome assembly LFFM01 (sample SAMN03777445, study PRJNA286221) | soda lake metagenome | biome: soda lake; feature: Kulunda steppe; material: water; isolation source: sample Tc-Br brine of Tanatar trona crystallizer | place: Russia: Kulunda steppe | collected 2011-07 | reverse complement strand
GGCTCGGGCGGCGCTCCGAGCCGGTGCGGACCTCGTTCGCGTCGCCTGCCCGGCCGCGATCGCTCGGACCGTTCAGGGGTTCTCGGAGAGCCTTATCGTCCGCGGGTTCCCCGGGGAAACGCTCGCCCCGGCACATCTTGACGAGATCCGTGAGCTTGCGGCCGGCCACGATACCGTCGTGCTCGGGCCGGGTCTCGGCGACAGGGGGGCGACGCTCGCGTTCGTCCGTGAGTTCCTCGCCGTACACGAGGGACAAGTTGTCGTCGATGCCGATGCGCTCAGAGCGGTCCCCAACGTCGAAACGGCAGCAGAGCTGGTGTGTACGCCGCATCAGGGTGAGTTGACAGCGATGGGTGGTGAAACCGCCGCCGACCCCGAGACGCGCGCCGCGCTCGTGAGCGAATTCGCCGCCGATTTGGGCCACACGCTGCTCGTGAAGGGGGCAGTCGATATCATCGCGAGTCCCGATGGGGAGGTACGGCTGAACCGTACCGGTAACCCCGGGATGACTGTCGGGGGTACCGGCGACGTACTCGCAGGAACAGTCGGTGCGCTTGCGGCGACGACTAACCCGTTCGAGGCGACCGCCATCGGCGCGTACGCCAACGGAATCGCGGGCGACGCGGCCGCAGAGACCCACGGAGACGGTCTCGTGGCGACGGATTTAATCGATCAGCTCCCACAGGCATTGTACAATGAGTGAGAAGCCCTCCGAAGAGAACCTGACGCACACGACCACCGACGGCGACGTTCAAATGGTCGATGTTGGATCGAAACCCGACACGAAGCGTCGGGCAGTCGCCCGCGGTGAGATCCGGCTAACCCCGTCGACGGTCGCCGCGGTCGAGTCCGACTCGGTTGGGAAGGGAGACGTGCTCGCCACCGCGCGGATCGGCGCGATCGATGCGGTGAAACACACGTGGGAGACGATCCCGATGTGTCATCAAATCCCGATCACGAACGTCGACACCGAGTTCGTCGTCGCCGAGGATCGGATCGAACTGACGGTCGCCGTCGAGACGACCGGGAAGACCGGCTGTGAGATGGAGGCGCTACAGGGTGTGACGACCGGACTCAACGTCGTTTGGGATATGGTAAAAGCCGCCGAAAAGGACGCCAACGGTGGCTATCCGGACACCCGGATCACCGACGTGGAGGTCGTCGAGAAGCGAAAGGAACGGCCCGGGGGAACGTAGCGAATGGGGGACGTGAGCGACCGGTCGCCGTTCGTCGACCTCGGCTTGGTAGCGGCGCTTCTGTTCGGCGGTGCCGCGGGCGTCGCAGTTGGCGGCTGGGTGCTCGCGCTTCCATTCGGCGGTACCGACAGCTCGCCGCTCGCGATCTATCTCGAACTTGCTGGACCGGCATCTCTGGTGTGGCTCATCATCGCAATCGTCGCACTCCTTCGCGGGCGCGCTCTCAGTTAGGTGGAGCCGGCTGGTGCCAGCTCCGCTGCCTTCGACCGCGCCCGGGCGACGATCGACGGCTTGGCCTCGAAGGCGACTGTGACCTGTTCGTCGGCGTACGTCTCCTCCTCGACGTGTGCGTGGTCGTAGATCCACGAGACAAGACTCATCGCCTCGTCGGAGACGGGGACCATCAGCCGTTCTCGCTCCCAGTCGGGGAGTTCGGCCTCGACCCGGTCGCGAAGCTCGGCGACACCGGCACCCGTTCGCGCCGAGACAGCGACCGGCTCGGGTGCGAGTCCCGAGAGCGCGGCCTGTTTGTCTGCCAGCTCGCCGGGCGCGAGCCGATCGATCTTGTTGAACACGGTAACGACCGGTGCCTCGTTGCGTTCGTAGAGCGTGTCGTGGCTCGTAACGAGCTTCTCGCGCATCTCCTCGACCGACTCGCTCGCGTCCACGACGAGCAACACGAGGTCCGCGCGGTAGACGGAATCAAGCGTCGACTCGAACGATTCGACGAGCCAGTGTGGCAGGTCCGCGATGAATCCAACGGTGTCGGTGAGCAACACGTCGCGTTTCTCCATCTCCGCGCGTCGGGTGGTGGTGCCGAGCGTCGTGAACAGCATGTCCTGTGACTCAGCGGTCGCGTCCAGATCCGGATGTCGTTCCTCGTTTTCGTCGATGTCGAGTTCGGCTGCCAGCTGACGCATCAACGTCGACTTACCCGCGTTGGTGTACCCCGCGAGTGCGACGAGGTCGAACCCGGACTCTCGCCGTTGTTCGCGGCGAGCCCGCTCTTTGTCCGCGATCGACTCGAGTTCGTCGCGGATCTCCGAGATCCGCCGTTTGATGTCGCGCTCGACGCTTTCGTCGTACTCACCGAGCCCCATGAACCCGGGGCGCTCGTCGCGTTTCGCGAGACTCGCCTTCGCCTCGGCCCTCGGAAGCTCGTACCGAAGCTCCGCGAGTTCGACCTGTAGCTGTGCCTTCCGGGTGTTCGCACGCTGGCCGAATATTTCAAGGATAAGGGTGAACCGGTCGATCACCTCAACACCCTCCGGAAGCTCGCCGCCGATATTGAACGTCTGGTACGGCCCGACATCATTGTCAATGATCACGGCCTCTGCTCCGGTTCGCCGGATGAGATCCCGCAGCTCCGCAACTTTCCCTTCCCCGAACATGAACGCGGCGTCCTCGGTTCGCGTCTGTGTCAGGCTCGCGACGACCTCGTAGCCCGCGGCCCGCGCAAGCTGGGTGATCTCGGTCAGATCGGCTGTCCCGGAATCAACCCGCTTGGCGACGACCGCGGTGTGGCCGTCAGCGTCGATGACGGAGGGGTCGACTGCGGAGGAGTCAACGCGCGGCTCTTCGTCGACCGAGCCGCCGATTGTGGCCTCGATCGAGTCGTCCGTCGGTCCGTCGATCGCGTCGTCTTGTCCGGTCATAACAGGAGTTCCCGGGCAGCGTACGCGGCATGGTGTGCGGCCTGCACTGTTTCGCGCTCCCCTATGCTCTCAACGTATTTAAACTCGGGTTGGAAGCTCAGACCGACGACATCGGCGGGCTCCTCGTAGAACTCGCCGCCCTCGGCAACGATCGGACACGACGGCGGCTCCGGGAGGTTACCGACCGCCTCGACGGTGAGCGCGACGGTTGCCTCCAGCGTCGGACCCTCTCGGACGCGGGCGAACCCGATTCCCTCCACGGAGCGGATCCGCGTCGAATCGATCGTCGCGTGGACCGCGGCCGCGACCATCAGATACTTGCCGTTCTCCTCGTGGCGGCCGCTGATGTCTACGCCGACAGCTTCAGGGACGGGCGTCCGTCACCTCGTTCGGATACGTTCGAACCATACCAACCGTTCGTGGCTTCTCGACTTTAATCGTCCGCCGAACCGGCAGGGTCGTCTGGCTGACGTTCTGCGTCCGTCGCGTCCGAGGCTCCCGTTCGGTACTCGTTCAGCGACGACTCCCGCTCGGGAGGGTCGTCGCCGGCACTCGGAAGCAACACGGACACGACCGTTCCGTCGTCCGCATCGTGAAACTCGATGTCGCCGTCGACCTCGCGGACGATCCACGTCACGAGCCAAAGGCCGACGCCGCTCCCGTGCTCCAGCGGAGTCTCTCTGCCTCGACGGATTGGCTCCATCTCGTGGGACGGTATTCCCGGTCCGTCGTCCCGAACCTCGATCTCGACGTATCGGCCGTCAATCCCACCGTCCGTCATCACCGACACCCGCACGGTCGGTGTGGCCGAGTCGTTGTGAACAATCGCGTTTGTCACCAGTTCGTCGATAGCCGTGACGACCGCTGGACCGGCGGCAACCCGTGCTTCCTCGGGGGTATCGAGGGTTACGACGGCATCCGGGTGCGCCTGTCGTTTGTCCTCAATGAGGACCGCTATCTCCGTTGTGAGATCTGTCGAACCGTACGTCGCGAGTCCTGCCTGATCCGCGAGCCGGGTCGCCTTCTCGCTCCGTTCGATCATCGTCTCCACGGTGGACGCGATCACGTCGATGTGGTCAGTTGCCTGCTCGTTTGTCGAGATATCCTCAAGGAGCGTTACGTTCCCCTGGACGACGTTCAATTCGTTGCGAACGTTGTGTCGTAACAGGCGGTTTAATACGTCGAGCTGCTGTTCTCGCTGTCGTCTCTCGGTCACGTCTCGTAGGCTGATGAGCCGCCCGGCGACGGCGCCGAACCCGCGTTCCATCGTCGAGACCCGTACGTCGTAGTGCCGGAACGCGTTGTCCGCGCGCATCTCTAACTCGGTTCGGAACTCCGCTTGACCGCCCGTGGGCTCGGATCCGATCGCGTCGGCTACCCGTGGATGTACCTCCGAGAGCGGTCTTCCGACATCGCCTTCGATCGTCCCGCCGACGAGCGTTTCGGCGGCACGGTTCCTGTCAACCACCCGATCTCGTTGGTCGATGACGATCACCGCGTCCGCCATTCGGTCGACGAGTTCGCTACGAGCCACCTCGCGCGCGACCGGTGCCACACCGAGGAACCGATGGTTAGAGATGACTGCGAGCAGAATAGCCCCGGTCACTGCGAACGCGACGATTGTGGGATCTAGCCCGCTCGGGCCGGCCCCGGAGAGGTACACCGCGTTTCCGATCCACGGAATGACCGCGGCCGTCAGCAACCCTACCGACTGGCCACGGTAGAGATTGTCCGAGAGGAGGACGAACAGAAGCAACGAGCCGGTACCGACCGCCAGCAGGACGTACGAGTACACGAGATGAACCCAGAACGCGGGACCCAGCGTGCTTTCCAGCGCGCTGAACGGCCCGTACGATATCAGCCCAATCGACGACCGGAACAGACCGTGTGATCCGTTGGTCCAGACGGCCACCAGCACCGCGATAGGCTCGACCGTGAGCGCGGCGAGGACCGGGCGGGAAAGCCACACGTCACGCCCAGTGTACGAGAGTCCGAACACCAGCCACGCGGCAGGCACGACGACGATACCCACGTACTGAACATTTACCCAGAACACCGTCGCATCGACCCCAGAGCTCCACAGCTCGGCGATTTTGGCGATGCCCCACACGGAGATTGCGGCCATGAGGACCACGAGCGCAAGGGCCCCCGCAACGCTCCGGTTGCGCCAAGCGAGCACTGCGATCACCGACGCGACCACTACGGCCCCAACGAGGAAGGCCACGTATCCGAGCAGGTGGACGATCATCGGTGAACGACCTAACGGATCGGTAGATATTCCAGCACTTGTTAAGTGTTCCTCGTGTTCGTTCTTTTTTGTCGTCACGACGTCTCCGGTCACGAACTCCCGGCCCGCGCCGGTGCCGGATACCGCCTCCGAGAGTTTTAAGACGCCCTCGAAGTATCAGCGATACGATGACCGACGCCGACGTGTATTACGTTATCAGCGACCTCCACATCGGCGGGGATGAACAGCTCGAAGAGGTGGAGTTCCTCAACGAGCTACTGGAGTTTCTGGAACGGCTAGAAAACACCGAAGAGAACGCGGAGCTCGTGATCAACGGCGACGCATTCGGCCTCTGGGAGTTCACAAGGGTCGAGGGCATGGAGAAGTTCGACGAGTTGGAGTCGTCGTATCCGGAGCTGTTCGAAGCGTTCCGTCGAACCGGCGAGAACATCACCGTTACACTCCTTCCCGGAAACCACGACCACGAACTCGCCGCCTACGATGCGTACGTCGAGCGGTTTGCCGAGTACAACGTACACCTCGTTCAAAACGAGTCGATAACGCGCCGGGTCGGTGACCGTGCGGTCCATTTCGAACACGGCCATCAGCGTGATCCGAACAATCGGATCGAGGACTGGGGGAACGAACACGCTACGCCCCTCGGCTACTATTACAACACGCTCGTCACGAGTCGTGCGGGGCGACTCTCGGACCGCGGCCGATACAACTGGTTAAAAGACGTTCAAGCGGTCACCCCGACTGAACGGATGCCCGTGTGGCTCTTCTCGAAGTACTTTTATCGAGAGATGAACCCCATTCTGCGGTACGCCCTAGTTCCGTTCCTGCTGTTGTTCAATATCAGCGTCGTCCTCGCGTTGTTGGCGGGTCTCGACATCGCCGGAATCTGGTCGATGCCGGTCGACCGCACGACGGCGTTCCTCGGACAGTTCGGCACTGCGGGCACTGCCGTCTGGTTTCTGTTGGCGATCAACGTCGTCGTTACCGCGCTACTGTTGCTGGTCGCGATTCCGCTGTACTTCATCAGACGTGACTTCCGGCGGACGATAGACCGATTCGGCGTGTTCGAGACGGCCCTAACCGTCGACGCCGAGGGCCCCTACGAGTCGGCCGCTCGCGAAACGTTCGAGGAGAACCCAGAGACGGCCGTCTTCTGCTACGGTCACACTCACCGGCCGACAGTGCGAGAGTTGGACGGCGGTGTACTCGTCAACACCGGCACGTGGCTCAAGCGACTCCACCGCCGTGATGGGATCATCGGCCTGTTACCGCCGGTGTTTTATCCGACCTATCAACTCGGGACAGTCAGGATCGCCGACGAACCGGAGGGAATTTCGGTCGAGTACCGGACCGTCGGAAAACCGAGCCCCGCCACGGAGGAATTAACCCTCACCGAACGCCTGTTCACCGTCGGTCGGGAGCCGGAATTGGATATTCCAGAACGAACCGTTATCGACGATGGCGGAGAGACGCCAGAGACGACACACGCCGACGATGTTGTCGACGGCGGAGAGTCGGTTAAGAACTAACGTCCGGCTGTGAGGTCGGTCGTCGTGGTTTGCTGTTGTCTCTCCCTGTGTCAACGTGCCAGCGGCATGTTGTAGCTCGTCTCTTCTTCCATCACTAGTTCCCACGTGGCCTCACACTCACAGGACACCTGCTCGAAGACGCTCGGGTCCTGTCGCTTGTCGAAGTCCTTGATCGCGGTTTGTACGCGGTCGTCACACTCGCCGCAGTTGTGTGCCCCACGATCTGAGCCGTGCCCGACCGGGTCAGAGACGACGATGGCGTCGACATCGGCGGTTTTCCTGAGCACGTGCGCAACCGACCAGAGCCACGGCGGCCGGTAGCCGCCCTCGAAAAAGAGTTCGTCGACCATGGTGTACCGCTGGACGTTCGTCGGGTTCATCGAGACTGTGTGACAGCCGTCGACATCGGCACACCGACGGATCGAGTCGATCATGTCTTCGGCCGCCTCCGGCTCCGCGAGGAACGGCGGTTTCATGAGGAGGTACGCCTTGATCCCCACGTCAGCGTCGAACTCGTCGTCCGCGCCGGCCGCCTCGGCACAGGCGTCCTCGAAGTCGGTGAAATCGAAGTACTTGTTCACGCAGTCGTGGCGAACGCGGTCGGTTGCGGTCTCTAACCCGACCGCCACGTCGGTTGCGATCCCATGCTCGGCGAAGTCGCCGATCTTCTCCCGATTGACGAAGTCCGGTAGTGACTCGACGACAATGCGATCACGGTCCGCAAACGTCTCGGCTATCGCCTGCCGGGTCTCGGCGGGGACCTCTCGCTCGTCGAGGAACGACCCGGAGGTGTAGATCTTTATCAGTTCGGCCGGGTCGTCCGCGTTCTCCCGCTCGTGGTCGAGACACGCGTCGATCTGTGTCATGAGGTCCTCGTGGGCGACGCTGCCGCCCTCGACGGATTCGGCGACGTAGCCACACATGGTACAGCCGCCCGCGCGGGCCCACCGGCAGCCGCCGGTGTTTAAGATGATCGTGAGCGAGTTCACCACTCCGTCAGGGGTGTTGTCCTCGTCGATCCACACGCGGGTCGGCTCCGTCGGGTCGTACGTCTCCGAGCGCTCGGCGCGGATGTCACGCATTACTTCATTGTGCGCGTCCATCCCGCGCCCCTGCTCGTACGCCCCGGGGCTCGGTTGGCTCATTGTCGAAGGAAGCGGGTGCGCCCCTAAAGCCGTGTCGGCATGCTGATCTCGACCGGCTCAGCTTCGACCGATTCGGTCTCGAACCACGCTGCTGATCCAGATCCCGAGACCGCCGAGGCTCGCGCCGACTGCGTTCATCAGAACGTCACGCCACGCGAACCCGCGCCACGGTATCGGTGCCTGAACGAGTTCGATTCCGAACCCGAAGACGGTCGCAACCGTGACGGCAGCGATGAGGCCTCCAACGTGTCGCCCAGTCGCTTGTGAGACAAGAACCGACAGAACTGCGTAGCCAACGAGATGAAGCGGGTCGGTAAGACCGATCGACTCGGATAGCCCGATACTTCCGTTTCCGCTCTCGCTCGGGGAATACCCCTCCGCTGATCCGGGGAGTGGGACGACCGAGGCGACGAACACGACTCCGCCGAACACAAGCGCCGAACTCCAGTCGCTCAACCTCTTGGCTCGCTTTGGCTCGTCCCGCACATCCGGTTCGTCTCGATCGCTCACGGCGCTTGTTCACAGAGCGCGATGGTAGTCTTTTCCGGTCGAATGCGGGTCCCCCCATCGCTCTGTCTCAGCCGCCAACCCGTTCGGCGCGTTGTAACCACTCTCGGTTTCGCACCGACGTGAAGAGCTAACACGCTGTAGTCCTTGTATAATGATAGAACATTACATGACTGAAATGGGTGGCTACAGGGACCGAGTGGCACAAGTCGACCTCGGCGAGAAGGCGGTCGACTATCGAGGAATCGAGCAGGAGGACGCGGAAAAATACATCGGGGCACGTGGGCTGGGCGTAAAATACGTCTTCGACAAGGGGCCCAACGTGGACCCGATGGGGCCAGAGAACCGGCTGGCGTTCATGACCGGCCCGCTGACGGGTACACAGACCGTGATGAGCGGTCGGATCGCGCTGGTGACGAAGTCCCCGCTGACGGGGACGGTCACCGACTCACACCACGGCGGTTGGTCGGGCGCGCGGCTCAAATGGGCCGGCCTCGACGGAATCCTCCTCGACGGCAAGAGCGACGACCCAGTGTACCTGTTCGTCGAGGACGGGGACGTGGAAGTACGCGACGCCTCCCACCTCTGGGGGAGAGGCGTTCACGACACGGTAGACGAAATCGACGAAGAGGTCGAGGGGTCAGTCGGAAAGAACGTCTCCGTGATGGCGATCGGACAGGGCGGCGAGAACGGCGTGAAGTACGCCTGCGTGATGAACGAGGATGACCGCGCCTCGGGCCGGGGTGGGACCGGCTGCGTGATGGGTTCGAAGAACGTGAAAGCAGTCGTCGTAAAAAGCGGCACGCGGATGCCGAAACCTGCGGACCCCGACACGTTCCAGAAGGGATATCAACAGGCGATGGAGGTCATCCGTGAGTCCGACGTAACCGCACCCAACGAGGGCGGACTCTCGATGTACGGCACCAACGTCCTGATGAATGCGACAGAGGAGATGGACGGGCTGCCGACGAAGAACGCGAAATTCACCTCGACGGAGGCGTACAACGACAGTGAAGGGATCGATGTCGACGCCGAGCGTGTCTCCGGCGAGAACGTCCGCGAGAACATCCTCGTCGACGAGCCGACCTGCCACTCCTGTCCAGTCGCCTGTAAGAAGGAAGTGGAGGTACAGATGCAGCACAAGGGAGAGGATATGAACGTCCGCACGGAGTCGTACGAGTACGAGTCCGCGTGGGCGCTCGGCCCGAACTCCGGTCACACCGACCGCGACGAAATCGCGCTGATGCTCCAGCGCTGTAACGACCTCGGCGTCGACACCATCGAGGTCGGTAACACGATGGCGATGGCGATGGAGATGACTGAGGAGGGCAAACTGGATGTTGGCATCGACTGGGGTGACTCCGAGCGGATGATCGACCTCATCGACGAGATTGCGAACCGTTCGACGGAGCTCGGAGACCTCCTCGCGGAGGGTCCTGAGCCTATCGCCGAGCGAAAGGACGCCCACGACAACAAGCTCTCGGTCAAGGGACAGAGCATCGCGGCGTACGACCCGCGCTGTATGAAGGGGATGGCGATCGCGTTTGCCACCTCGAACCGCGGTGCGTGTCACCTCCGCGGGTACACGCCCGCGGCCGAGATCCTTGGAATTCCCGAGAAGGTTGACCCGTACGAGTGGGAGGGGAAGGGTGAACTCACCGCCACCTTCCAGGATCTCCACGCGATCTCTGACTCCTTTGATATCTGTAAATTCAACGCGTTCGCGGAGGGGATCGAGGAGTACGTCCTCCAGTACAACGGGATGACTGGCCGCGATGTTACCGAAGACGAGCTGTTCGAGATCGGCGAACGGATCTACAACCTCGAACGCTACTACAACAACCTCGCCGGCTTCGACGGAGAAGACGATACGCTCCCCGGACGATTCGTTGCGGGCCACCCGGACGCAATTCCGGGAAACGGCGCGAGTGAGGGGGAACTCGCCGAACTCGACCTGATGAAAGAAGAGTACTATGGACACCGTGAGTGGGTCGACGGCGTCGTTCCGGACGAGAAGCTCGACGCGCTCGGCATCGATATCGGCCCCGGAACCGGCGTCTCTGCGGGTGATTCTGCGGCTCCTGCTGACGACTGATCGCCTGACTTCGACCGGGTAGCCGATCCTCTCAGTTTTGCAAGAGCGTTGTTTTCAAGTAATCACCCCGGGTAATCGATGGCATGGTCCACGATCCGCTCTCCCCTCGGGAGGCAGCCGAAACCCGACTCGGAAACGTCCTCGTTCTGTTCAGTGTCCTGACCTTCGCCTATTCGCTCGCAATAGTTGGGAACGTATTGGTCGGCCTCTGGTCACTCGTCGCGCTAGCCGGGGCCTATGTCACGTACCGAACCCTCGCAGTTGCCGACTCGTTTGCGGATGCCGCTCAGCGGTACGCGGCTGTCCGCGAGCAGGAAGCAGATGTTGTGGCGGAGGAAACGCCCCACGAACTCGACAACTCAATCGAACGAACGACCACGCAACTAACCGATCGCGAAGAATAGTCGAACTAGCAGCCGGCCGTGCTCCTTTCTACACCTCCCTCACATATTATACCTCCTTCCACCCTTGCGCGCGCTTCAACGGACCTCCCACGTCGTTGAGCTGTCGTGTTAGCCATGATTTCTGAATGGTTCCGGACCTATCGTTTTCGGTGCGAATCTATATATCGAAATAAGATTTATGTGTGCCTGCTGCGTCGAAGAATTGACACCTGTGACTAGTATACAAACAGACAGTTCGGAACTACAGGAGAACAGGAGTCCGGAACGATTACAGTCGGAGACGAGTCATCAGAACACATGACAAAGTCCGACTGGGGCGATTGGCTGCCACGTGCGGTCGCAGAAGCGGACCCTGACACCGTTGCGCTGTGGTATCTCGGCTGTAACGGCTTCGCAATCAAGGGTCGAGACGGGACGGTGCTCTGGATCGATCCCTACGTGGGAACCGGCGACCCACCGCGAACGATCCGGATGGTCCCGGTCCCATTCGACCCGGCCGACATCGACGATGCGGATGCGGTGTTGGCGACCCACGAGCATACCGACCACATTCACGGGCCGTCACAGGCACCAATTCTGGCGAACACCGGCGCGGAGTTCATTGCCCCGGACGACTCGCTCACGGTCGCACGAGAAGACGAGCGCTGGACCGACGAGTGGGACGTTGACGACCAACAGTTCCTCGAAGTTGCCGAGGGCGACGAACTCCGGATCGGCGAATTCACCGTCCACGTCGTCGAGGTCCACGACGCGGACGCGATCCACCCGGTGGGGTACGTCATCGACCACCCAGACGGAACGGTGTTTCACGCGGGCGACAGCAAACCATCTCCGACGTTCGAGTCGCTTGCCGCCGAGTACGACATCGATATCGGCATCCTCGCGTTCGGGTCAGTCGGAACGATACCAGACAAAGAGACCGGCAAACCAGTACGAACGAAGTGGTACAGCGACGAAAACGAGATTGTTGCGGCCGCGAGCGACCTACAACTCGACCGACTGGTGCCGACACACTGGGACATGTGGAAGGGACTTACCGCCGACCCAACCGCACTTCACGACCATGTGCGAAGCTTCGAACACCCGTCTCAGCTTTCGGTTGTCGAGATCGGCGACCGGATCGACCTGTAGCTCTCTCAGCCGGAATGGGACGACGTAGTAGTTATCGTCCCTGAGACATCGCCCGTGGAATTTAAGCCCTTGCTTGTGGACGTTTCTGTATGAACGAACGGACGGCGGAGGCGACGACGACCGTCGAAGAGGACGGAATCAGGGTGGAGAAGTCCTTTACCGACGACGCGTTTCCGGTTCCCGCAGTGATGTACGACCTCTCTTCAAGCCGTGAGGACGCCGTGCGCGTCCGGATCGTCGATAGAATCCCGGACGAGTTCCCGATGGACCGGGTGGGGTTCCACCCGGACTACGAGAGCGAAAACTGGACGGCTTATAAGGACCACCGTGTGGAGTTCGAACGCGTCCTCGAACCAGGGGATTCGGTCGAGACCGTGTTCGGGATCCGTGACGACGACCCCGACCTCGAAGGATTCCTCGGAGCACCGGTCATCGAACACGTTCCCGTCGGGGAGGAGATTGAGGACGTTCTCGGCACCAGTGAAACCGACGCAGTCCGAGAGGTGCTGTCGGGCGACCGAGAGACGCTCCCCGGAATGGAAGGCGTCTCAGAGGCGGAATTGACATCTGACGAGGTCGAGCCGGAACCGGCCGAAGAGACATCACCGCTTGAGGAGGACACGGATCCTACTGTAGAAGAGCCGACAGACGGGGAAACGGCGTCGACGCCGGAACACGAGGATACCCAAACACCCCGCCCCCGTGACCTGGCCAGTACGACCACATCCGCTGTCACGCAGCGTGAGGAGAGCTCCGAACCGAGCCAAGAACCGACCGAAACGGACGACTCCGTCACGGAAGACACGGGGCCAACGGACACGACGCCCGAGGAGGAAGAGCTCGACCCGAGCCCGGAGACGCCTCCAGAAGGGGTTGCCTCCGCGCTTGCCGACGAGATCCGCTCGGGTGACGTTGACAAGGCGGACCTACAAGTGCTTCGTTCGGAGCTCGACGTCGGCGTTCCACGGAGCGTCGACGTTAGAATAAGCCGTCTGCAGTCGAGCGTCGCGGACATTGAGGCGTACGCGGACGCGCTCGCGGAGTTCATCGATGAGGAAGGCACTGCCCGCGAAATCCTCGACGGGATTGATGCCCGAGTCGACACCGTCGAAGACGAAGTCGGCGCGCTCGACGGTCGGGTCGCGGCAGGAGAACGTGCACACCGCGAACTCGCGACCGATGTTCTCGAAGTCGAGGACACGGTTGACGAAGTCGAGGCGTCAGTCACTGCGGTCGAAACGTCGGTTGATGCTGTCGAGTCGTCGGTTGAAACGGTTGAAACCGACGTGTCCGACCTCCAAACCGAGATGGGAGATGTCGAGGAGACGGTCACTGCGGTCGAAGATTCGGTTTCAGCGGTCGAAGACACTGTTCACGAGGTCAAAGAAACCGTGGGTGGCGTCGTTGAGGACGTTGCCGGGGTTGAGGCAGAGATCTCGTCGCTCGGTGACGAGATGGACGACATTGATGACGATGTCGAAACCCTGTACGAGGAGGTTGACGACGCCGCGGCGGCAGCCGAACGGACGGACGAGCGAGTCGACGGCGTTGAGGACCGACTGAGTCGGTTCGACGAGGAGTTCGACGACCTCTGGGACGACCTCGCCGAGGTCGACACGCGGCTAACCGACATTGAGGATCGACTCGGAGACGACTTGGAGGACGTGGACGACGAGTTGGCGGCGATCAACGACCATTTGGAGGAACTCGAAGCATTCAGAAAGCGTCTCAACGAGGCGTTTGGCCCGTAACACCGGGGTTCCATCTCTCGGGACCGAAGCGCAACCCGTTTTGCCGACGGCAACTCATAAGGTGTAATGACCGAACCGCTACCCGTCGCCGTGCCGCGAAAGGGTCGTCCGCTTGAGGCTGTCCTTGAGCGGCTTGCGGACGTCGGCGGGACCGATCGGTTAGGAGAGATCGCCGACACCGTGAGCAACACACTTCGGTACGAAAAAGCGGTTGCGAAAGGGGAAGTCAACGCAGATCAGGGGCCGTATCACCGACTGGCAGAGTATTCGGACCCGAACGATCCTCGAAACCCGGAGTTCACGCTGCTTCGTGATGATCGTGAGGGCAAGCCACGACGGATCGTCTTCGACTCGGCGACGGTATCGGTTGATGGCGTTGATCTCATGCTCGTCGGTCGCGAAGAACCGTTTCGTGCTCTTCGAACCCACGAGTTCGCGTTAGGGTTCGACTCCGCCGATCTCGTACTGGAGGAGGTCGTCGAAATCAGATCGACCGGTCTCGGTGGGCTAGCGGATGTTAACGAACGGATAGACCCTATGGACACCGACGTTCGAGTCGTGAGTGGACTCGGAGATACGGTGTATCACACGCTGATGGGACAGCCGGAAGAGATCCCGCCAGGGACCGCGTTGGATCGCGAATTCTTAGCGGAGTACGACGGCCAGATCTGTATCTCTCCACGGTACGAACGGCTCGTCACTGCGGTGCTCGGAACGGACGTGATTTCCGATGTGGAGTTCGTCTACCCAGATCCCGATGCGCCCGAGGAAGCGACCATCGCTGACACTGGGGTAGGCGTCTACCTCACGGTGAGCGGATCGACGGCGCGCAATCACGGGCTCGTCCTTGGCGAGCACCTCTTTCCCAGTGAGACCGTTGTGATGCGTAACACGGCCGAGGACCATCCAGCTCTTGAATCCGCACTACGGCTCTTCCATGGGGTCGGATCGGATTCGAAAATACCAATATAAATCCACTACCGCCAAATACCGTCATATTATTTTCACCCGCCTTTTGGCACCGAGTACAATATATATCGCGGCATGTTGTTTACAAGATCGAACACAGACGGGCTGCTCCATCGGCTCGATCAGTTTGTGTCCACCCGGTTGAGCCCCGTACACGAGAGCTAGTGATACTGACAATCATGGCTGTCCGTATCGTAACCTCGCTCGTGATAGCAAAGGCCCCACGACGGTTACAGTTATTTAAAAAGAACGCCCGGCTGAAGCCGTGGAAAGAGTTCAAACCACGGACCTCTGCCAGTTGTCGTGTTCATAACCCTGAGCAATCTGAACCCGTTCGGGCCATTACGCCGGATCCGACCTTAGTCCACTATATGTTAACACATTGTAACGAACCGGTGAGTTCTACGGTTCGTGACCAGCACTGGGCTGAGACAGCTAAGCAGGAACTCACCCACTCACTACGAGTAGCGTTAGAGAACACGTATGGTATATCCCATATTCAGGTACTATAGATTACTCTTTATAGTTCTATCAAGTAAGATATAAAGTAATTTCTCGGCGGTACAGGGGTCCATAGAACGGTATAAGTGACCTTATCCCAGAATGTGGGACACATTCAAGTCGATGGGCTGAGTGACTCAATACGAGATGAGCGAGGACCGACGGTCGGTAAAAACGTACGTACCTGCCGATCAAAAACTTGAGTGGCAGCGACAGGCCAACGAGATGGGAATGTCACAAAGCGAGTTCGTTAGAACGATGGTACAGGCCGGGAGGCGTGGATTCTCTCTCTCAGAAACAAGTAACTCCGAGGAGAGTGGTTCTCCGGGCTCGAACCCAAGGGGACACGGCCTCGAAAGCCGGATCGAATCGGCACTCACTGCCGGACCGCTCTCTTGGGAAGAGCTCGTCGACGCCGTGTTTGACGACTTCGAGGACCAACTGGAGGAGACGCTCGAATCGCTACAGGACCGCAACCGCGTCCGGTACAACGGACGTCGAGGAGGATACACGCTCGTCGATGAGTAGTCGCCAAGCCACGGAGACTCCGGAAGATCCCATCGGATACTTTATTGAGGACCTGACGTACCACGGCAAGACGGAGCGCACAAGAGAGTCGTATGAGCGCGTTCTGCGACGATTCGAGGCGTTTCTACCCAAGGAGACGACACCTGCGACAGCGTCACACCGAGACTGTATGTCCTTCGTTCACTCGCTTCGTGGTGATGTCGCGGAGAGCACGGTCGCGACGTACGCGGCGTATCTCCACCGATTCTACGGGTACATGACCGAAATCGGTGCCTTCGATGGAAACCCGATGACACTCGTAATGGAAGAGATGGACGAGGCAGTTGACAAAGACCCCGCACGTCGAGACGTTTCCGTCCCTGCGATGCGCGAGTTCGTGGCTGGGATCAACCATCCACTACACCGCGCAGTCGTCGTCACGCTGTTAAAAACCGGAATCCGGGTCGGCGAACTGTGTAATCTAGACCTGCGTGATATTTCCATTACGGATCCGGAACTCGAAGCCGCTTACTCGCTTGGAACACGACCGGCACTCACGGAGCGACCGAACTCGTTGTACGTGACTCCCGACGCGAGCGTCGGCGAGGAACTGAATGGGGAACTCCGGACCGCATCGAACAAACGGAAGCGAGCCACTGTGATCCCCGTTGATGACGAACTCCACACGGTTCTCAAACGATGGCTCGCGATACGCCCGGATACGACCTCGGTTGCGGAACCGTTGTTCGTCGGTACGGCGGAGGGATGGGGGGAACGGCTCGATCCCCAGTCGGTTCGACACATTGTCGAACGATACGCCCGGGAGAGAGGATGGTACCGGACTGGGGGCGGTGCCGGAGAGAATGTCACGCCTCATTACTTCAGACACTTCTTCACGACTCATCTCCGGGATAGAACTGGTGACCGCGGGGTCGTGAAGTATCTGCGAGGCGATGTCGCGGACGACGTTATCGATACGTACACGCACAACTGGGGAGACCAAGTCCGAGAGACCTACGAAGCGAGCGTGTATCGCCTGCTAGACTGATTCACTCGAATCCGGAACCTTCGTGAACGCCCGTCTGGCCAATTTCGTTGGATACAATCGGACGAGATTACGTCTCGGATAGGACTGATATATCATATGTCGCTATATCCAATTTGTCTCGAAGCAAAAACTGTGAGATCACTCGTCACGGCAGTGACGGTCCTCCTTCAGTAGCCTGTCACAGCGAGCGTGCGAGTGAGTTCGACACGGCGTCTTCTCTCCGCTTGGCGACGCCGGTACGCATCACGCCGATTGAGGAGTTCAATCAGTTTGAAATAGCGCTCGACTCGGCTTTTTTAGTCGGTTAGTCGTTAGGTTCCTGTTTTACAGTCCGTAGACGACGTTTTCACCGACAGCCATGTGAGAGAACAGCGTCGGGCGGTGAAAGACGATACCGACGTTCCGTTGTTCAGGGAGGGCGTCCGTGACACTGCTCCCGTATCAATACGTCACACGTGCTCTGGTAGGAAAGCGAAAGAGCGTTGATCCGGCGCATCCAATTGGCGGACAATGGGCGACAACTCACCAAGTGGTGACGACACGCTGACTGCTGACGGGTCATCGACGGATAACGATGACCGTGTAATCCCGCTCCTTCGAGAGGCGCGACTCGCTTTTGGAGCCGTCCTTGTCGAAAACGAATCACGACTCGTCGAGTGCCTCAACCGCGAACGGTTTACGGATAACGACCCGGAGACAGTGCTTGCGACGGCTGTAACCAGCGCCAACGCGGATCTCGTCCCGTTCATCACGGAACGACGCGACGAAACGGAGAACCGAGCCGGAGATACCACGCAGGGGAAGACGGACGGCGAAATCTTCGATCCCCCAGAAATCGACTCTTTTGAGGAACTCATCTCCGCGATCGAAGCGGGTCACACGTTCTACCTCGTGTCGAACAGGGGTCCAAGAGAGTGGAACCGCGTTCGACACACGGAGGCCGACGAGATGCCACGGTACCGCGTCGCTGACACGGTCGTCACGGCAGCTACCGAGCGCATCGCCGGCTTCCCCGAGAGTGTCGACCGAACAAACATTGAGATCATCAACTGGAACGGCTGACTCCTTTTCGGTCAGTCTAGGGGCTCCCGACCTCCACCTGCTCCGGTCCCATCCTCACTCGTGTTTTCTTTGTCCCCATCTGGACCGCTCCCAGCCGCTCCCGCTTCGTCAGTCACCATTCGTGTCACCTCCGGGTCGGCTTCCGGGGAGGCAACCGTCGGCGAGTTCGGGTCGTTTGGACCTAACCCTGCTTGCTCGGCACGATTGACCGCGCCGACGCGGTCGACGACTCGGTCACGGAGATCAAAAAACTGCTCGCCGGCTGGTGTTTCCTGTAACACGGTGACTGGCTTATCCGCGTCACTGCCGGACCGGATCTCCGGATCCATCGGGATCTCGGCCAACAGTGGAACGCCGAACTCCGCAGCGATGTCAGCACCGCCTCCGCTCCCGTACAGTTCGTGTTCGTCCCCACAGCTTGGACACCGAAACGCACTCATGTTCTCGACGATCCCAAGCACGGGCGTCCCGCGGTCCTGGAACATCCGGATCCCCTTCCGAACGTCCTCCAAAGCGATATCCTCTGGAGTCGTCACGACGACAGCCCCAGTCACGGGAACGCTCTGTAACAGCGTGAGCTGCTCGTCACCGGTTCCCGGCGGCAGGTCTACGAGCAGATAATCGAGGTGTCCCCAGTCGGTCTCCTCAATGAGCTCAGAGAGCAGCGTGTCGATCATCGGACCACGCAACAATGCAGGGTCGGTGTTGTCCTCGGAGAGGAACGCAATGCTCATCAGCTTGATACCGTCGGCCTCTGGCGGCACGATCTTCCCGTCCTCGCTCAAACCGGGCTTGGCCTCGATCCCGATCATACCTGGCACGTTTGGGCCGTAGATGTCGGCATCAAGCAGCCCGACCCGGGCTCCCATCTCGGCGAGGGCGGTGGCGAGGTTTGTCGCCATCGTCGTCTTCCCGACGCCGCCTTTCCCCGACGCAATCGGCACGACGTTCCGGACATCGGGCAGAGGGCTGTTCGGGTCCTTCCACGAACGGCTCACGGTAACGTTCGGCTCCAGCCCAATCGCCTCTATCTCCTCGCGGATCCTGTCGCCCATCCCCCTCTCGTCGCCCGAGTACGGCGCGTTGAACGACACGGCGACCGTCGCCACCCCGCCCTCAACACGCACGTCGTCGATCAGCCCAAGCGTCACGATGTCCTCGCCGAGGGCGGAATCTTCCACCGTTCTGAGCCGTTCACGAACCTGGACTTCATCGGGGGTCATCGGCGTCCACCTCCTCAAGAACGGTCAACACGCCGTCGTCGGCCCCATCGAGTCTGTTGAGCCGGTCCGCGAGTCGCTGCCCATCGGACTCGACAAACCACTGTGCCTCGTCGGCGAGTAACCGATAAAACTCGATGTCGGCGCTCTCGCGCATATTGTTGGCGAGTTCTGAGATCCACCGACCGAGGTGGTCCGCGAGGAACTCGTACTGACGTTCGAGGTAGCGTTCAGCCGCCCCAAACTCACCGGCATCAAGCGCTTCGGCTTCCGTCTCGACGAGCAGGAACGTGAATTCCAGCTCCGCAGCGACGTGATCGGCGGGCTCGTCGATGTCGACGTCGACGCCAGCATTGGTGTACACGGTCCGCACCGCGGCGGTCGAATCCGTCATCACGCGTTCCTCGTTGTCGACGTACACCGATTCGTATGGTGGGGCCTCCAGATCGAACGGGCCGACGAAGAGGCGGGCGTGATCAAGCGTCAGATCCGTCGCTCCCGCCGCGGCGTCGGCGAGCGCATCGGCGGCAATGTCGACATCTGCTTCGCCCGTGCCCGCCAGTCGGTCCAGACCTCCCTCACCGGGCGGCTGAAACAGTGCCGCGAGCAGACTGTACGTGTTCGCTCGACGTCGTTCAGCGGCGACCGTCTCTTCGTGTCGTTCGTCTGTTGTGTGTTGGTGTGTCATGGTTGTTGATCAATCCGCGCGTGCTCTCCGCTCCGTTCCTCCGACGGACCGGATCCCTGAACGGGAGCTCGTACCGGGTTACCGTTTCTTGATGTCGACCCAGACGTCGCCGTAGAAGACCGAACTCCCGCTCAGCCGGTCGTACTCCGCGCCGATGATCTCGTTGTTCGAGCCCCCGCGGGCCTCCTCGCCGAACTCCTCGGACGCGATTTGACCGTAGGCCCAGTGGCCCTGTCCCCACGTCTTGGCAATCGTCCCCGGACGGACGCCCTCCCAGAGCTTGACTTCGGATTCGATCGTCCCGGCGGGCGATTCGATCGCGACCTCGTCTCCGTCCGCTAAGCCGAGCGCCTCTGCGTCACGTGGGTTGATCTTGGCGAGGTCCTTGTGCGGTTCGTCGCCCGGGTTGACATCTTTAAATTCGTGGAGCCACGTCGTGTTTGCGGAGCGTCCCTCGCGATTGAGCCGGTCCTTGTAATCGACAAATTTGAAGGGGTAGTCGGACTCGTCACCCATCCCGTACGGCTCCTCGTAGTGGGGAACGAACGCGTCGGGTGCGTCCGGATCGTCGACACGGCCCTGGTAGTTACACGTTGCTAGGACATCGTCGACATCCGTATCGTGGCGCTCGGCGTGTCCTTCGAGGGCGTTTCGCAGGGTCTCCCCGTCAAACTCGAAGACGCCTGTATCGGTGTCGAACTGGCCGCCTTCCGAGGGCCAGCGATGACGGAACTCCCACTCCTCGGTGTGCCAGATGCCCCGCTCACGGAACTCAACCCAGTCGCTGAACTCCTCGCCGCCCGGCCAGTCAAACTCGTTCTCGCGGTAGTCGGGATCCCAGATCGGCTGGGTCCGATGTTTGATCGCGTTCCGCGAGAACGCCTGTGCTCGGAGTTCGCGTGACCGGAAGTCGTCACCCGGAATCTCGTCACGGAGCGACTCGCCCGTTTCCGGATCGGGGTACTGCTCGTCGAAGAACTCCAGCATATTTTCGAACCCTTTGTCAGCGAGCGCTTCCGCCAGCAGGTACGGGATCTCCGTTTCGTCGGTCTTCACGTCCCACAGGCGGCCATTGTCGAGGACATCTGCGGGGTCGTCCGGGTCGTCGGCCAGCACAGGGGTGTGGAGGTTGATCGTCCGGCGACGTGCGCCGTCACTTCGGAGCTGACCCCACCGCTCGAACTGGTGATGAGTCGCTGGTAGAATCAGGTCGGCGAACCATGCGGTTTCACTCGCGTGGGTTTCGATCGTCGCGTGGAACGGAATCTTTTCGAGTGCCTCCTCCCACCGTTGGCTCTCGGGGTTCGAGAACGCGAAGTTGTTCCAGTACGAAATCAGCACGTTGATCTCGTTGGGATCCTCGTCGATGATCCCGTCCGCAGCGTTGTTGGTGACGACGCCGCCGCCGGATTCGCCTCCCTTGAGTGCCGGGAACTCCAGCCGGCCGCGCTGATCGATTTTCTCGTTGTCGAGCCCCGATTCAGCGGTCTCGTCGATGTACGCATCGGGGGCGGGAAGGTCTTCGACGCCGGTGCTGGGCGTATACAGCGTGCCGCCGCGGTTGCCGACCGACCCGACGAGTCCGTTTAGGGCGTGGATCGCCATCGCAGTGTAGCTCCCGCGGATCTGCATACAGGGGCCGCCGCCGAGCCACGAGATTGCGTTTGGTCCGGCCTCGGCGAACTCTACTGCGACGCGCTCGATCTGCTCGGCCGGAACGCCGGCCCGCTCTTCAGCCCACTCGGGCATTTTATCCACCAGTTCCTCGTTCCACCACTCGACGACCCCCTGACTGTTTTCGGACTCCTCGAACGCTTCGGGGTCGACCTGCTCGCCGGGGACAAAGTGGTTCTCGCCGTCCGCAAAGTCGCCGACGAACCCGCGGTGCCACAGCCCCTCACGTAGGATGACGTGCGCCATCGCCGAGGCGAGCGCGCCGTCCTGTCCGGGTTCGACCGGAAGCCATTCGTCCGATTTCGTCGCCGTCGAGGAGAGCCGCGGCTCGACGACCGCGACCGTCGCCCGGTCGAGTAGGTCGCCAAACTCGTTGGAGTAGTGTGATACCTGCCGGTTCGTCGAGATGGGGTCGGCACCCCACGCGAGCACGTACCGAGCGTTCTGAACATCGTACTGGCGGTATGACCACTCGCCTTCGGTGAACATCGGGCCGAACTTTTCGGCCTCCGCACAGATTGCGCTGTGAGAGATGTTGTTCGGCGACCCAATGATCTGCGGAAGGTAGCTGTAGAGGATCGGGCGGAGGTAGGTGTAGCGGCCGCGAGTGACCATGAACGTCTCCGGCTCCTCGTTCTCTCGGAGCTCTATGATCTCGTCGGCGAGCATGTCGATGGCCTCCTCCCAGCTAATCGGCTCGAACTCCGGGGCCACGTCTCGACCTTTCTCGGGATTCGTCCGCTTCATCGGCTGAGTGACGCGATCCGGGTCATACAGTTGCTGGATCGCCAGGTCCTGACGCGGGCAGTCGTGCGTCCCGTGGATCTTCGAGTCCTTGTGGCCCCGTGTCTTGACTACGCGATTGGTCTGGTCGTCGACCAACACCTCCGCCGAACACCAAGACGTACAGCCCGCACAGCAGTTTGGCCTCCAGTCCCCGGTGTGTTCGACTAACGCCTCACGGTAGTCGTCGGCCTCAACGACCGACGTGAGACTTGTCAGCCCGGTACCGAGTCCGGCCGCGACCGCGCCGACCGCGCCCGCCTTCATAAAGTTCCTGCGCCCCAGTGAGAGGCCGGAACCGTCGGTGCCGTCGTCCGTCTCGGTGGTGGTGTCGTTGGTACTCATTGGTTTAGTCGCTTACTCCCGGCTCACCAGTTCCTTGCTCGTAGCCGCCGCCGTTGTAGTCTCTGACGTACTTTACCTTCGGCTTCGTTCCTTGCTCCTCTTTTAATACGTCGGGGTTGTACTTACCGAGGACCTCGTTCACTTTGCTGTCTGGGTCGTTACGATCACCAAATATCCGTGCCTCACAGGGACACTCCTCAACACACCGGGGAAGTTCACCCTCGTTGAGCCGGTGGACACAGAAGTTACACTTCTCGACGACTCCCTTGTATCGGGTCGGATGCTCATGTTCACCGACCTCGCGGTTAGGGTTGTAGTACGCGGGCGCGTCCTCGCCGACTTCGGTTCGGTCTTTGACCGCCGCCGGCGTCGCCGTCCCGTCCTCGATGGTTGCTTCGTCGCCCTCCCAACGCGGGTGCGGATCCTCCTTGTTCAGGGTTATTTCGTCGTATGGGCAGTTGACCATACACGCCTTACAGCCGATGCACTTCTCGTGGTCGTGCATCGTAATGTTGCCGTCGCCCTTGTACAGCGCCGAGGTCGGGCACCCTTCCGCACACGGTGCGTCCTCACACTGGTTACACAGCGTCGGCGTGTACTCGTAGCTGACATCTGGAAACTCCCCTTCCGTCTCGATGATACGACTGGAGTACGCCTGTCCCTCTTGGAGATTGTTCTCCTGTACACAGCCGATGTTACAGGCCCCACAGCCGGTACAGCGCTGTAAGTCGATGACCATGCTCAGATCGACCCCCTCATCCTGGAGATCGGTTTCGTTGAGCTCGGCGGTCATCCGGTCGTCAAGGGACTCCGTGGCTTCAGTCATCGTCTGTCACCTCTGGGGTCGCCGGCGAGTTTGGGCGTGTCATGTCAGTAGCTCCGTGGTCTGGGCGTTCGTCGAGGTCGAAGGCGATCCGACTCGCTGTGTACAGCAGCGCGAACAGCGTGAAGCCGAACACGACGATCGCAACCTCAGCGGCAGAAGGCGCGTAGCTCACGAGCGGGAACTGGTGTGAGGGGTCGTTTGTCAGCGCAACGACCTGTCCGCCAAGAACAAATTCGAGTCGGCTCGCGAAGAGCCCGACGAGCGCGAGGACTGAGGCGGTGAACACGCCGCCAACGGTTCGGGTTTGCGGCAGCGCGAGCAGTACGAACGGAACGACCATTCCCAGACCGATGCCAACGCCAAGTGCCCACGGACTGTGCGTGCCGAACAACATGTGTTCGTGTGCGAGCGCGAGCGCCTCGTTCGTCGCGACGAGCCCGTACACGTGTCTGAACGCCGTGAGAAGCAGCGTGATTCCGGCAAGAACGCCGAGGTACTTCGCGAGCGGTCCTGTGAGCAACGACTCGTCGACCGCGGCTGCGGTCGAATCGGTGAGTCGTCGTTCGACGATTGTGACCGCCGTGAGCAGCGCAACGCCGGAGAACACCGCCGTCACGAGCAGGTACACCGACGCGAAGATTCCGCCGTAGTAGGGACGGGCCTCGGCCGTCCCGAATATCGCACCGAGCATCCCGCCAGCGAGAATCGGCGCGATGAGCGCAACAAGTCCAACTCCAAGTGTCAGGCGCTTTCTCGGCTGATCTACGCGATCGAGGAGATAGAACTCGGCGACCAAGGCGCCACCGTAGACGGAGTAGAGGACGATCATCCACCACATTGGGGCTGATGGGTTCGGCGAGAGCAACATCTGTGGGATTGCCCGGAACGGCTGGCCGAGTCCAGCCATAATGACTAATCCGCCCGCCATGAGCGTGAACAGCGACAGCAACACGCCCCGTTTTACGATCGTATCAAACGTATGTACCCCAAAAACGCTCGATAGCGACGTGACCCCGATACAGATACCGGTGCTCAACAGCGCGAAAAAGACGTACGTGGAGATGAGGATTCCCCATGGAACCTGGTCGCTCAGTCCGAGTACCGTCGTGCCATCGAACAGCGTCAATAGGGCTCCGTACAGCCCGATAAGCAGCCCGAGGGCGATCAGTCCTATCCAGGCGTAGGCGCGTGGACCGGCCTCCCGAACGCGCCGTAGTGTTGAGTTGGCCTCAAACCGACTCATTGACATGTCCCTCGTTCGTGCCCGATCTCGCCGGGTGGTTCCACTGCGCAGCCGGATACCCCCGCCGCGCCGCCGTGACGATACCACCGATTGCCGAGCAACCGTCGTATCATAGCAGCCATTGGCGTCCCTACGAGACGATTCAACGTTTACATATATAAGTCGCCAATAGCGTTCCTTCCTTTGTAGAATGCCTCGTCAAACTACCTAGACTATGGGGGGGTTTTTATAAGAAAACTATTCGAAATACGATCCAAACTTACAGATCGACCTGTCGGGTTCCTGTGACGACTGATTTCCCGGAGTCGGTCCCCGCCTTGTTCCTCCCGAAACCGTCTGCTGGAACCGCGATGTGGACGAGTCGTGTGCGTGCGCCGCCAAGAGACAAGCACACCAACAAGTCACGCACAGGCACAACCGACGAGTCACACCACCACGTTTTTGTCGGGTTGTTTCAGGTAGTTCGCTCGCCGGAACCGTCTCGCTGCGGCCTCACGAGGACCTTGATCGCTTCGCGTTCGTCCATCATTCGGTATCCCTCGTCAATCTCGTCGAGCGAGACCGTCTCGGTGAATATCGGTGCCGGGTCGAGCGTCCCCTGTAGCACGTCGGCCATCAGCTCTTCAGCGTACGCCCGAACGGGCGCGACACCGCCCGCGAGCGTCACGTTGTCGCCGAACATACCGAACACGTCGAGCCCCTCTTCTTCGACGCCGTACGGGACGCCGACATAGCCGATCGTCCCTCCTGGCCGGACCGCGTCGATGGCGGTGTTCATCGCGCTCGCAGCGCCGACACACTCCATCACGTGGTTCGGTCCCCCGTAGGTGAGTTCACGGATCCGTTCGACCGCGGCCTCACCGCGCTCGGAGACGGTCTCGGTCGCACCGAACTCCGAAGCGAGTTCGAGACGATCCTTGTGGTGTCCGACCGCGATGATTCGCTCGGCACCCAGTCGGCGGGCGGCGAGGACGCCACAGAGCCCCACGGCACCGTCACCGATCACCGCGACCGTTGACCCTTCCTCGACGCCAGCGCTCACGGCCGCGTGGTGGCCAGTCCCCATCACGTCGGTTAGAGGGAGCAGCGATCTGAGAGTGTCCTCGTCGTCGGCGTAGCGGTCAGGAACTCGGACGAGCGTGCCGTCAGCGTGTGTCGACCGGACGTACTCCCCCTGCCCGCCGCCGTTGTCCCCACCCCACGAATCGCGGTTCACACAGGATGTGTGAAGGTCCTTCCGGCAGAACTCGCATTTCCCACAGGAAATCGCAAAGGGAGCGAGCACACGATCCCCCGGCGCAACGGAGGTGACATCGTCGCCGACCGATTCGACGATTCCCATCGGCTCGTGGCCAACCGGAGCGCCCGCGTCGCGGTCGCTGTCGCCGCGGTAGAACCACAGATCCGACCCACAGACTGCGGTGTGGGTGACTCGAACAATCGCGTCGGTCGGAGCCTCGATTTCGGGTCGTGGTCGCTCTTCGACGCCGATGTCGCCGGGTTCGTTGAACACTGCTGCGCGCATACGATCGACTACCCACCTGGGTCACAAAAGGCCGGCGTCGTCTCACTGTACTCGGTCGGATCGGTCCACGGCCGGCGGTACGTCCACTGTCTCCTCGACGCGCTCGAATCGGATCCGAACGACCTGTCCGTCAGGGGCCGACTCGAACGCAAGATCAGCGTCTGAGCGGTCGACAACCCACCGGACGAGCCACAGGCCCAAGCCGTCGGTGTGGCGCATAGAGGTTTCGTAGCCACGCCGGATAGTTTCGACTGTCTCCTCTGGGATCCCGGGCCCATCGTCGACGACGCGGAGCGTGACGCCGGCGTCGTCGCGCCGGATCGAGACGGAAACCCGTCGCACGTCGCCCTCGTTGTGTACTACCGCGTTCTCTATCACCTCGGAGACGACTGCTTCGGTGAGCGGATGCGCGCGCACTCGACACGTTTCGGCGGCGACCATGTCAAACTCGGTGCCGGGGTGTTCGGCCCGAAGACGCTCGATAGCACCGGACACGTCGTCGACGAGGTCCACGACCGTCTCCACGTCGTTGTCGGGAGTGTCAGAACCGGTCACCGTGTCGATGTGACGGGCGTGCTCGCTCACGGAAAGCAACCGGTCGACATTCTCTGCCACGACGGCGGCGCTTTCTGCGGTCTCATCGCTGTCGTCGGCATGTTGGCGGAGGATCTCGACACGCCCGTTAATTACGGTCATCGCGTTCCGGATATTGTGACGAAGCACACGGTTCAACACGGTGAGCTGAGCGTTCGCCTGTTCGAGTTGGTCCTCGGTACGCTGTTGTCGCGCGTCGCTCAGTCCAAACACGAGCCCGAACACCGACCCGACCGACATCGAGCCGATAACGACGACGCCGGGGCGTGTCATCGGCGGGCGATCGCTCATCCCATAGGTAATAAAAAGCAGTGCGACCCCACCGAGCGTCACCGCTGCCACGACGCTCCAGCCGGCCACACGGAGCGTGTACGCCGGGAAGAGCGACGACCGGGCAACCGGTACCGTGGCGGCGACCACGAGCAGGCTACACGTGATCGGAACGACCGCACCGGTCGCGATCACGACGGGATCGCTCATGGCTGAAAGAGACCACAGGTGATACGCGAGCGGAACGAGACCGACGGCCGCAAGCAGTCCCAACTCCCCGACGTTTCGGGTCCGTGCCCCCCACATTGATATCGGATGAGCGTCACCGAAGGTTAATTGTTCCCGGTTAAATATCAGTATCGAGAACTACAATCAACTACTTAAACGGCGATCGTCGGCCTCGAATATCGAAATGTCCGAGAAGCGGGACATCCGGAGTCACTTGACGAGCACCGTGGGCACCTCCGTCCGTCGAACCACGGCCTCCGCGACGCTTCCGATCAGCAGCCGTGAGAGTCCGTCGCGACCGTGGGTCCCCATGACGACGTGGTCGAACTCCCCGGCCTCAACGTACTCGACCAGCCGGTCCTCGACAGGTCCGACGAGGTACGTCACGTCGACAGCGGTCGTCCCTGAGACCTCGCGGATCGTTTCGAACACCGTCTGTGCGGTCTCGTCGCCGACACCGTCGAGCGAGCCGGGGTCGGTTTCGTAAACGTCCTCGGCGTCCGCCGGAAGCATATCGAGTGCCGGATCCGCCACGTGGACAGCAGTCACTCGTGCGTCCGGGAAGACACCAAGCGCGTACGCGAGCGAGTCGCGGCCCAGCGTCGAGTCATCGATGGCAACGAGAACTCTCTCGGTCATATTCGTCTCTCTCTCGGAACGAATATAACTGTTGGTTGACCTGATTGGGTCAGCCTCGGAGTCGCGTGAGCACCCGCTCGAACAGCGCATCCACCCGCCGACCGTACGCCAGTGACCCGACCGCGACGCCGACGCCGGCCACGCACCAGCCGAGGAGCGTGGCGACCGCACGGCCCGGATCGACGAACCCGTCTCCCGCCTCGAACGCGACGCCGACGACGTACTCGAAGACGAGCCCACGAAACGCGCCGTTCGGCGTCGACGCCACTGTGCCGGCGAGCGCTGTGGTTGCTCCGTCCCCGGACAGCGACCGCAACACGGCGAGGTCCCCACCGAGAACGCCACCGAGGAGGACGACGCCGCCGAGCGCCAGCGCGCTTCGACGACCGGCCGCGAGCGACGAGACTGCCGCGGCAACGGCGAGGTAACTAGCACCGAGCGTGAACGTAAACACGAGGAACCGAACGAACAGCCACGGTGAATCGACGCCGGAGTGGGTCGCATAGATTCCGGTCTCGGGAGCCGCGGTGACCCACACGTAGCCGCCGATCAGCGCGAGCGGGAGGCCGACGAGAGCGACGAGGGCGATGAGGCGAGCGAGAAGAATTCCCAGGGCGTACGCGACGACACCGACGGGGTACGTCCGTATCACCGCAAGCTCGCCGCTCGCGGCGTCGGTAAGAAGCGCTCGATACCCGAGAACCACCGCGACGAGTGGCACGAGCACCTCGACTGGGAGCAACAGGTCGACGATTGCGGGGAGTAACCCGGTCGAACCGCCCCCACCGACGAGCGTCACGCCGGCAACGACGAAGAGTACGCCGAGACCCAGAACAGCGTACCCTGGCGTCCGGACCACGGTCGCTAGCTCCCGCCGAAACGTCGTTTCGAGCGCTCGCAACGCGCTCATCATTCAGAGACCCCCGTGACGTGTACCGTCTCTCCGGTCGTTTGCTCGGGCGCATCCGAGTCGGCACCGACGACGGACCGGTAGAGGGCTTTCACAGACGAAGTGCCATGGGTCTCCAGCAACGCCTCAACTCGGCCGGTGGCGGCGACCGCGCCACGGTCGAGGAGTACGAGGCGGTCCGCGTGCTCGCCGACAAGGTCGAGGTCGTGAGAGCTCACGACGACGGCTGTGTCGTCGTCTGCGGCCGTCGCAGCCATCCGAAAGGCTCGCTTTCGCATCCCGGGATCGAGTCCGCTCGTCGGCTCGTCGAACACAACGAGCGGCGGGTCGCCGATCGTCGCCTGTGCGATTCCCAACAGACGACGCATCCCGCCGGAGAGCGCGTCAACACGGCGGTCACCGGCATCTGACAGGCCGACGGACGCGAGGAGGGCGTCGGGGTCCGCGTCCACGAACCGAGCGTAGAACGCGAGTGTCTCGCGGGCCGTAAACGATCCGCGAAACGGGACCGTCTGTGGAAGGTAGCCGATCCGACGCCCGCGAGATTCGTTGCCCGGATCGACGCGGTCGACGGCCCCCCGTACCGGTTCGACCGTCCCGGCGAGGAGGCCGAGCAGCGTCGACTTCCCGGAACCGTTCGGCCCGATCACCGCGGTTGTTCCCGAGCGTATCGACAGCGACACCGAATCGATCACCGGAACACCGCCGTACGTCCGGGTAACATCAGTGAGTGCTGCGATGGTACCGTCCTCGTCTACGGATAGCGTGTGCGTGTCGGTCATTCCGTATCATCCTCCGTCTCGGTTTCGGCCGCAGTCACCGGATCAGCTGTGTCCCCGATTGTGGCTCGCCAATCGGGGTGAACCGGTTCGCTGCCCTCACGAACCGCCTCGATTCGGTCCGGTGAGTGAGGGTCGGCGACGGGAACCGGGTCGACGATGCTCCCGGAGCGTGCCCCAGGAACCGTGCCGAGAAGTCGGTCGAGCAGGCGTGCGGCCGGCGATTCAGCCAGCGTGGTCGCTGCCGGATCGTGATGGAACGCGGCGTCGACGGCTGCTGTCGGTTCGTACGCGCGGTCGGTCGCACGGAACCCGGCGTCCGCTCCCTCCCAGTGGTTTCCGCGGTCGCCGTCGGCCCAGATTCGGAGCGGTCCGGCTCCAGCGCCGGCGTGGTCGTCGTTGCCAACGAAGTCGTTGCCGACGACACGGCTCGACGGAACGACCGTGGTCGCCCGCGCTCCCTCCTCGTTGTCGAGGAGAACGTTCCGCTCGTACAGCGAGCTGCGCGAACTCGTGGAGACACCCAGATCGTTGTTCGCAAGCGTGTTGTGCCCGATATACGCTCGGATCCCTGATGCCTGGATCCCGGCCGGGGAGTTTCGAACGTCGTTGCCGACGATCGCGTTTCCGCTCGGCCGAGTCATCACCGTGATACCACCGTACACCGCGTCTCGAACGACGTTGTCGGCGATAAGCGAGTCACCGGTGTACATCAGATGCGCCCCGTAGCGGTTCCCAAGGAACGTCGAGTTCCGGACGACCGACCCGTCCGCACGGTGGAGATACACCCCATCACGGCCGTCCTCGAACCGCGAGTCGGTCACCGTGACGCGAGACTCCATTCCCACGACGCCCATGAACCCGTCTCGCCAGTCGTCCGCGCCGCGAACGTGGAGTCCGTCCAGTGTCGCGTCGGAGCCAGCACGCAGCAGCACGCCGCTTGCGTCCGTGTCGATTGTCACGTCCTCGACGACCAGTCCGGGCGCGTCGACGGCCGTGATACCCGCGTCCCCGTGGCCGTACCCCAGTTGGACGTTCGTGTCCCAGTCGTCGTCATCGTCGACCGGTCCGCCAGCGGCATCAGGATCACGGGTCTCGTTCCCGGTTCCGGAGATCGAGAGACCGACAATGCCGACGTCTGGCGATCGAACCTCGATCACCGACCCGGTTCCGTTCCCGCGGACCGAGGCGTTTTCGCCGACTATCGTGATCGGATCATCGACGACAACGTGCTCGTCGTACTCGCCCGGTGGTACCCGAACCGTCGTGTTCGGCTCGGCAGCGTCGACCGCGGCCTCTATCGTGGGTTGGTCCTCGCCGACGACGACTGACACGGGGCGGTCGATGCGGTCGTGTGCCGCCCGAATCCGGTCGTCGGCCGTCGCCCAGCGGTCGGGGGCGACCGAGCGGATCGACTCCGCACCATCGACAGCGAACGACCGATCCCTGAGCGTCTCCCATCCCACGACGCGCCCCTCGTGGGAGGCGGCGAAGCGCTCCGCGGCCCCCAGATCGGCAAAGGGAACAACCGTCTCGCCCGCGGCGCTCTCGACGTCGCCGTCGACGACGTACACCGCCTCGGCTGCGGGCGACCAGTCTGCTTGTCCGCTCGCAGCGAACCGATCGCCATCGACTGTGTGTGGCTCCGCGTCGTCGAACGTCTGGACGTAGGCGGTCAGCGGGAACCCGAATTGGCGGTCCGTCTGATCGTCGTCGAGTGTCTCGACGAACGTCTCAACCCCGTTGTAGCCGACGACGTACTGGAACTGCGAGTAGAACACCTGCACCCGGGGCACGGTGGCGTCAGAACCCATTTCTGCGTCCGTCTCGGCGGACAACCCGAGTTCGACGGTGTCGTCGTACGCGACGGGGTCGGGCGTCGAGTCCGCCGGGTCCGCGAGGAACGCGCCGCCGCCGACGAGAAGCGCCGCGACCACCGCCCCGGCGACGAGCCATCCGGCGAGCCTCGATCGGTCGCCGAACGGGTCGCTCCGTAACACAGCAACGCTACTGTGGTCACGCCTATATCCGATCTGGTTCGTTCCTCGAACGGCGGGATGAACCGCTACCGAGGGTATATGCGCCGGAACCGTCAAGTAAGGAGTATGGTGGAGAACCGCAGCTCCGACGTGAACAGACGAACCGTGTTGGCGGGCGTCTCGGCCGGGACGGTGGCGGCAATCGCGGGGTGTCTCGGCGGTGATGACGGAGACGCGGTCGATGTCGAGCCGACCGCGCTAGACGGGGAGCGACCCTGTGACCAGTGTGGAATGATCGTTTCCGACCACCCGGGGCCGGTCGGACAGATCCACTTCGCGGACGACGAACCGGAGGGTGGACGCCCGGGGCAGTTCTGCAGCAGCACCTGTACCTACCGGTACCGATTCGACGAAACGGCTGACGGCCGGGAGCCGGTCGTCACCTTCCTGACGGACTATTCGCGAGTCGATCAGGAAGCATTCGAGGAGGGAGCAGACGTACTCTTCTCCTCGCACGTCGAAAGCGAGGCGTTCGCTCGGACAACGGAGTTGACAGTGATCGCTGGCAGCGATGTCGTCGGGGCAATGGGGCCAGAGCTGATCCCCTTTTCAGCGGAGACCGACATCGACGCGTTTCAGGAGACATACGGAGGAGAGGCCATAGATGCCGAGTCGGTCGACCGAAGCGTGATCGACGGACTGTCGTAGACGTCCCGACTACGGTTACCGATACTGGCCTCCCCGTCGTCGCACGACTGGCTCGGGGCCTTTTATACGTGCGCTCCGATATCGATCGTATATGTGTGGTCGCTATACGCTTTTTACGCCGGGTGCCGAGTTGGAGTCGCGGTTCGGAGCGTCGTTTGGTGAGGCGTACCAGCCGGGGTACAACCGCGCGCCCGGCGAAGAGCTCCCTGTCATTACGTCGGGGGAACCCGAGCACGCGACGCGGATGAAATGGGGGCTGACGCCGTCTTGGGCGGAGGAGTCGTTCGACCTGATAAACGCTCGCGGCGAGACGGTCCGGGAGAAGCGCAGCTTCGCCGACGCCTACGAGTCCCGGCGGTGCCTCGTCCCCGCTGACGGGTTTTATGAGTGGGTCGACGAGGGCGGCGGTACTCGTCCCTACCGGGTCGCTTTCAACGACGATCGGCCGTTTGCGATGGCTGGGCTCTACGAGCGGTGGGAGCCGCCGGAGCCGGAGACGACACAGACGGGTCTCGACGCGTTCGGCGGCGGCTCGGCTGCTAACGATCCGGACGCTACGTCCGACGACATCGTCGAGACATTTACGATCGTGACCACGGAGCCGAACGACCAAGTCGCCGATCTCCACCATCGGATGGCAGTTATCCTCGACCCGAGCGAGGAGGCGACGTGGCTCCACGGCGACCCCGACGAGGCGGCGGCGCTTATTGACCCGTATCCCGCCGACGAGATGCGCGCGTTTCCCGTGTCGGACAGGGTGAACGCTGCCGGTACCGACGGACCAGAGCTGATCGAGCCCGTCGGGTAAGTCAGCCGGGTCACGCGGTTCCGCGGACCGTGCGTTCCCCCTTGCGCTCACCGACGCCGGCCGGCGACACGCTCTTCTGCGGTTTCCGCACTGACGAGTTCATAGAGGATCGCTCGTCCACCGTCGTCTTTTGGACGGAGCACTCGGCCGAGACGCTGTGTGAACTCGCGCTCGCTTCCGGTCCCCGAGAGGACGACCGCGACGTTAGCGTCGGGAACGTCAACTCCCTCATCAAGGACGTTTGCGGCCACGACGCGGGAATAGGTTCCGTCGCGGAACCGTTCGAGAATCTCGCGTCGCTCCGCAGCCCCTGTTTCGGCCGTGATCGCGGGTATCAGGAACCGCTCGGAGATCCGATACACGAGGTTGGTGTGCGCAGTAAACACGATGAGACGGTCCTCGCGGTGTCGGTCGAGCAGGTCGGCGAGCCGATCGATCTTCCGCTCCGCGTTCATCATTATCTCCCGAGCTGCCGACTTCGCGAGCAGCGCCTCACGGGCACGGGGGTCGTTGCCCGAACGCATCACGAGCTTTCGGTAGTCCTCCCCACTGGTGAACGTGAGGCCGGAGTCTCGAAGGTACTCGACGAAGGTGCCCTGCTCCGCCTCGTATCGCTCACGCTCGTCCGGCGTTAGCTCCACCTCCAGCCGGCGGATGTCGTAGGCCGCGAGGTGGCCACCCGCAAGATCATCTACGTCGAGCGCGTACACGCGCTCGCCGACGAGGTCAGCTATCGTCTCGTGAGCGCCATCCGGTCGCTCGAACGTTGCCGTAAGGCCGAGCCGTGCGGGCGCGGCCAGCAGTCGAGCGATGTCCTGATACCCCTCGCCGCCGAGATGGTGGACCTCGTCGAAGACGACGAACTCGAAGGCGTCGCCGATATCCTCCGCTTTCAGGTACGCGGAGTCGTAGGTGGAGACCGTTATCGCCTCTTTGCGCTGTTCGCCGCCGCCGAACCGGCCGATTGGACGGTCGAACTCCGTCTCTAACTCGCGTTGCCACTGGTCAAGCAAGTCGACCGTCGGAACCACGACGAGCGTTGGAACCCCCAGATCGACCAGTGCGCGGATCGCGATTACCGTCTTCCCGGCACCCGTGGGGAGTTCGAGCACCCCCCGGTCGCCCGCGTCGTGCCACGCTGCGAGCGCGTCGGCCTGATACTCACGAAGGTCGTACGCTGTGTCGAGCACGAGGCTGTCGTCGTCTCCGTTTGAGCCTGTAAACACGTGATCTTCAACCGACACTCCTGCGACGGACAGCGCGCGACGAATCGCCGGGTAACAATAGGCTGGAGCGCGACCGGTCCCGGATCGCGGGTCCTCCTCGACGCCGGGAAGCGGAGGAAGCCCATCCGCGTCGCGGTCGGCGTCGACGCGGATCGTCCCGTCCTCGTAGGAGAGCCGGACCGTCATCGGTTCACGTAGCCGGCGGACTAATAAAGGACCACCGTCTCAGTCCGCCATGCGCGCGGCCGAACTCGACCCGGAACTCGCGACGGTCATCGACGAGCTCGAAGCGCTCGGACTTCCCGAATGGAATGCGCTCTCCGTCGACGCCGCCAGACGCGTTGAAGACGAGACGTTCTCCGGCGACCCGGAACCGCCGGTAGAGCGCGTCCGCGACCTCGCGTTTGAGGGCCCACACGGTAGTGTTCCGGTCAGGGTGTACCGACCGATCGAGGCGGGTGCCGCCAGTGCTCGAACGCTTGTCTATTTTCACGGTGGGGGCTGGACGCTCGGAACTCTCGACTCAGTCGACGGTATCTGCCGTGAGTTAGCGACGCGAACCGACGCAGTCGTGATCTCCGTCGACTACCGGTTGGCCCCTGAACACCCGTTTCCGATTCCCGTTGACGAGGCGGTCGCGGCGGTCGAGTGGGCCGCAGACACCGCAGCGTCGTTCGGCGGTGACCCCGACCGGCTCGGCGTCGCCGGCACCAGCGCCGGTGGGACGCTCGCGCTCGCGACGGGGCTTTACGAGCGTGCCTTCGGTGGCCCCTCGCTTTCCGGGCAGTTTTTGCTGTACCCGATCGCAGGCAACGAGTTCGACACCGAGTCATACCGCGAGAACGAGGAGGGCCCCCTGTTGACCCGCGCGGATATGGAGTGGTTCTACGACCAGTATCTCCGGAGTCCCGTCGATGCGCACAACCCGTTTGCGGTCCCGCTTCAAGCGCCGAACCTCGGTGGACTACCGCCCGCAACCGTTGTCACCGCAGGCTACGACCCGCTTCGAGATGACGGTCTCGCACTCGTCGACCGGTTCGAGTCAGAGGGGACGCCGGTCGAATCCCGGCATTACCCCGCACTGGCACACGGATTCTTGAGCCTCGCCGACCGCGTTGCCGCCGCGGAGACGGCGCTGTCGACGGTTGCGGACGATATCCGATCGCGACTGTGAGCGCCCAGCGATCGGGCCGGTGACCCGGCGGGTGCCGGTAGCCTCAAGAGGCCCGAGGCGTACGTCACGGCCATGAGTCTCTTCGGGTCACTCGTCGCGTTTCTCGTCGGCCTCCTCGTTGGGGGGCTCGCAATCTTCATCGCGGCCAGCGTCGTCACGGACACACAGAATTACAGTCACGCCGTGTTCACGGCGTTGGTCGGTGCGATAATCTGGGGGCTCTCCGAGTTCTTCCTCTCGTGGATCCCACTCGTCGGAGAGTTCATCCCGCTTGTCGCGTGGATCTGGATCATCAGACGGCGATACAGCGCCTCGTGGACCCACGCCGCAATTATCGGGTTCATCGCGTGGGGCGCGGCAATCCTCGTCCTCGCGGTGCTTCCGATCGCAGGTGTTACCGACGCCGTCGGCGTGCCGTTTACCCGCCTAGCCATCGGCGCGTGACGACGTAGTTGGTTCTCACCGGCTCAGCTTTCGGCGAACCCCCGCCTACTGCTGCCGCTTAGGCCCAACCGCGATAGCCCACTCGTGCCGTCTCGGCTAGAACAGCGCGTCGCTCTCGTCGAGAACGTGAGCCGGTCCGCCGACCTCCCAGACATCGGTATCGATACCGATCGCGGCGATCCGTGACTCGACCTCGTTCACGTGTTCGGGACGGGTGTTGACATACACCGAAGCACCGGTGTCCGTCGAGAAGTGTACGTCGACGCCCTCCGACTGTAGCTCTCGGACTACGTTGAACACCTCGATCGTCTCCGGCTGCCAGTACACCCACCCCGCGGGTCCGGTCATCGTCGTCGCCGTCAACGAGAGCGAGTCGCGCTCGGCGGTGCCAAAGATTCGCTCGAAATCACCCGCGCGGAGCGCGTCCTTCATCTCGACGAGTTGGTCTTGGACGTGGGCCGTTCGCGCCTGCATCATGTGGCTGGCTGCGGCCTCGCGGTGGGCCTCTTCCGTCTCCTTGTACGCAGGGACGTGCGCGGCGACGATTCGGAGGTCCGACTCGGGGTCGAACCCGTCTGCCCCCTCGCCGACATCGAGCCGGTACGAGCGACAGTCCTCGTCGTTGAGCCCAGCTTCGAGCACGGAGTACCCACCCGTCACCGACCGCGCGGCCGACGAGGAGCCACGCCGAGCGACCGTCGAAACCTCGGGGAGGGTCATGTCGAGTCCCGCCGCCTCGGTCAGCGCCAGTGCCGCCGCGGCGAACCCCGACGACGACGAGCCGAAGCCGATGTTCGATGGAAACGAGTTCTCACTTTCCAGTCGGACCCGATGGTCGAACCCAGCCAGTTCGCGCACGTGGTCGACAACCATATCGATGCGCTCGGCTGCCCGCCCCTCGACCGCCTCACCCCCGATAACGTAGGTGTCCGTGCTCGCGTCAGGCTCCCACTCGACGGTCGTCGTCGTCGCAGTCGGTGCGGTACAGAGGCTGATGCTGTCGTGATACGGCAGTCGTAGCTCCGCGTCGCGCATTCCGTGGTACTTGACGAGCCCTTGAATCGGGTGGGCTCGGGCCGTGACTTTCTCGGTCATTACCCGAAACAGCGACCGGCGGCGGATTAGTCGTTGCGATGACTTCGAGAGTGAATCGACGCTGGTGATGTTGTAGTTGTTTATAAGTCAACTCGGTGGCAAGCGCAGTCATGGCACGTGTCACGGTCTGGAACGAGTTCCGTCACGAACGGGAGAGCGACGTCGTCGCCGACGTGTACCCCGATGGGATCCACGCAGTCGTCGCGGACGCCATCGCTGAGGGAGGTCACGAGGTTCGGACGGCCACCCTCGACGAAGGGCCGGACCACGGGCTCACCGAGGCGGTTCTCGATGATACCGATGTGCTGTTATGGTGGGGTCACGCCGCCCACGACGAGGTACGCGACGAGGTCGTCGATCGCGTCCACGAACACGTTCTCGACGGCATGGGGTTCATCGCGCTCCACTCCGCTCACTACTCGAAGGTATTTAAACGACTCATGGGAACGAGCTGTTCGCTGAAGTGGCGCGAGGCCGCCGAGACCGAACGACTGTGGGTCATCGAGCCCAGCCATCCGATCGCGGACGGGCTCGACGAGTACATCGAACTTCCGGAGACGGAGATGTACGGTGAGCGGTTCGACGTTCCCGCGCCCGACACGCTCGTGTTCACGTCGTGGTTCGAGGGCGGAGAGACGTTCCGCTCGGGATGTTGCTACCGCCGAGGCAACGGTCGGGTGTTCTACTTCCGACCCGGTCACGAGACGTATCCGATCTATCACAACGAGGCCGTCCGACGGGTCCTCCGGAACGCGGTCGCATGGGCTGTGCCCGGTGACGGGCCCGAACCCGCGTTCGGAAACGCAGACCCCATCGAGGAGATTGACACCCCGGACGACCGGACAGTTCAGTAAAACGGTCATGACCGGTCGAACACACACCGAGCCGGGGGCTCACGGTCGTGGAACGACCGCCGCTACGGTATGGGCGTTGAAAGGCCGCCGCCCAGCGCAGAGCGCGGGACGACGGGCGTGCCACACACCGGCAGCCGGTCACCTACGGCTCAGTCGCGTTCGTATATAAACCCTCGTTCGCGTCGCTCACTCTGGGCGGTGTACCTCGCCCTCGCGGCCGTCGGCGTCTTTCCGGCGGAGCGCGGCCGCGGCGTTGTTGGCGTCGTATCCGAAGAACACGTCCTTCGCGTACGTCTCTGCGACCTCTGTCGCGTGGATCAGGTCTTCGATGTCGACGTTCACGGCGTACAATTCGATCGAGAACGGCGTCTCGGGCGGCGCGCCGTGAATGTCGTAGTCGCCGCCGAGTCGGGAGCGGAACCCGCGGGCGATCGATTCGAGCCAGTACGTCGTGCCGTACTCCGTGTCGTAGACGGGGATAACGTACTCGTCGACGTGGGACGACAGGGCATCCAGGTCGAGTCCCGCACGCTCGCGGAGGTGGTCCGGATACGGGTCCGGATACAGGGTAAGTAGTGTTCGACCGGGGATCCTGTCTGCCGCGTCCGCAACGAACTCGGTGATGACCTCGGCACGCCAGTCCGACCGATCCTCGTGGTCGCTCTCGGCGAACAGTCGTTCACAGCGATCACAACGACAGAATCCCTCCCGGGGAAACCCCACGTCGTCGAGTCGGACATCGTCGCTCTCGGCGGTACAGTCTTCGATGATCTCGAGGAGTCCCGCTCGGTACTCCGGGTGGGTCGGACAGACGTACGTCCAGTCGAAGTAGTCACGGTCACGCGTTGCCGGCTCGCCGCGCTCGTCGACCGGCACCAGATCGGGGTTTTCGCTCGCCGCCGCGTTGTCTCCAAAACACGACACCATGTTGACGGCGTTCGAGAGGGGCGCGGCGGCCCGTCCGGTGACATCTTTCACCTCATAAAACCCCAGATCGAACGGCTCCATGTCGACTTCGTCGGCGTTCCGCGTGACGACCCCATACATGCCAGTCGGTACGTGGCTGACGGATAAAAACGGCGGGCTCTCGCCCGCTTGTCACGTCCGAAGCGTTATTCGACTTCAACCGGCTCCTTATCGCCGGCGAAGAGGAAGTACGCGAGGACGACGAGCGACAGCACGAGGAGGAGCTTCACTGTTTTACTCATGTGTCAACTGACCCTTTGACCGGCCGCATATAAAAACTATCGACGCGGTCGACGGGCACGGGTGCTGCGAGCTCAGCGGGCAGCGATCCAATCGGCCGGTTACACGTCGATATGTGTCGCGATTTCGGATCGAAGGACGGTTGAACAGTAATCACAGCGGACGCCAGCGTCTATCACGTCGAACCGGGTTGCTACCGGTTCATCAGCGTTCGTGATACAGTTCCGGTTCGGACACGAGAGCACGCCGACAACGGTCTCCGGCCGCGTCACACGGTTCTTTTCGACAACCTCAAACTCCCGAATGATGTTGATCGTCGCCTCCGGCGCGATGAGTGAGAGGACGTCGACCTCTGACTGTGAGAGTTCGCGGTCCTCCACCTTGACGACATCCTTCCGGCCGAGTCGATCCGAGGGGACGTTCATCCCGATCGAGACGCCGAGTCCCTCAGAGCCGTCGATACCGAGGATTGCGAGGACGTTGAGCGCCTGTCCCCCCTCGACATGGTCGATGACGGTTCCGTTACGGATCTTCGAGACGCGAAGCTCGTGATCACTCATTGTCAGCCTCTAGAAGGGTGTCCAGAAGCGCCATCCGGACTGGAACGCCGTTGTGTGCCTGTTCGAAGTAGCGTGCGTGGTCGGTGTCATCGACATCAGGAGCGATCTCGTCGACGCGCGGCAGCGGATGCATCACAGTCAGGTCGTCACTCGCGGCCGCGAGCGTGTCGGCGTCGATCCGGTACTCACCGGCGACACGGTGGTACTCGTTCTCGTCGGGGAACCGCTCCTTCTGGATCCGGGTGACGTACAGCACGTCGAGGTCGTCGAGAACGGTCTCCAACCCCTCGTGTTCTCGCACCTGTGCGCCCGTCTCGTGGAGGTCGAACCGAACCGAGCGCGGGAGGCGAAGCGACTCTGGACTAATGAAATGCTGGCGGACATCGAAGTTGGTCAGCGCGGCCGCCAGTGAGTGGACTGTCCGCCCGTACTTCAGGTCGCCCATTATTCCGACCGTGAGGTCGTCAAGTCCGTGGTTCTCCCTGATCGTATGGAGATCGAGGAGGGTCTGTGAGGGGTGCTGTCCCGCACCGTCACCGGCGTTGATGACGGGGACATCGACGAACTCCGCGGCCAGTGTCGCCGCCCCTTCACTCGGGTGCCGGAGCACGAGGGTGTCCGCGTATCCCTCGATAACACGGACGGTGTCCGCGAGCGACTCGCCTTTCGACACCGACGAGGAGTCGACATCACCCATGTCGATGGTGTCGATCCCTAGCCGCTTTGCGGCGGCATCGAAGCTCATCCGGGTGCGCGTGCTCGGCTCGAAAAAACAGAGCGCAAGCACCGTTCCCGCGTGGCGGTTCGCGTACGCCGCGGGGTCGGCGGCGACCTCGCGCGCCCGATCGAGCACCGCCTCGATGTCATCCCGCGAGAGCTGTGTCGCGGTGATGAGGTGGTCCTGACGCATCGTCGAAGAAGGGGACCGGCAGTATCTTGAAACCCTCGGCTCGGGGATCCGCAGGCCTGATCACGGGCGTGGATCTACCATGCCGGTCGGATTTCGATATCCGTAGTCACGCACAGCGGATTTGGAGCGGGTATATAAGTCGACGGCGTGCCAACGTGAACCGATGTCAGTGAACGATCCGGCGGATCTGCTGCCAAACGACCGCGTGAAACAGGCGGCGAAGGACGGCGACGTGACGCAACTCCACCGCGGCAACCGATACGGAGAGGTAGGTGACACCTTCGAGGTCGATGGCGTGACGTTCGAGTTGACTGAGGTGACGAACCGAACCCTCGGTGACATGACGGACGCGGACGCGAAACGAGAGGGGTCCCCATCGCTAGAGGCGTACAAGGAACGAATGGTTCGCGCACACGGCGGAGAGTTCGAATGGGACGACGACGCCGACGTGGTACGTCACCGATTTGAACGGGTGGAGTGAGCTTCGAACGAGGCGTTCGACTCATCTCTTCCGCTCGCTGACTCCGTGGCAGTTCATCCCCTCAATCGGTCCTGAGCCGTCGTCCGGCGACGGATCCGGGGATCAGTCGAACTCGGTAACGACCTCGATCCCATCCACCCCGTAATCGTCCATGGCCGCGAGTCGATCCGACACCTCCGAGAGGGCCAACTCGCGGCTCACGAGCGCACCCGGATCGATCCCAGTCGCCTCGATGTGCTCGAAGAGCGCGTCGTAGTCGGTCGGGGGCATCCCACGTGAACCGACGAACGACACCTCCCAACGTGTCATCCAATCGGTTGGCAATGAGACTTCACCGCGTTCGGCCTCCGTCGTCAACCCGACTTGGACGTGCGTGCCCCGTGGACGAACCGAGCGCACCGAGTTCCGGCAGGTCTCGGCGATACCGAGTGCGTCGACAGAGACAGCAACGCCCCCGTCCGTGAGTCCGCGGATCTGGTCTGGGACGGACGCAGTCTCGGGGCCGCCGGGAGCGTGGTCACCATTGATGCGCTCGTCGGCACCGAGCGAGGCGGCTCGGTCAAGCGCGTCGTCGTCGACATCGACCGCGATGACCCGCGCGCCGAGCGCGCTACCGAGTTGGACCGCGGAGAGTCCGACGCCCCCACAGCCGTGGACGGCGAGGTCGTCGCCCGCGGTCAGACCGGCACGCTCTATGAGGGCGTGATACGCGGTCATGTACCGGCAGCCAAGCGCCGCCGCGTCGCGCGCGGAGAGCCAGTCGGGTCGAGCAACGAGGTTGTAGTCGGCGTTCGGGACGGCGACTCGTTCCGCGAACGCACCAGGGGCGTCGGGCTCGAAGCCGAGCGCTCGACCGTCCGCACAGACGTTGCCGTATCCTTGTCGGCAGTATTGGCAGGTGCCGTCGCCGAGCGAGAAAGGGACGACGACGCGGTCGCCGGGCGCGAAGTGGTCGACGCCGTCGCCGACGGCAACGACCTCCCCCGCGGGTTCGTGGCCGAGGATCTGCCCGCGGGGGACACGGTCGTCCGCCCACTCGCCGTGGCCCTTCCACGCGTGCCAGTCGCTCCGGCAGAGACCACAGGCCTCGACGCGAACGACGACTCCGTCTCGATCCGGTTCCGGATCGGGCACCTCACGGAGCGTAAGCGGTTCCCCGTACTCCCGAAGCACTGCGGCGTTCATGCCATCCGGTTCGAGCGGTTGACTCAAAGAACTGTGTTCTCCGGAACGCACCGCGCTTGTGTTATTGGACGGTATATTCAGAATTCAAACTGCGCTGACCGCTTTGCTCTTCCCGAAGTTGGTCGTCACAAAAGCGGGCCGGGCGCGATTTGTAACACACGGTCACACGGTCGCTCGCTCGGCTCGCGCTGCGTGTTCCCTGCGTTCAAATCGTGCCTGCCGGTTCGTTCGACGGTTTGCTGCTCGCGACTTCGTCGCTCGCCATCGTGGCGTTCACTCCGTTCACGCCACGCATCGCTCACCGTCTTACTGTACGGGCCGGGCGCGATTTGAACACGCGACCGACGGATTAAGAGTCCGTCGCTCTCCCTAACTGAGCTACCGGCCCTTATCACGTCGTACCCGAGTCACGGTAAAAGACCTTTTCATTCACGGACTGGAGTGGACGCCGAGAGCGTACTCGTTAAGTGTCGTCCCACGGAAATCAGACGTAATGAGTGGCACATCCGGTTCGGCACGAACGCGGTACGCGATCCTCGGCTGCGGGAGCGTCGGGCACGCGGTCGCGGAGTCGCTGTCGGACCGCGGCAAGGACGTGCTCATCCTCGACCGCGACGAGAGCCGTGTCGAAGCGCTCCGCGATCAGGATCTCAACGCCCGTGTCCAAGACATCGCGGACCCCGATGTCGTCGAGGCGGTTGCCGACCGCGACATCGTGTTGATCCTCGCGTCGGACGTCGAAGCGAACAAATCGGCCGTCTCCGCCATCCGTGAGGTCGACGGCGACCAGTACGTCGTCGTCCGCGCTTCCGACCCCGTCAGCGAGGATGAACTCCGCGAACGCGGTGCCGATGTCGTGATCAATCCCTCGACGGTGATCGCCGACAGCGCACTCCAGTCGCTCGAAACCGGCGAACTGGAGTACATGGCCCGACAGCTCGCGGAGATTATCGAGGAGGGTGGCGGCCGAATGGCAATTCTCACCCACGACAACCCCGAGCCAGACTCCATCGCCTCTGCGACCGCACTTCAGGCGATCGCGAACGCGTTCGGCGTCGAGGCGGACATCCTCTATTCGGGCGACGTTGGCCATCAAGAAAACCGAGCGTTCGTCAACCTCCTTGGTATTGACCTGCTCGCGCGGGGTGACGCTCCGTCGCTCTCCGAGTACGAGACGGTCGCTGCCGTCGACCTCGCGAAGTCCGCCGAGAACGACGTGGACCCCGAGACGGGGATCGATATCTACATCGATCACCTCGAATCCGACGCGCCGCCAGATGCTCGGTTCGTCGACGTGCGAACCAACGTCTCCTCGACGTCGACGATTCTCACGAAGTACCTCCAAGAGTTCGACCAATCCCCGACCGAGGCAGTTGCGACCGCGCTTCTGTACGGGATCCGCGCGGAGACGCTGGATTTCAAACGCGACACCACGCCGGCGGATCTCACCGCGGCCGCGTATCTCCACCCGTTCGCGAGCCACGACACGCTCGAACAGGTGGAGTCGCCGTCGATGAGCCCGGAGACGCTCGACGTGCTCGCGGAGGCGATTCAGAACCGGCAGGTACAGGGGAGCCACCTGTTCTCGACGGCGGGCTTTATCCGCGACCGCGAGGCGCTCGCGCAGGCGGCCCAACACCTGCTCAACCTCGAAGGGATCACGACGACGGCCGTGCTCGGCATCGCTGACGACCACATCTATCTCGCGACGCGCTCGAAGGATATCCGACTGAACATCGGCAACGTCCTCCAAGAGGCGTTCGCGGAGATGGGCGACGCGGCCGGGCACTCCACGCAGGGCTCGGTCGAAATCCCACTTGGTATTTTCACCGGAATTGAGGCGAACGAGGGGAACCGTGACACCCTCTTACACCTCACCGAGGAGGCGGTCCGCCGGAAGCTGTTTGACGCGCTCGGTGTCGAGAGCGGAACGGAAAGCGGAAACGGTTCGTCGTAGCCGACCCCCTCCGCAGGCACGACGACCGGACGACTCTTGTGAGTCGCCGGCGCGCGGCGATCACACGGCGGCCGTGTCTTTTTATCGCCGCTCGGTGACGATACGACCATGAGCGACCCTTTCGTCGTCGTCGGTGCGGACGCGGCCGGACTGAGCGCAGCCAGCAAGTTTCGGCGGGAAGCACCCGACCGCGATGTCGTCGTCTTCGAGAAAGGTCGGTGGATCTCGTTTGCGTACTGCGGAATGCCGTACTTCATCGAGGGACGCGTCGAGCGCATGTCCGATCTCCTTTCGCTGTCGCCAGCCGAGGTTGCCGAACGCGGGATCGACTTACGACGCGGTCACGAGGTCGTCTCCGTCGACCCGAGCCGCAGGGAAGTTGTCGTCGAGACAGCGAGGGGTGAGACTCGCACGCAGCCGTACTCGGACCTCCTCGTTGCCACCGGGGGACGCGCAGTCACCGGCCCCTTCGATGTTCGCGATGTCGACGGCGCGTTCACCCTTCACGATATGGACGCGGCGGCCGCGATGGACGCCTATATCGCCGATCCCGACGAGTACGATCCCGACAGGGCAGACGTGTCGGCAGTCGATCGGGAGCGCGTCGACCACAACGCGGCACAGCCCGCGCCGGAAACTGCGGCCATTGTCGGCGGTGGGTACGTCGGCGTCGAGACCGCCGAGGCGCTCCGTGGACGCGGTCTCGATGTCCACCTCTTCCAGCGGTCAGACCACCTCCTCCCGCCGTTCGGCGAGGCGGTCGGCGACCGCGTCGAGACGGAACTCGGGAGCAAGGGCGTAACGGTCCATACGGGGACGCCGGTCGAGAGGCTCACGACGACTGACGGCCGGATCGACGCGGTCGCGTTCGGCGACGAGCGTCTGGCGGTGGACCTCGCGGTCGTCGGCGTGGGGATCCGCCCGAACACCGACCTGCTTAACGGGACCGGCGTTGACACCGGGCCGGGCGACGCGATTCTGACGGACGAGTACGGGCGGACGAGCCTTCCTGACGTGTACGCCGCTGGCGACTGTGCGACAGCAATCCACACGGTTACCGGCGAACCCGCGTGGAGCCCGCTGGGTCTCACAGCGAACCGCGCGGGACGCGCCATCGGATCGACCGTCGCCGGCACCCGGACGCCGGTCGGCGAGATAGCCGGAACCGCGGTCGTCAAGGCGTTTGACATGGAGTGCGGGCGGGCCGGCTTGCTCGACGAGTCGGCGGCGGTCGAGGCGGGGTTCGACCCTGTAACGGAGACCGTGACCGCCGGGTCACGCTCCGGCTACTACCCGGGAGCGGCGGAGACGGACGTAACTCTCGTCGCCGACCGCGACTCTGGCCGGCTGATCGGCGGGAGTATCGTCGGTGCGGACCGGGCTGCCGTCCGGATAAATACGCTTTCGACCGCGTTGGAGTCGGGACTGACTGTCGGCGAGTTCGAGCGTCTCGATCTGGCGTACGCTCCGCCGTTCAGTCCGGTGTGGGACCCGCTACTTGTCGCCGCGAAGGTGGTGAACGGATCACTGATGGCCGGGGATCGGTAGCTCGACGGTCCCCGACACTGCCGACGCGTTCGGCCGCAACTCAGTCGTCGTCGGCCGACGGTCGGGCATCGGTGGGATCACCCTCATCCGGTCCGGCGAGCGCGCCGAGACCTCGTCCGATGACGTAGCCGGCTCCGCCGACCACGACCGCGGCGGCAACCGCGACAGCGAAGGGTTCTACGACGGACAGCACCGTGTTAATTCCATTCTCCGTGTCGAGACCGAGGATCACGCCGCCACCCGGTTCGAGTGAGACGGTCGGCCCGACGGTCTCGAAGAGCACGGCGGCGAACGGACCGTACGCGAGAAGCATTGACGGGACCACTCCACCTCCGGCGCGTGAGAAGCCGACCACGCCGAGCGCGGTCACGATCGCACTAGCGGCCGCAAGGAGACTCGCTTCGGGGGTATCAAGGAGGGCCGCTCCCCGAAACGTAGCGAGCGTCACGCCGAACCCGACCGCGCTCCACACGGCGGCCCGCTCGAACCCTAGCTCTCCGACGAGCGCTCGCGTGAGATCCGTCATTCCGGCCGGGTTGCTCCACGTCCCTCTCGATCAGGCGTGCGATTGCCGTGTTCGTCGATCTCACCGGCGACGATCCGCGTCGAGGAGATTCGGTCGCCGTCCTCTGCAGGCACGTGATCAACGACGACGATGTCGAGGGGATCGTGGCCGCGCTCGGTACGGATCTCGTTGATTCGCTCGCCCCCATCCCTCGTCTCGGGGGAAACAACCAGTGCGTCGAACTGCGGCTCGACAGCGATACCGGTCGGCTCTTCCAGTTTCCTTACGGTGTACTCTCGGTCGTGCGCGGCCGCAATTGACGCGAGCTCAGCCTCTAAATCACGCTTCCGATCCGTAAACGACCGAACGTATCGTTCGACGTGGCGGGTTTTCGGGGCGAGCTCGTCGGATGTCAGTCCGACGGTCACGTTTCCCAACTCGAAGGCCCGTTCGAACAGCGCACGGTGGCCGTCGTGAACGGGGTCGAACGTGCCACCAAGCGCGACATCCATATCCGTTCGTTACGTGGCCGGGACTTAAATCATCACGAACCGGGCCGAGCCAGTCGCCCGCGTCATCGTATCGGGGCCCTCCTCGTCGCTATCGGGAGCCGGCGTCGTCAACATCGGCGTCAGCAGCCGCCCCATCCGCGTCAGCAGCCGCCCCATCCGCGTCAGCAGCCGCCCCATCCGCGTCAGCAGCCGCCCCATCCGCGTCATCCGCCTCGTCGCTCTCGTCGCCGGCGACGGAGATCTGGACCGGCTCGTCGTCGCCGTCGGCCGACTTGCCGCCGAGTCGGCGGTCGAGATTGAACACTGCGTTCAGCTCCGCCTGTACGTCGCCAACGACTCCACGAACCAATTCGCTTGGGGCAATAGCCTCGTACTCGTACGGGTTGTTGCCTGCGCCGTCAGCCTCGCGTTTTCCGCGAGAAACCTTCTGTTCGTCGTGAAGCTCCGCCAGCGCCTCACGGACCGTACTCGGATACAGTCCTGTGCCGTCGGCAACCTCGTCGCTGGTGCTTTCGGGATTCTCCCGGAGGTATACGTAGATACGGGCGCGCGTCTCGGTGTCGAGCAGCCACGCCAGCAGATCGACGACGTTGTCGTCGAACCCTTTAACCGCCTTATCTGCCCCTTCGCCGAGTCGCTCGCGCGTCTTTCTGAGCTCCTCTTTGGTTCGTTCGGTTGGGGAGCCATCCTCGTTGGCATCCCCTGGCGTATCGTCTGTAGTCATGGCCGTGAGTCGGCACCCCGTGGGGAAAAGGGTTTCTCGTCGTCTCGGTTCCGACGAAAAGGGCGTCGGAGCGCACCCGGCGAAATCAGAGATCTAAGACGAGATCCTGCCGGAGGGCGTCCGGTCCGTCTGTGGCATGGAGTCGTCGCTGCCGGGCGCTCCCGCTTTCCGCATCGTACACGTCACGGATCCCGTCGATCCCCAGTCGCTCACACGCGCGGTCGACGGCCTCGCCGAGGCTGACTGTCCCCTCACCGTCACGGTCGACGAAGGTGGCGTCGTGTCCGTGTCGTGCGGCACGCCACTTGTTCTCATCGAGGAGTTCGCGTCTGGGGAGCGAGCGCGTCTCACCGTCCTCGTACCGTTCGGCGAGGTCGACGACGAGCGCATGGACGTACTCGGCGAACGCCAGGGCGTACTCGGGGTCACGCTGACCGTCGGGTGCCCGGACCTCGACGGTCCCGTGGCCCGTGTGGGGCCGAACGTCGAACCAGATCTCGCCGCGGTCGTCAATCGACCCGTGCTCCACCATCCGGCGTTCGAACCGGTCGAACGCGGCGAAATCGTCAAATGCGGAGGGTATTCCGGTGTTCGGGAGGTTCTCGAACACGACAGCGCGGGCGGACGCGAGCCCAGTATCGTGACCGTTCCAGAACGGCGAGTTCGCCGACAGCGCCAGCAGCACAGGACAGTGCCACCGGAGCCGGTTGGCGACCCACACCGCCTTGTCCGCGTCGTCGACGCCGACGTGGACGTGGAGGCCAGCCGTCGTGTTCCGGTGTTGGGGATACTGAATCCGCTCCAACTGGGAACGGTAGCGCGGCTTCTCAGCGTGATCCAGCTCACGCCACCGTCCCGCCGGGTGGAGCCCAGCCGCGGCGATCCGATAGCCGCTCTCGTCGGCGTGCTCGACGAGCGCCTCGCGAACCGATCGGAGCTCGGTCGAAGCGTGATCCGGATTCTCGATCAGCGGTGTCTGTACCTCGATCGTACACTTGAACAGTTCGTGGTCGAACCCGTCGGGAACGGCCGCCGGTGGACGCCGTCCGTACACGAGGTCGTCCGTCCCAGCGGTTGGACGACCGTCGGCGTCCACGATGAAGAACTCCTCTTCGATCCCGAGGGTCCCCATCCGGGTGAACGCATCCCGCGATCCGAGTTCCATTACCCGTCGTTCACCCCGAGCGTTCTTATATGGATTGGAACGGGAAACCGACTCACCTCCGGCAGGTAGTTGGCGGTTGGGAAAAGCGCGCTCCGCACGTCAATTCAAAACCGAGACCGGGTAAGGGTGTTCGGTACGCCGAAGCGAAACCGCTCGCGTCCCCGGCGTTAGCCGAGGAGGTAGCGAGCGACCGGGAACCGCTCGACGAGGGGTTCACCGCCGACCTCGATGTTCTCGATGTAGCCGTCGAGGCCGAGGATGCGACCCGCACCGAACGCCGCGACCGTGAGGAACACGAACGCGTAGATGAGTGTCGAGTCGAACAGGGCGAGGAACTCACCCTCCCAGCCGCCGAGGTAGAACATCATCATCTGTATGGCACCGCCGAGTGCGGCCAGCCGGACGAACGCGCCGGCGATGAGCGCCACCCCGATGAGCACCTGCGTCACCGGGACGATCACGTTGACTATCTCGACGAACCAAGCCGTCTGTCCCATCGCGGCGTAGATTCCGCTCACGGGACTCGCAGCGTCGACACCGTGGACCAGGTACCCGCTCGCGTCGAACGCCTCGCCGCCCGGAACAGCGGCGAACTTGCCGAGGCCCGCAAACAGGATCATCCCGCCGATGAGTCCCCGCAGCATGACGATGAACAGCGCCGACAGCGAGTGCGCCTTCCCCAGCAGCGTTACTCCACCGAACTCCCCGCCGAACTCGTTGCGTGATTTCGTGGACATAGTGTCTCTCTCCACTTACGGATACGCCTGCTACCCCTATAAAAACGGAAGCGGGTTCTAACGTCCGTGGAAGGATAGCGGCGGATCCCCCGATCGTTGGGGACTTTATATACTATCTGGCAGAGATATATGAATGATAAATGGTTATAAATAGGTAGAAAACTACACATCCAATAATATCCGCTTTTATTTGATCAAGTGATCTCTGTAACTCCGTCGGGAGATAGATTCCGCTGTCAGTCACCACTCCTCGCCGCTCGCCAGGTCGACATCGGCGTCGGACTTCGCAGACGGACAGAGATCGGCTAGCACGCAGTCGGCGCAGTCAGGGTTGATAGCGGTACACGTCGCACGACCGTGATCTATCATAAGGTGTGTGAACTGTTGCCAGTCATTCTC